>Ga0154767_1015_pt1 | contig 36958 bp, 41 predicted proteins | sample Rifle2008BG16ft_FD_105775 | JGI IMG/M metagenome (GOLD analysis project Ga0154767, IMG submission 105775) | Gammaproteobacteria bacterium RBG_16_51_14 | reverse complement strand
GACCCGATGCAGTACCCGTCGTTCAACTTGCCAAAGACCTGGGCTGGCGGGTTACCATCGTGGACCACCGGCCAGCCTGGACAACGCCAGAACGTTTCCCCTGCGCCGATCAACTTTTGCATTGCTACCCTGAGGAACTGGCTGGTTCCGTTGCGCTCGACCAGGTACACGCCATGGTGTTGATGACCCACAACATTGAATATGATGAACGCTACCTGAAGGTGATCGCGGCAGGCAATATCCCCTACGTCGGCCTGCTGGGCCCGGCCGCCCGGCGCGACCGCCTGTTGGACAGCCTTGCCGAAATGGCAGGAAGAATACAGGGCCGGGTATTCGGCCCCGCCGGTCTTGATATCGGTGCCGAGACACCGGAAGAGATCGCCCTGGCCATCATGGCTGAAATCCAGGCGGTCATGCACCGGCGTGACGGGGGTCAGCTTTATAACAATCCCCGGCCCCTGCATGACCGGGAAACCCCCGAATGAACCTGTTTTCCCATGAATGAGATTCATGCGCTCATCCTGGCAGCCGGCAGATCGGGCCGCTTTGGTTCGCCCAAGCAACTTGCCCGGTATGGGGACACAACATTAATCGGACACAGCATCCGGATTGCAGGAAAGGTACTCGCTGATCGCATCACTGTGGTGCTGGGGGCGAATGCGGAATTGATCAGGGCATCGATTGATGACCAGGCGATCCGCGTCATTGAAAATAACAACTGGCAAAACGGGTTGGCATCCTCTATCTGTTGCGGAATAGAGGCATTACCCTCCTCCTGTGCTGCTGTTTTGATCCTGTTATGTGATCAACCCCTGCTGAATGAGCGCAAATTACGATCACTGGTGGATGCCTGGATGGAAAATCCATCGCGTATAATCGCCAGTCAGTATGATGACACCTTCGGGGTCCCTGCTGTCTTTCCGGCGGCCTGTTTTCCGGCATTATTGCAGCTCAGGGGGGACACCGGTGCCAGACAATTACTCATACATTATCAGGATCATGTGCAGATGATAGCGTTGCCTGAGGCCGGTGTTGATATTGACTACGCCGCTGATCTCGCTGCCCTGAATGAACAACCGGCAAGTTGAGGAGCAATCCATGATGACATTGGTGATCAACGGCAAGACACATGAAGTTGATGTTGAAGACAGCATGCCCCTGCTCTGGGTGATCCGTGATGTGGTAGGCCATACCGGGACAAAATTTGGTTGTGGCATGGGGCTTTGTGGCGCCTGCTCGGTACATATGGATGGCAAAATCGTCCGCTCCTGTATCACCCCGATCAGTGCCGCCATGGGCAAGGCGATAACCACCATTGAAGGTCTTTCAACAGATGGCAGTCACCCGGTACAGAAGGCCTGGATCGAGGGCGATGTGCCGCAGTGCGGTTACTGCCAACCGGGGCAGATTATGGCCGCTGCCGCGTTATTGAATGAAAACCCGACTCCAACAGAGGCCGAGATCCGCGAGAAGATGATCAACCTGTGCCGTTGCGGCAGCTATCTGCGTATCTTCGCCGCCGTAAAACGGGCAGCGGAAATACAGGGAGAGTCCTCATGAACAAAATCCTGAATGTATCCATGAGCCGGCGTGAATTTCTGGGTGTGACTGCCGCCGGCGCGAGTGTGTTTGTGCTGGGTGTCACCCTGCCGTTCGGCCGCTTTGCCCGTGCCGATACCGGCAATGGCGTAATGAATGCCTTTATCGGTATCAGTGAAGACGGGACCGTGACCTTCCAGAACCCGTTCGTGGAAATGGGCCAGGGAACCTATACATCCATCCCCGCTATTGTCGCTGAAGAACTTGATATCGAGATGTCTGCCCTGCATATCGTGCAGGCACCGCATGGTGATGATTACAAGATCATGTTTGGCAACACCCGGCGTTTTACCGGCGGCAGCCTGAGTGTACGGTCTTCTTATGACAGCATGCGCAAGATTGGGGCAACCGCGCGTGCCATGCTGATCAGTGCGGCAGCCGATGATTGGGGTGTCCCTGCCGGAGAATGCAGCACGGAACCGGGTTTTGTTATCCATAAAACATCCGGTCGGCGTCGCAGTTATGGTGAACTCGCAGCGCGTGCTGCAAAACGGCTGCCTCCGGCAGAGGTACCATTAAAGGACGCGTCCGCGTTTCGCCTGATCGGAAAATCGATCAAACGGACCGACAGTTTTGCCAAGGCAACCGGCCGGGCCGGGTTTGGGATCGATACCAGGGTTGAGGGCATGGTCCATGCCGCAGTGAAACAGTCACCGGTTTTTGGCGGCAGTGTCCTGGCCTTTGACAAGGCCGCCATCATGCAGGAACCCGGGGTGATTGCCGTGGAAGAGATACCGGGTGGTATCGCCGTGATTGCGGATCTGTTCTGGCATGCCAGAAGTGCGCTGGACAAGCTGCCGGTTACATTTGATGACGGGGAAAACCGCCATTTCTCGGATAAACAATACCTGCAGAAGATTCAATCCAGGCTCGATGATGCCGGCTTTACCGCAGAACAGGAAGGGGATGTGGTCACGGCATTGCAAGGCGCTGCAAAAACCATCCAGGCCGACTATGACGCACCTTTCCTTGCCCACGCCACCATGGAGCCGATGAATTGTACCGCACAGGTAGTGGACGGACGTTGTATTGTCTGGGCCCCGAACCAGGCGGCGGATTCCGTCGCGGCAACTGCGGCCAGTATCACCGGCCTGCCCCTGGCATCCATCGAGGTACGGACGCCTTTCCTGGGCGGTGGTTTCGGTCGTCGCTTTATCACGGATTACGTGGCACAGGCCGTCACCCTCGCTAATAAACTGGGAGGCAAACCGGTCAAGGTGTTATGGACACGTGAAGAGGATACGCAGCATGATTTTTACCGGCCGCTGACGGCTGCGAGATACCGCGCAGGGTTTGACGGGCAAGGCAATCCGGTCGCATTACACATTACTATCGTTGGTGACGGCCCGTTCCGGCGTCACCTGCCGGGGTCGATGACCAACCCGGACCTGGATGATTCGGTCATTGATGGTGCGATCCATCAGCCCTATGAAATTCCGAACAGGCGCCTGGATTATGTCTATGCACCCGTGGCGGCACCGATCGGTTTCTGGCGTTCCGTCGGCAATTCGCATAATGCCTTTTTCAAGGAATGCTTTATGGATGAGATGGCCCATGCAGCCGGCATGGATCCGCTTGCATTCCGCCGCAAACTGCTGGCCGACCATCCACGCTATCAAAAGGTACTGGATGCCGTCAGCACGATGTCCGCCTGGAAGGGAAAACCCTGGACTGCCCATGACGGTAAATCGCATGCGATGGGGGTCGCCCTGCATGAATCGTTTAACACGCTGGTCGGAGAAGTGGCCGAAATTTCACTCGAAGCCGGCCAGGTCAGGGTGCACCGGGTTTACTGTGTGGTGGATTGCGGTTTTGCCGTGAATCCGGCGATCGTCACCATGCAGATGGAAAGCGGGATTACCTACGGCCTGTCGGCTGCACTCGGGGAAGAGATTACTATCGAAAAAGGCAGGGTTGTACAGGCGAACTTCAATACCTACCCGATATTGACACCGCAACAGATGCCTGCGGTCCAGGTCGAGATCATCAACAGCAATGAAGCCCTCGGTGGTATCGGTGAACCTGCTACACCGCCCATCGCCCCGGCGGTGTGCAATGCCCTCTTTACACTCACTGGTCAGCGTATACGCACACTCCCGCTCAGCCGGTCTGCGTTACCGGGTGCATAACGGAATCTTCTGCTTGCAGTTTCTCCATGAGTTGACCCAGTGCCTGGCCCCGGTGACTGAGTTGATTTTTAACCGCGGGGGGTAATTCGGCCGAGGTACAGTGATGGGTCGGGACATAAAACACGGGGTCATAGCCGAAACCGTTGCTCCCCCTGGGCTCGGTAATGGCAACCCCCTCCCATACACCCCGTGCCAGCACCGGGTCCGGATCATCGGCATGGCGCAGATAGACCATGCAACAGACAAACCGGGCGCTGCGTTTCCCCTCCGGGATTTGCCTGATCTCCCCGATGAGTTTCCTGAGGTTGTCTTCATCACTTGCCCCGGTGCCGGCATAACGGGCCGAGTAGATGCCCGGTTTACCCTCCAGGGCGTCTATCTCAATGCCGGAATCATCACCGATGGCAGGCAGGCCTGAATACCTTGCCGCATTCCTGGCCTTCAGGATCGCATTCTCGACAAAGGTCAGTCCCGTTTCTTCGACCTCCGGGACATGAAATTGCGCCTGCAGCAGTACTTCCATGTGCAAGCCCTTCAGCATATCCCCGATTTCGCGGAGCTTGCCAGTATTGCTGCTGGCGAGGACAACACGATGTGCCTGGCGTGAATCAGCCATGCAGGGACTGACGCTGGTGTTCGAACAGTGTGGTGATGCCCTTTTTTGCCAGTACCAGCAGCCGATCCAGTTCCTCCGTAGTGAAGGGATGTCCCTCGGCCGTGCCCTGTACCTCGATAAAGTGATCGGCATCATTCATCACCACATTCATATCGGTTTCGGCAGCGGAATCCTCGCTGTAATCAAGGTCCAGCACCGGTGTCCCCTGGTAGATGCCAACCGAAACGGAGGCAATCATGCCACGGATCGGATCGGCCTTGATCAGGCCACCGGCCTGACATTTCCGGAAGGCATCCACCAGTGCCACATAGGCGCCGGTGATCGATGCGGTCCGCGTCCCGCCGTCCGCCTGGATGACATCGCAATCAACCACGACGGTATTTTCACCCAGGGCCTGCATATCGACGATGGCACGCAGAGAGCGCCCGATCAGGCGCTGGATCTCCATGGTGCGACCACCCTGCCTGGCCTGTGTCGCCTCACGCCGCATGCGTGAACCCGTTGATCGGGGCAGCATCCCGTATTCTGCCGTGATCCAGCCCCGGCCCTTGCCCTTGAGAAAGCCGGGTACACCCGTATCAAAACTGGCATTACAGATGACCCTGGTATTGCCGAATTCCACCAGGACCGAACCTTCGGCATGGCAGGTAAAATTGCGGGTGATAGCGACACTGCGTAATTCGTCTGGGGCACGTCCACTCGGGCGCATGGTTTTCTCCGGTTTATGAAAAAGAGGGCGATTATAACGGTTATTTTCAACCGCGCAGTATTTCCCGCATCCCGACAAGGCGTTACTATTGAAAGGAAATCCAGAACGAAAGGAAACAACATCATGATTGCCAGTTTGACGGCCTACGGGCGGTTGGAGGGATCCGGTGAGTGGGGCCAGGCTGTCTGGGAAATTCGTACCGTCAACCATCGCTATCTGGAGCTGTCTATACGGTTACCTGAAGACCTGCGTATGCTTGAAAACGTATTTCGCGATCGGATTGCAGGCAGCCTGAAACGCGGCAAGGTGGATTGTGCACTTCGTTTTGAAGCCGGGGACTCCGCTGCCTGCGAGCTGCCTGTCAATGTCTCTCTGGCGCAAAAACTGATTCAGAGTGCAAAATCATTGCAGGCAACCATTACCGATCCGGCACCCATCAGCGCCCTGGATATCCTGGGCTGGCCGGGGGTCATCGATCGGGCGGCCCTGGATCCGGAACAAATCAGGGAACCGCTGTTGCAACTGCTGGATTGTGTGCTGGCAATCGTCGTCGAGACCCGCTTGCGTGAAGGTGCAAAAATTCATGGCTTGATCATGGAACGTTGCACCATGGCGGCGGCCATCGTGACCGGGGTACGCAGGAAATTACCTGTTATCGTGAGCAACCTGCGTGAAAAACTACTCAACAGGGCCAGGGAACTGTCTACGGAACTGGATCATGATCGCCTCGAGCAGGAAATGCTGTTACTGGCACAGAAAATGGATATTGCAGAGGAATTGGATAGACTGGATGCCCATATCGGGGAAGTCAAGCGGGCCCTGGACGATACGAACCCGGTAGGCCGCCGCCTGGATTTCCTGATGCAGGAGATGAACCGCGAAGCCAATACACTGGGAGCAAAATCAGCCCATCTCGACACCAGTAACGCCTCGGTTGAACTGAAGGTCCTCATCGAGCAGATGCGGGAGCAGATACAGAACATTGAGTGAGGAATTGTTCGTAGTCAGTTGTCAGTTGTTAGTTGTTAGCAACCTACAACCCACCACCCACAACTTCGCCGTCTTAATCTTGTCCATAGTAATCCATTGCAGTACAATGTAATCCAATACATAACATGATACGATCATTCAAGCATCGTGGAATTGAGCGGTTTTTTACCCGTGGAGACTATCGGGGTATTCCAGCGCAGTATGCCGCCCGTCTGGACCGGCTGCTGGACAAGCTGGATACATCATCACGCCCTGAAGACATGCGCTTGCCGGGGTATCGTTTCCATCCCCTCAAGGGTGACCGCAAAGGCCACTATGCCGTGAGCGTATCGGGTAATTGGCGGCTGACCTTTCGCTTTGAAGGTGAGGATGCCATTGACGTTAACCTGGAGGATTACCATTAATGAGTTTGAGAAACCCTAACCGCAAGCCGACCCATCCGGGCGCTATCTTGCGTGAAGATGTGTTACCCGCCTTGAACATGACCCAGTCCGAGTTTGCCGAACGGCTGGGCGTATCGCGTCTTACCGTAAGTGAATTACTCCATGAAAAGCGGGCCTGTTCGCCGGAGATGGCCGCACGTCTGGCAAGGCTGCTTAAAACAACCCCGGAATCCTGGCTGAACATGCAAGCAGCGCGGGACTTGTGGGAGGTACGGCAGAAAAAAGAGATCCGCGAGATCGAACCACTGCGGGTTTAATTATTGCCAAGCCTGGCCCGACGGGGCGAAAACCGTGGAACCCTTGCCCGGCTGGCTTGGTGTCTATCTCAAGGGATTGCGCGGAGGGACGCTAATGCCTGCATATATACCTAATTTTGATGACTATAGGAAAAACCGTGCTCTCATGCACCTACTTAATATTCAGATACAACATTGAATAACAACATCCTGATTTGATTATGACTACACAGGAACACAACCGTAACATCAGCAAGTCCGGCACCCTTTTCATCATCTCGGCGCCTTCCGGCGCAGGCAAAACTATACTGGTCAAGACGCTCGCACAGACATCGCCGTCCATACAGGTCTCGGTTTCACACACTACGCGGCCGCGACGGCCGGACGAGCAGGACGGGGTTGCCTATCATTTCATTGATGAACCAACCTATCATGAAATGATCAGGAACAACCTGTTCCTGGAACACGCGAAGGTATTCGATCATTATTACGGGACCTCCAGGGAATGGGTTAAACAACATCTGGTCAACGGCACGAATGTTATCCTCGAGATCGACTGGCAGGGGGCACAGCAGGTACGCTCACTCATGACCGGCACCGTGAGCGTTTTTATCCTGCCACCTTCCTACCAGTCCCTTAAGGATCGGCTGCAGAAGCGTGACGGAGATAACAGTGTGGCAATCCAGCGGCGCATGCAGGAGGCAAGGCGGGAACTGGCTCATTACTGCGAATTTGATTACATCGTCATCAACGATGAATTTGACAAGGCCATGGAAGACCTGACTGCCATCATCCGCACAGCCAATCTGGGACGCTGCCGCCAATCCAGATACTTCGACTCCCTTGTCAACCGTATGATGGCGGAAGACACCTAGATTCAGTACAATACACAGAACAGGCTCCTGGCATATACCAACAGAATCCGTTTCGAATTCACCGGCTGATTTCAGTTACCATCCGGGAACAGGCGCCACCCTTGCTAACAGTAACAGACAACTTCGGTATGAAATGAGGTAAAACCATGGCCCGATTAACAGTTGAGGATTGTCTCCAGAATGTTGATAACCGTTATGACCTGGTATTGCTGGCAAGCAAACGCGCCAGGCAGATCACCTTCGGATCCGATCCAATGGTCTCGAGAGACAATGACAAACCGACGGTGATTGCACTGCGCGAGATTGCGGATGGACTGGTCAACAAGACCAATATCAATACCATCGACAAATTTGACAGCGATGAGGAATTCATCAACCCGGGTAATTTCGAAATCCCTGTCTCTGATTAAGGACATCCATCCCGGCAAACCGCAGGACAGGGGCTGGGATTCCTGTCCTGACCCTGATCCCTGGCCCGTGTCTGACTGACGTCAGGCACACCCGACAAAACGTACCGTGTATACCATTGACGAACTGCTTGAACAGATAGCTGCCTATCTGCCTCCGTATCAGGTCTATAAGGTACAGCGGGCCTATGAATTCAGCGCCAGGGCCCATAAAGGCCAGCTACGCGCAAGTGGTGAACCCTATATCCTGCATCCACTGGAGGTAACCCGTACCCTGAGTGAAATGCACATGGATCACATGACACTCATGGCGGCATTGTTACACGACGTCATTGAGGACACACCGACTGCCAAGGACGAGATCAGGAAAAAATTCGGAAAAGGGGTAGCCGAACTCGTTGATGGTGTGAGTAAACTGGACCAGATTGAATTCGACAGTTACGCCGAGGCCCAGGCACATAATTTCCGCAAGATGCTGATGGCAATGAGCGATGACATCCGTGTTATCCTGGTCAAACTCGCTGACCGTTTACATAACATGCGCACCCTCGATGCACTCCCTCCCGCAAAGTGCCGACGCATCGCCCGTGAAACACTGGAAGTCTATGCCCCGATTGCCCTGAGAATAGGCATCAACAGCATCCGCCTGGAACTGGAGGAAAGGGGTTTCGCCGCGCTGTATCCGCTGCGTTACCGGATCCTGAACGAACAGATCAAAAAGGCGCGGGGCCATCGCAAGGAAATCATCAACAAGATCCGTACCACACTGAAGCGCCGCCTGCGCCAGGAAAAAATTCCTGCCCAGGTGGTTGGTCGTGAAAAACACTCGTACGGTATTTACCGGAAGATGCGCATGCGGGGCCTTTCCTTTGCCGAGGTGTTTGACGTTTATGCCTTTCGTATCATTGTTGATCAGGTCGATACCTGTTACCGCGTGGTGGGTACCGTGCATAACCTGTACAAGCCGGTACCCGGCAAATTCAAGGACTATATCGCCATCCCCAAGGCCAACGGGTATCAATCACTGCACACGGTACTGTTCGGCCCCTATGGTGTCCCGATCGAGGTCCAGATCCGCTCCCAGGACATGAATGATGTCGCTGAAGACGGAATTGCCGCACACTGGCTCTACAAGGCAGGAGTGGGTGACCGCAGCAATGCACACCGGCGTGCCCGCGAATGGCTGCGCAACATCATGGAAATGCAGAAGGCCGCCGGCAACCCGAAAGAGTTTTTTGAGAGCGTCAAAGTTGATCTGTTCCCGGATGCCGTTTATACGTTTACGCCCAAGGGGGAGATTATGGAATTGCCCCGTGGCGCCACGGCCGTCGATATGGCTTATGCCATCCATACGCATGTAGGCAACAATTGCGTCGGTGTAAGGATTGACCGGAGACTGGCCCCGCTCAGCACCCTGCTCCAGACCGGCCAGACCGTCGAAATCATCACCGCCCCTGCCGCACGACCGAACCCGGCCTGGCTGAATTTTGTCGTTACCGCCAAGGCACGGACCAACATCCGCCATTACCTGAAAAACCTGCAACACAACGAGGCCCTCGCACAGGGGAAACGCCTGCTGAACAGGGAACTGGAAGTATTTTCGACAACCTACCAGGACCTCGATAAACAATTGCTGCAACGCCTGCTGGATGAATACAAGATTGACAAGGAAGAGACCCTGCTGGTGGACATTGGCCTTGGCAACCGGATGGCGCCCCTGATCGCCCGGAAACTGGTGACAGACGAACCTGACAAGCGCACGAAGATCAGCAAGAACAAGGGCTCGCTGCCACTGACTATCAAGGGAACCGAAGGCATGGTGGTCAGTTTCCCCAAGTGCTGTTATCCCATACCCGGCGATCCCATTCATGGTTTCGTGACGACCGGTCGCGGCATTGTCATTCATCATCAATCCTGTAAAAACGTCGCCCTGTTCCTGAACCAGCCGGAAAAGTGGATCAATGTCGAGTGGGCGGAAAATATTGACCGGGATTTTCGTTCCAGTATAAAAATGAATGTCACCAACCAGCGTGGTGTACTGGCCACCGTCGCCGCGGCGATCGCAGACCAGGATGCCAACATCGAGAATGTCGAACTGGGGGAACAGGAGGGCCGCCATACGACAATGACATTTGTGATTGAAGTAAAAAACCGGACGCACCTGGCCCATGTCATGCGCCGGCTCAGGGGAATCAAGGCTGTTTCACAGGTCAGCCGGGCGAAGTGATATTGGCGGGATATTTTTATCAGGCGCTGGTGGTTACACAAAATGGGGGGCGGTAACTGTATGAAACGGGAAATCATCACAACGGCAGATGCACCACAGGCGATAGGTACCTACTCACAGGCAGTGAAAACAGGGAATACGGTTTATCTGTCCGGCCAGATACCACTGGTTCCGGCGTCGATGGAACTGATCCAGGGTGATATGCGTGACCAGATTGTCCGTGTATTCGAAAATCTCTCCGCTGTTGCCAGGGCCTCCGGTGGTTCCCTTGCCGATGTTGTCAAATTAACCGTTTATCTCACCGATTTGGCCCATTTTCCCCTGGTCAATGCCATCATGGCAGACTACTTCAGCAAACCCTATCCCGCCCGTGCGGCGGTGGGTGTTGCCAGCCTGCCCAAGGGGGCAATGGTCGAAATGGACGCCATCATGGTACTGCCTGATTGATGATATTGCCCGGGCAGCATTTGGCAAATCGCAACACACCACAGCTTGATGACCCCGTTTCCCGACTCAACGGTGTGGGCATTCGTATTGAGGAAAAACTGAACCGGCTTGCCATCCATACGGTTCAGGACCTGTTGTTTCACCTGCCCTACCGGTACGTTGATCGCACGCACCTGACCCCCATCGGTGCCTTGCTGGCCGGTCAGGATGCCTACATCCAGGGGACAATTGAACTGGCCCAGGTACATTTCGGCCGGCGCCGTTCCCTGTTATGCCGTATCAGCGACGGGACAGGTGCGGTCCTGCTGCGGTTTTTTCATTTCTCAAAGGCACAGCAGAATACCCTGAAACCCGGGGTGTTGCTGCGCTGTTATGGCCAGGTGCGCAAAGGCCCGAATACACTGGAGATGATACATCCTGAATATCAACACATCGATCAGGATTGTCCGCCGGGACTGGACGAACAATTGACCCCGGTCTACCCGTCCACCGGGGGATTGCAGCAAAGGCGCCTGCGGAACCTGTCTGAACAGGCGTTGAACTGGATGATTTCAGACAGCAACGGGCTAGCTGAATTACTGCCTGACGAAATACGGGAAACATTCCGGCTCCCGGATCTGGTCTCCGCCCTGCGTTATGTGCATCGTCCACCACCGGAGATCGATACCAGGACACTCCGGGAAGGCAGACATCCGGCGCAACAGCGCCTTGCCTTTGAAGAATTGCTCAGTCACCATCTGGGTCTGCGGCAATTACGCGATCTGTTACGCCAGGAACGGTCCCCGGTATTGCCGTTAAGCAAGGGCTTGGTCCCGCGTTTTCTTGCCAGCCTGCCCTTTTCATTAACCCCTGCCCAACAGCACGCGGTAGAAACCATCCAGGCGGATTTACAACAGGAAACCGCCATGTTACGGCTTGTGCAGGGGGACGTTGGTTGCGGGAAAACGGTCGTTGCCGCACATGCCGTCTTACAGGCAATTGAGGCCGGCTATCAGGTGGCGCTGATGGCGCCGACAGAGTTATTGGCCGAACAACACTATGCCACATTCAGTCAATGGCTGGCCCCCCTGTGTGTGCCTGTCCTGCTGCTTTCCGGGAAGCTGAAAAAGTCTGATCGTGCGGAAAGGCTGGCCCGGTTAAACCAGGCAGAATCCCTGGTCATCATTGGTACACATGCGCTGTTTCAGGAACAGGTTACCTTCGCACGGCTGGGGCTGGTCATTATCGATGAACAGCACCGTTTTGGTGTGCATCAGCGGCTGGCGCTGCTGGAAAAAGGGATCGGGCTCCGCCAATACCCACATCAGCTGATCATGACGGCGACCCCCATCCCGCGGACTCTGGCCATGACCATTTATGCCGATCTGGATAATACCGTCATTGATGAACTACCGCCCAACCGCCAAGCCGTTACTACCCGCGTGATATCCATGCAGCGCCGGGACGAGGTCATTACTCGAATCGCCGAAGCCTGTGCCGAGGGACGGCAGGTCTATTGGGTGTGTACCCTGATTGAAGAATCCGAGACCTTGCAATGCCAGGCCGCCATAGACACCTGCGACTATCTGCAGAACAATCTGGGCCCGCTGCGCATCGATCTGATCCACGGCCGCATGAAAAATGATGCAAAAGAGTATGTCATGCGGGAATTCAAGGCAGGCGCCATTCAACTGCTCGTTGCCACCACCGTTATCGAGGTGGGTGTGGACGTACCGAATGCCAGTCTCATGGTGATTGAAAACGCCGAGCGTCTGGGACTGGCGCAGTTACACCAGCTGCGGGGACGTATTGGCCGCAGCGAAATAAAAAGCGATTGCGTACTGTTATACCAGCCACCGCTTGGTGATCTGGCGCGTACCAGACTGGAAACCATGCGTAACATCAGTAACGGATTCGAGATCGCCCGGAAAGACCTGGAACTGCGTGGACCAGGTGAATTTCTGGGCACCCGGCAAACAGGTTTGCCCGTGATGCGTATTGCTGACCTCATGCGTGATGCCGGACTCCTGCCCCAGGTACAGAAGGCAGCAACATTGCTCATCAATAAATATCCGGACAGGGTAGAATTACTGATCAGGAGGTGGCTTGGGGATGATGCCGGTTATGGTAACGTTTAACCGGTAACGATAAAAAACATTATTGCTGTTGCCATCGGCGTAACTGCAGATGGATGCACAAACAGCAACCGCAAACATAAACAGGCCTGATGAACAGGAAAAATAAAATATAAAATTCCGGGTTTCCCGCGATGATAAACTTGATAATGCTGACACAACACCCCACGAATGTGGCCCGGGGAAAAACTTGAGACTGGTCTGGCGAACACAACAGCAGTCAGGATTGAACAGACTACCGAAAGGCCTGCGTGACTGTCTCCTGGAACAGGGTTCATTGACGCGCTATTTGCAGAAATATTGCCGCAGTCAGTTCTGTCTGCAGCTGAAAGACCAATCCTGGAAACGCCCGGCACATGATGAATCACAGCTGCTTGGCCTGAAAGAAGGGGAATATGCCCTGATCAGGGAAGTACTGCTCAGATGTAATTGCACCACATGGGTCTATGCCCGCAGTATATTCCCGGGCTGTACCCTGAGTGGTGCCCAGCGCAGACTTGCCACACTGGGGAAACGTCCTCTTGGCGGTGTGTTATTTGCTGATCAGAGCACAAGCCGGAAAAATGCCGGATATGCAGTAATCCCGCCAACGGACATGCTGTATCAGCTTGCTGGCGTAAATACAAACACAGGCGGCGAATTATGGGGCCGGCGATCGATTTTTCAGATTCAACAAAAGCCCATCCTGGTTATTGAGGTTTTTCTACCGGCGATCACAAAATGCATGAATACTGGCAAATAGCAGGGCAAAGGACAGTACACTGCGCCCAGTTTGCCAGGCAGATGCTGGTTAAATACGGGATATTTATACTTGATAAAACCAGTCAGTATTGGCAATGGACACTGGCGAAAATCAGGTCAAACCTGCCATTATTCAGGGACAGGTTATCCCACTGTGCCCTGAGGACAGTGCATCACGCCCGGATCATCCGGGGGATACTGGTCAATAACGGGTTATTTGTACTGGATAAAGCCGGTCAGTACCGGCAATGGACGCTGGCGAAAATCAGGTCAAACCTGCCATTGCTCAGGGACAGGTTATCCCACTGTACCCTGAGGACAGTGCACTACACCCGGATTATTCGGGGAATACTGGTCAAAAACGGGATATTTGTTCTCGATAAAACCAGTCAGTATTGGCAATGGACACTGGCGAAAATCAGGTCAAACCTGCTGTTGATCAGGGACAGATTATACCATTATGCCCTGCTGATACGTCTGGATAAACCGATCGGGATCTTTTTATTACTCTGGCCCACCCTGTGGGCCATGTGGATCGCTGCCGGGGGAATTCCCGATCCGTATGTGTTTACCGTCTTTGTACTGGGGGTGATCCTGATGCGATCCGGGGGCTGTGTTATAAACGATCTCGCGGACAGGAAATTCGATGGTGCGGTACAACGAACCCGGAGCAGGCAGATTGTTGCCGGATTTGTCAAACCAGCGGAGGCACTGGGTGTGGCAGCCTTCCTGATTACAATTGCCTTTCTGCTGGTCATGACCCTGAACCGGTTGACAATGCAACTGTCCGTAGTAGGTATCCTGCTTGCGGCAATCTATCCCTACATGAAACGTGTTACCTATCTTCCCCAGTTTTTCCTTGGACTCGCCTTTGGCTGGGGTGTACCCATGGTATTCGCTGCACAGACCGGTACGGTGCCGCAAATTGCCTGGCTGATCTATATCGCCAATGTACTCTGGTCTGTGGTCTATGACACTATTTATGCAATGGTGGACCGCGATGATGATTTGAGGCTCGGCATAAAATCTACTGCGATTTTGTTCGATGATGCCGACCGCGTTATTATTGGAGGGATACAGGTGCTGCTGCTGGTTGTCCTGATCCTGATAGGCAGACAATCGGAACTGGGGGGATATTATTTTTCGGGTATTGCCGGTGCCTGCGTACTGGCGATGTACCAGCAGTACCTGATCAGGGACAGGCAGCGGGAAGGGTGCATGCATGCATTTCAGAACAATAACTGGTTCGGCGCAATCGTATTCCTCGGGATCTTTCTGGATTACCTGTTTTGAGCCGGTATGTAAAAATCACCATGATTACTGGTTATATTCACCTTTTTTTCCTGGCATTTCCGTTGTATGAGTTATAATCAGCGAGGCATTTCCACTTCAGGATACATACATAATATGGTCCCATGAAAAGACCAGATCTGCACAATAGCCTTGCCTCTTCCGCCATGACATTCCTGTTATTTACAGGGATGCCTATACAGGCGGCTGAGCTCGATGAATGGGAGCACCGGGAAGAGGATACGGCACAATCTGCCGTCGCTGATAATAATCATGCGCATACACCGCCGGAACCGAGTAATCCTTCCAAATCTGCCGCCAGTGAGTGCAGGCGTATCGAGGGCAAGCTTGCCAGTATCTTTCAGAATGAGTGCCTGGAACGGAATCTTGTTATCACTGGTGGTGTATCAGTCAATGGCGCCTTGATCCTGTACAAGGAATATCCACCCTTGCCATCCCGCTCACCGCATGGGCGCGTCCTGCTGATCGGCGGGATTCATGGGGATGAATATTCGTCAGTAAGCATTGTTTTCAAGTGGATGAAAATACTCGATAAATTTCACTCCGGCCTGTTCCACTGGCATGTAGTGCCCCTGCTTAACCCCGACGGCCTGTTAAGAGAAAAATCCCAGCGTATGAATGCCAATGGGGTTGATCTGAACCGGAACTTCCCCATGCCTGACTGGGATACTGAAACTGCGGATTACTGGTTACACCGGACAGACAGCGATCCCAGACGCTATCCCGGCAAGAGCGCATTAAGTGAACCTGAAACTCACTGGCTGGCCCGGGAGATCGAACAATTCAACCCTGATGTGATTGTTACCGTACATGCCCCGCATGGGGTCGTTGATTACGATGGACCGAAAAATGCCCCGTACCGGCTGGGTCGACTTTATCTGAGCCTGATTGGTACCTATCCAGGCTCACTCGGTAATTATGCCGGCATCCAGAAACATATTCCGGTTGTTACCATTGAACTGCCTTATGCCGGCAGCATGCCCACCTCCACGGAGATAAACAATATCTGGGTTGACCTGGTCAACTGGTTGAGACGTAATCTGGGTACGCAGATACGTTCTGTTGAAAAGAATCAGGAAACAGAACCTTCATAAATAATCCGCCATTCACCATCTGCTTCCCTGCGCCAATACTGGCGTTTGGTAAACTGGCGATGAATATCATCACTTGTATAATCCTGATCGAATGTAACAACCAGAATGCGCTCGTCACCAGGATACAGGAACATACTGGGGTCAATCAATTTCACCCGGATGAAATTCTTGGATGGATTAACGCGCCGTTTGTATTGCACCCATCCTTCATAATCCTTGCCCAGCCCGGAATATTCCCTGGAATAGTGGCGTAAATAGCGATCGGCATTCCGGCTTTCCCAGTCATTGCGCCATTGTTCAATAAATGTCATGTACTGGTTCCGTTGCCGCTTCCAATCATCAACAGAGAGCCATTCAATACTGTCAGCCAGTATGACCGGGGTTTGTCCCTCGTCTATATAAGGTGATATCGATTTCAGGTCCTGGTTCGAGAGGATTACACAACCATCACTGTCCCGCGGGGGACGGCTGTAGGTACCATGCGGTGTCCCGTGTAACCAGATCCCGTAACCTGTGCGCCCGTCTCGTTTATCCCAGACATTTGGATAATTGATAGGAAATGCCCCGTCCCCGTATAAATCCGGCAGTTTGTCCGGATCAATAAAGCCGGTGACAAAATACACCCCAACCGGTGTTTTCTGATCACCCTCTGTGACCTTGCCGGTTCCGTTCTTGCCGATCGTGACATAGAAATCCTCGATCAGGGATGGGACCCCCTTGTGATTCTGGAACAGAAAGAGACGTGAGATTGCCAGATCAACAACGATGGCGTATTTCTGTTTATTCGCCAACTGAACGAAAGAAACAGGAATCTGTTTGACGGCAGGTTGTGACTGCTGGTAACGCCACCGTGCCTTTGCTTCTTCACGGAGTGCGGTGATCTGTTTATATGGGGCGGTTAACAAATTCCCGAAGTCAGTAATTCGATGAGCACGGGCAGATAACAAGTCTGCATACATGAGTTGTGCAAGATTGAATTGCGGATTCAGCTTTACCAGATGCCTGAGTTCCGTCAAAGCCCCATCAAAATCATCGTTCCTGATTTTCTCGATCGCATTCAGCAGGAGCTGCTCTGAATGATGGGATACGTTTTGAACAGCCGTCGTTTGTGTTGCCCGATCCCGCGCCGCGGTGGTGCATGGGGGAAAGCCGGCCATGACCAGCAAGAAAAATATTCTGAGTGCAGAAAACATGACAAACAATAGTGAATTACTGCATTACCTGTCCAGTTCCCTGGTGATTAACCACTTTCCGTCTTTCTTTTTCATCATGATCTCCTTTGTTACCCTGTCACTGTAGGTATCAGACTGGTATTGTTGCAGAAATTTTATCCGTGCCTGCCCATTATCATTAAACACAACGTTTATAGCAGAGATCTCTACTTTTATAAACTGTGGTGCCTCCAGCCGCTCTTTGCGCCGGGCTTCCCACGTCTTTCTGGAAAGCTTGTTGGGTGGCACAAATTCACTGGCATAACAGGCCAGATAGGCATCCATATCCCTGGAAGACCAGGCATTGGCCCAGGCTTGCAACGCCATGATCACTTCTGTCTTGAATGTATCATCCTGTTGACTTTCCTGTTTAGGAGAAGCCGTTTCCTGGGCAGGTGGTACGACTTCTGTTTCTTTCATTACCTCCGGTGGTTCCTCCGGTTTTGCTTCTGGCGCAACCGGTAGCTTTTCCTCTGGTGCTATCTCCGGCTTTTCCTCAGGCGCTACCTCCGGCATTTCCTCTGGTGTTACCTGCGGACTTTCCTTTATCACTGGTTTTGTCTTGGCAATCATTTCCTCCTGCTTTTCTTCCTTATTGGCTATCGCGACCGGTGACTCAGGTACCGAAAATAATTCATTCACCAGTAATAATTTTTCCTTGACGAATTTATTTTCCTGATCCAGTGCCAGGGCCTGATTGTATGCCTGGGTTGCCATCTTGGCATAGATATCACCCAGGTTTTCGTGTGCCGTCGCATAACTAGGATGGGTGTTGATTGCAGTCAGCAATGCCAGTTCCGCCTTGTCATATTCACCCTTGAATGCATAAATGACAGCAAGATTATTGAATGGCTCAGGTAATTCCGGGTGTTCATTCGTTAATTTCTCAAACAGTTTCTGGGCATTATCCAGATCATTCAGCTTGGTCAGTATGAGGCCTTTAAGAAACAGGATCCTGATATCAGATTCATCTCCGGCAAGTGTTTCGTCTGCCAGTTTCAGTGCCTGCTGTAAATGGCCTTCATTGATCAATATCTGGATTTGATCCTTGGGAGACTCAGCAGACATGGACTGCTGAAGGGTGCATAAAAGAATAACCGCTGATGTGATTCGCTTGAACTGTTTCATGTCTATGTAATTGCCCCCAGGCAGCAGTATCTGTACTTCTCAACCTTATCACAAACTGGAGCCCCGAGAGGGAATCGAACCCCCAATAGATGATTACAAATCATCGGTTATACCGTTTAACTATCGGGGCATACCGTCACATCAGACAACAAAAAACCTGAAAAACACCAGTCCTGATACAATCCACGGTATTTTAGGGATTAACGGTTGACATGGCAATTTCATTACACGCTACCGGGACTGAATTATAGCGTGCAGGGAAACTATCAATAATCTCATTCAGAACCGGTGCATTCTTGTCAAGCCTGATATCCAGCCAGTGGATTTTCTTTTCCCCGTAATGGGGGATGACAACCGGTTTATAGCCCTTATCCGTGATCTGACGCAATCGTCTGTTCACCGCTGCCTGTGTCGAAAAAAGACCCAGGGAAATGGCATTGACAAGTTCACCCGTACTGATCAGGCGCAAATCTGTGACACCCCTGTTTTTTAAATCCCTGATCGCCGCCATGGCATTTTCCCTGGAATCACGTGCCGTCAGATAGATCCAGAAGAGTTGTCTGCCCTTGTCATCCGTAAGCCGGTGGTTAACCCATACATGGCGGCTTCGAAACCAGTCTTCCAGCCGGTCCGACTCAGCGGCATCAGGCATCGGACCATAGGTAAAACAGAGGGGTTTAGCCTGATCTAAATCCTTGGTCAGTTCGGAGATATTGACCCCGGGGAGTGACTGGAGTAACTCCAGTCCGATGTCTGGTGGTTCGTTATCACCCACCGTACTATCCCCGACTTTCATCCCCGGGACATCCTCTTCCCGAGTATCCACCTTCTCTTCCTGTTTTTCGTCCGCGGGGATTGGCTGTTCTGCCTGGGTGGTTATAAGCGCAGGTGGTTCCCCAAGTTCTGATAATAACTTTAATTTTTCTGTCCCTTCCGGGATTGCTATGGCTGCTGACGAATTGCGTATCGTAATTTTTGTCTGTCGATCAATTTCCCATCCAAAATAGAAGACATTGCACAATAACAGAAGGATAAACAGCCATTTCATGGTTTATCCCTGAACAAGCTGGACAGACCACGTAATACCAACTGAGGGTCGGAAATAAAATCGGCAGCGAGATAGGGTAAAACAAAGCGTGCAGCACCACCAGTAATTACACAGTTCAATCCACTGCCTGTTTCAGCATGCATGTTCTGCACGCCCCGATCAATAAGCGCGACTGCTGCCAGGCAACACCCATTGGCTACCCCCTTTTGTGTATCCTTACCGAATTCCGGGGTGATATCAGTGCCGGTTTTCACATCAATACCTCTGGTATTCCTGACCAGGGCTTCCTGCATCATTAACAAACCAGGAATAATCAGGCCGCCAAGGTGGATGCCATCAACAGCGACGCCATCAATTGTAATGGCAGTGCCGCAATCGACAACACAAACAGGTGACTTAAACCGGTTCCAGGCAGCAATAATGGCAAGCCAGCGATCCACACCCAGTTGCCTCACGTCATGATAGGCATTGGTAACACCACAGGCAAACTGTTCGACTTCTGCAATTCTGGTTTCAACATTCCACCTGTCTTTTACCCATGCAGTCAGGACTTCCCGGATATCTTTACCTGCAACATTGGAGACGAGAACCTGTCCAGGTAACGGTATTGATTTCCAATGTTCATTCAATTGCTCAGGCAACTTTGTTTGTCGGTACAGGAATGCCTTTTGCGGCCCCAGGACTGTATTATTTTCTACAGCCCACTTGATGCAAGTATTTCCTATATCAACTAACAGATTCAAGATGTCACCCGTAATCTTATTTCACCCGCATTAAACCGCTTCCTCTCTCCCCGGACAGACATCAGGAGTGCGCCCCGATCATCTATCCCGATGACTTTCCCCCGAATGTTTCTCCCCGGCAGAATCAGCATAGCCTGTCGTCCGTGGATGCAATCATACCGTCTCCATTCGTCCAGTATTTCTGCAACCCCTTCATATGAAAATTGTTCCAGTATAAGCAATGATTCAGTAATCAAGTCAGCAGCGAGTCCATTTCTTGAAGGTGGCGTCCGGGTAATCCCGGCAATGTGAGTCCATGGTTGATCGATCCCGGCAATCTCCATTCCTGGGAAATGGATATTGATACCAATCCCGATGACGACATCAAAAGGGCCGGATGTTTCACCTCGCATCTCGAGAAGAATGCCTCCCAATTTACAATGTTCCCAGAGAATATCGTTCGGCCACTTCAAACCAACCCCATTGATACCGGCCCTGTGCAAGGCACGAATAATGGCAACCCCTATAACAAGTGATAACACCCCGACAGATTCAGGAAAATTATCAAAATGCCAACCGAAAGAGAGATTGATGCCTGATCCGACCGGTGATATCCATTTATTTCCCCGTCTACCCCTGCCCTTTGTCTGATATTCGGCAAGCACAACATGTCCATGGATGTTGCCGGTATCCGATTTTTCCAGCAGATATTGATTAGTTGAATTGATAACACCGAAAATTTCAAACTGCTTGATCAATCTCCTGGCATGTTTGCTGATTTTATTTTCTATCTGGTCTTGATCGAGCAATTCGACCGGTACTGACAAGCGATATCCTTTCCCCCGTACAGCATGAATATCCAGGCCATAGTCCGTCAGTTTCCTGATAACCTTCCAGATTGCAGTACGGGTAACACCCAGTTTATTCCCCAGGCTTCCACCCGAATGAAATTTTCCATCTGACAGGATCCTCAGAATCTGAAAAACAGTACGCATGGCGGGTCTGGATCACAATAGGGTGATTACTGACAATCCCCCTGTTATTCAAATACAGGAGGTCATTCCTGCAATGATCCGGATGTTCTTTAGGAGACGGCCTGTCCAGCAGACTGCCTGGAAATTTTTCTCATCTGGATGGAAGTGTATCAAGGACAGCAGACGGAACAGGCTGCGGGCTGTAAAACGGATAGTCCTGCCTTAATTACATATTCCTGCATTGATACCATTTCCCCCTGGTAAACGCATAGTAAGAAGTATTTTCAATGATCCCTGCCTAATCATTGTCAGGCCTTAGCGTTGCATCATCATCGTCAAAATGTTTTTCCGGATTATCCGTGTCTTCATCCTTTTCATCCAGCATGATAGTCTCATCATTCGTATCGATATCCTCACTGGCATCTGTACTGATATCCAGATCCATGGAAATGTCCTCATCCCTTGACTGCATTTCAGGTATAATTGTGTCTTCTTCATCCCGGCCAATGGTCGGTACTGACACTTCTCCGCTTGCACCCGTAATATCGATATCCAGATCAAAGGCGGAATCGGGTATTTCAGGCTCTTTTTTATCCATCGTGTCGTGATATCCGCCACGGATCGCGGTAACTTCTTCGGAGCGATCCTCGGCAGGCGCGGCAAATACGGTACTGGAAATCATGGTCTTGCCGCTATCTTCCATCTCCGGCATGACAAATTCAAATTCGCACTTATGCAATCGTATCCGGTCCCCGTGTTTAAGACGAACTTCAGTAGTAACGGGTTGATTGTTGATGAACGTCCCATTGATACTGCCCTGATCAACAATCCAGAAGGCATAATCCTTGTATTCTATCATTGCATGCCGGCGGCCTATTGTTGATTCTGGTATAACAATGTAATCCAGATGATCAGTATCCTTGCCGGCAACACGACCCATCATCGCCGGTTTTTTCCCAAGCCTGTGGGTCTGCTTGTCGGTATACCCGTTTATGTCATTCAGATAGGCTTCCTGGATATATTCATCCTCACCCGTTTTCAAACCGCGCGTTCGTCGCAGTAACAGGATCAGGATGGCAAGCAGGGCAATAATCAGGATACCGGCCGCAACCAGTATAATAATGGAGCGAACCCGCTCTTCTTTACCCAGCGCCGTAGATGGTTGAACCGGAACCTCGATGATCACAGGTGGTGGTGGCGCTACCGGTTGCACCTGAACAGGTTCAGGCACAGGTGGTGGAACAACCGGAGGTGCCGCCTGTTCAGGACCCGGTTCCGGCTCAGGCGGTGTATCGATAGCCGTGTGGATCCGGTCAAACACATTCTGCAGGTCTTCCGCCTGCATTGCCCGGTAGTATTCTCCGTCCGTTTGCTGCGCCAGGGACTGGATTAGCTCAAAATCAGCCTGATTCGTATACGCAACACCGAATATCCTTATGGAGGAGTCCGCTGCATCTGCCGCCAGGTCGGCCTTCAACCATTTTGCCTTTTCCAGATCCCGGTTGACATCTCCCGTATCAACAATGCCATCGGTCATGAAAAGAATGAGTTTCTGCGCCTCCTTGCGGCCATTGATCTTGAGTTCATAGATCGCCCTTTCAATGCCGGCCGGACTGTCCGTGTACAGACCTTTATAGTTGATCTGACTAAGGCTGCCCAGTATCGTTTCACGGGTGGCCAGGGATATATCGGTCAGAGGTACTGCGAGACGGACATCCTGATCAAAGATGATGACGGCAACACGTGTTGACTCGTCCAGCCCGCTGATAAATTGCGTCACTGCCTGTTTCGCCAGAAACAGGGGATCATTTTTCTTCATGCTGCCGGAATTATCCAGCACCAGCACAACGTCTTTTTGATTCAGGGTCTGTGCATGAGATCCTGTCTCGCCTGCAGGAGGCAGTTCACCGGGGATATCGTCTGTTTTGTCAGCATCCGGCAGTGTATCGATTTCCTCAGGTAATGGTGATGCAGGTGATTCGGGTGTGACAGTATCTGCCTCCTCTGCCGATTCGACGGCCACCCCGGCGCTATCTTCATCCAGTGCCCAGGCACTGGACATAACGAGCATTATTCCGAATATCAGGGAAACTGTTGTGCGAAAATAGAGAGCCATGATCCCTCAAAATGTCTTTGTTCAGGCTGCATTATAATGCGATTACGACTTGATCTATACCCAATTTGAATTATCGTGCCCGTTTCCGGTTATTTCTATCCTGTCGCGATCGGGCGTCCCGGATCCGCACACCACTCACTCCAGGAACCGGCATACAGACGGGGCATAGCCAGACCGGCGTGACTTATAGCCAGTAGATTGTGGCAGGCAGTGACTCCAGAACCACAATAAAATACCGAATCAGCGGGGGCAATATTACCCATCAATTCCAGGAATTCATATCGTAACCGACTGGAATCCTTGAAATTACCATTCCCTTCAAGATTATTCTTCCAGAAACGGTTTATGGCGCCGGGAATATGCCCTGCCACCCTGTCCACCGGTTCCATCTCGCCAGCAAAACGGGCCGGGTCCCTAGAATCGATTAACAGGCGCGCAGCGGTTACATTTTCCACTGTCACCACCCAGTCTTCCCGGGCCTGGCCTTGAAACCTCACCGGAGAACGGGTCTCAAGCCCCTGCCGAACCGGGCTATTCGCTTGTTGCCATGCCTGCCAGCCACCATCCAGGACGGCAACGGCTTCATGCCCCATATAACGCAACATCCACCACAAGCGGGCTGCAAAGGAACCATTGGCTCCGTCATAGGCAATCACCTGGCACCTGCTGCCGATCCCGAAACGACTGAACAGCTGCTTCATGGCATCCGGGACCGGCAGGGGATGACGCCCCCTGTTCGTGACAGGTGGTCCACTCAGGTCATCATGCAGATCTGCATAGATGGCACCGGGGATATGGGATTCCATATAGGCATTTTTGCCGGCGCTTTTATCAGCAAGATCGTAGCGACAGTCAATGATCACCCAATCCGGGTCATTGCTATGGCGTTCAAGCGCATCTGAAGCAATGACAGTTGTGTACATATCCATTCAACGTTTCAATATGGCCGGATTCTCAGGTATCGTAATTGTGACTGGAGGTCAGAGTATGGCCATCGCCTGTCATCATCAGGAAATATCTTACTAAATAACAGGTGTAAAGTGTCAATGTTGTTGTGAATGTCTAATGACCTGTTTATATATGAATGTGTTCAGGGAGCGTGGCTGAAACCTTGTCGAGAAACTGGCAAACTTGTTAAACAATCCAGGTACTGCAATCCCGGATTTGCCCAGTTTATCCAGCGCCATACACACCACAGGTTCTGCATCCATTGCTATCAGGTCATTTATCCTGGCAAGTTTCTGAAACTCCGTACGGGTAAATCCCGGGCATAATGCCAGCACATCAACACCATACTCTTTCATTTCCGCAGCCAGCCCTTCGGCAAGCATGAGATCGTAGGCTTTGGATGCACAATAATTTGTCCAGCGTGGTGCTGAAGCAAAGGCAACAATGGATGCAAGAAAAATAATGCCTCCTTTTTTACGATCCTTCATCTGCTTTCCAAATTCATGTGCCAGCATCAGAGGTGCCCGGCAATTTACATGTAATAACCGGATTTCATCTTCCAGGTTATTTTCCACCAGCGCGCCTGTATTCGTGAAGCCGGCATTGTTAATCAATAATCCGATCTCGAATCCGGACGTTACGCTTCTGATTCCGGACAAAAAGTCCTCACTGGAAACATCAACAGCAATAATCCTTGCATCTATACCATGTTTGCTGCTGAGATCCGATGCAAGCGCCTTCAATCTTTCTTCTCTCCTGGCGATCAGGAACAAATTCAGGCCTTTAGCTGCAAGCTGCCGGGAAAACTCCATGCCTATACTGGATGATGCGCCGGTAACGATTGCCCATGGGCCATATTTATTTTTAAAGTCGCTCATTATTACCAGCCTCCATCACATTCAAAATCGATTGATTCAACATCAGGGTGACGCAAATTCCAGGATAAGCCGGATCAGTTCATCTGGCGCATCCAATGACAGGAAATGACCGGCATTTTTTACGATCTCGTATTTAACCCCGGGGATAGCAAGCCGGTTTTCTTCACGCTCCTTTGTATTTGACCAGTCATCCTCTCCATAGATCAGCAGAACCGGTATATTGATATCCTTGTATTCCGTCCTGGCCTCATCCCACAGGGATGCATTGCGGATCAGGGACAAAAAAGACCTGTAATGGCCAGGGCGGCATCCTGCTGTATACAACTCGGTGATAAAGGCTGATGGAAATTGGTCCGTATTGTGTACTCCACCCTCAAATATCTTCATTTCAACCAGCCGATTACGCATACGCATCACCGTCTCACCAATCACGGGGATCCCGGCCAGTGAAAAAATAAGGCAGGCGACAATAGAACTTCTTTTTATACCGAGTCCCTTCGCATAGTCATATGGATTAATGGAAATAATCTTTTTGATTTTTGGATTGTGCCTTGCTGCAAGCACAAGCGGTATTGTTCCTCCAATGGATATCCCGGCAACAATTGCGCCACTGATATCAAGCTCGTCCAGAAATCCGGATGTTGCTTCATAAAATACCTCTGGTTTTAATTTTTCATTTGCAATATCCGACCATCCATGACCTGGATAATCGAAAGCATATACCTTGAAATATTTTGACAGTTCAGGAATTACCTTTTGGAAGATATCCAACTGGGTCCTCAATGTATGTAACAGAACCAACGGTGTCCCCTTTCCCACAGTGACATATCTGAGTTTGATCCCATTAACATCAACATATTCGATGGGAATATCTGGTCCCCATAACAATTTGGCAGGTACCGTTGGTTTTGGCCTTAATGCTTCAACGACATAGGAAACCAGAACCGGACCAATTACCAGCGTTAATAAAAGAATTAGCCATCCTGTCATGCTCATCGTTTGTCTCCTCTAATCATCACTGATTTATACATTGAGTCTGGAATCATTACATATAGCCCAGCAATCTGATACTGCGGAGTGACCATAACGTGCCAATTACACCAACACCAACAACACCAATCATAATAAATAAAAATGGAAACCCTCCGGTTACACCTACAATCAATAATACAAGAATAATAAAAATCCTGATAATGATCGTACCAAGTACCATTTCTTCAATCTTTTTCTGCCAGATCCTGAAGGTAATCAGCGTAAGACAAAGTAAAAACATACCCGTTAGTCTCACAAATGGTCCATCGTCCACCATGGCGGTATCGAAACCCATAAATGGAATGACCCATTTAGGAAAGAACAGAAGTGGCAAACCAAGTAATCCTGTATACGTTGCAATGTAAAGTTGCCAATAAAAGGCTTGTTTCGGCATCTTGGACCTCCTTCGTCATGCAGTGATATAGTCAGCATGGATATTTACCAATAAATGGCATCTACAATATAAGACATATCTTCAAGTACCTGTCCGAATTTCGTGCTCCCGATACGGCGATTTAATTCTTGCTGGGCACTCTCCCATGCAGGGGTCATCTTTTTCAGAAGAGTAACCCCTTTCCGTGTAATAACTATCTTCTTTGCTCGCCTGTCCTGTTCCGGATTTACAATCAGTAATCCATCTTTCTCAAGCGGTTTCAGGTTGCGCGTCAACGTTGTCCTGTCCATCACCATGAAATGCGCAAGATCAGATATGGTTATTCCATCAGCAAAATAAGCTGCCAGAAGCAATGAATGCTGTGTTGGTTTAAGACCAAAGGATTGTAAATAGCTGTCATAAAACTGTGTGACAGCCCGTGCTGCCTTGCGTATGGCAAGACATGCACAGACATTTTTCGGATTGTCCTGCATACCCAGTGCTCTATATTTCTGTTTCACCATAATTCAGGGACATATTCATCGTTCAATCTGCAAGTCAGGCATGATTTCATTATTCTGACTATTATAAGTGTATATGCACGTATCTTGATGTCAAGATAACAAAAGCCATTTTCCGTGTAAAATTGGAAGTCACTATCTCCATATCTGAAGATTGATAACATACAATGCCACGTTTATTCACTTTGATGCTTGCTGTTTTCTTGATTCTTGCTACGGATGCCTGTACTACTTTTCGTTATTATGCCCAGTCCGTCTCCGGACAGATGTCACTGCTGAGTAAACGCCAATCGATCAACCAGGTAATCGCCACTCCTGGAATACAAGACGCCACGAGAGAACAACTGGAACGGATCAATGATATCCGTGAATTTGCCAGTCAGCACCTGCATCTTCCGGAAAATAACAGCTATCGAAGTTATGCCGATATCGGTCGTGATTATGTGGTCTGGAATGTATTCGCCGTGCCTGAGTTTTCATTACAACCCGAAGTATGGTGTTACCTGTTCGTCGGCTGCCTGTCGTACCGTGGTTATTTTTCCGAAGAGAACGCGCAGCGTTATGCAAGGGAACTGGAGCAGCAGGGACTCGATGTTTTTGTCGGGGGTGTAGCCGCCTATTCAACTTTGGGATGGTTTGATGACCCTGTTTTAAACACAATGTTAAAATGGGATCGCGTAAGACTGGCCAAGGTAATGTTTCATGAACTTGCCCACCAGCTTATCTATATCAAGGACGATACAGGATTTAATGAAGCTTTTGCAGATACCGTTGCACAGGTGGGAGTTCGCCGCTGGTTAATCGCCACGGTACAGTATGAACTGCAAATGAAATTTGACCAAGAAATGCAAAGGGAAAATCAGTTTGTCGATCTGGTATCAAGATACAAGGAGAAACTGGTTGCACTGTATAATAATAAGGCCCTGTCTGAAAATACAAAACGCATGCAAAAAAACAGTCTTTTCACGCAAATGAAGGAAGATTACTTCCGGATTCGTTCGACGTGGGATACCGATGAAGGCTATGACAAGTGGTTCGAAGCTGGTCTTAATAATGCCAGGCTGGCTGCTGTGATCACCTACCGGCAATATGTACCCGGTTTCCTGGCCCTCCTGAATTCTTCCAACAATGAGCTGTCAACATTTTATGATGTCGTATCGACACTGGGGAAATGTGAACTATCATTACGACATAGGGTACTGAGCGCAAGGTTACCCAAATTTGACTGTTGATACCATACAACATTTATAGTGACAGTAGACTCCAATGCTGCAGATTACTAACCGATGTATTGCCATTGTGTATCTGTTGCTGTGTCCCTTTAACTGTCCAGGTGATGCGACCAGTAATGCAAGTCACAATACATTAATAACGGCAGTACCCGCCGGGAAGTTCCCATATCTGGCTATGAACTCCGTTAATGATCCGGATCAATCGAAGCCAAATTTGCAGCAGGTTGAATTGAGCGAAGGGATCTTCCTCGTTGCCAACAGAAATCTTGCTGACCCCAATTTTAGTCAGACCGTTATTTTACTGACTGAATACAGCAATACAGGGACATGTGGTTTGATCATAAACAGACGGGCCGATCTCCTTGTCACTGATTTATTCCCAAAACAGGATAATATGAATTCCCTGACAGACAAGGTGCGGATGGGAGGTCCTGTAGCCTTAAATCGTGTACAAATTCTCTTTCAGGCTAAAAACACACCAGTCGGGGCAAGGCATATTGTTGAAAATATTTTTCTTGTCAACTCGATCCCTTTACTCAACCAGATCAGCCGCGGTGACTTTCTGCCGGAAGCACTAAACGTTTATGCAGGTTATGCAGGATGGGCAACCGGCCAGCTGGAGACCGAATTACTCCGTGGTGACTGGTATCTCTGGCAGGCAGATGCTGCTACGGTTTTTAAAAAACCGGCACAGGAAATCTGGCCTGATCTGATTCGGCTTGTCACTACCCAGTGGGTCGATAACCAGAGTGATAAAAGGCCGCTTTTTTCACACACTTCACTATATTATTGATATCACAGTTTAAACTCAGTTAACTATATTTATTCAAAAACAGATTTATTCGATTTATTATTAAATTCAATCAGTTAAAATTCATCTGTCACAAAATGTGAAAAGATACACAGTTTGACCGAGAATTTACTGGCGATGAAATAAATCTGCCATATAATCTGACGATTACCTGCAAAACATTAGCTATTTAGTTATGTTTAATAAATTTTTTTCCAAACCAATCGAGCTGCATATTGGCGAGCAAACATTCAAGTTTTGTTCACTATCCGACTTCGAATTCAGCCTGGCGGGACGGACATCAGTACCTTCAAAGAAGATCACCTCTATGGTCAAGCTTTCACCCGAAGAATTGAAAAAAGAAGCCCTTACAATCAAGGGAATTGAAAAACGCTTTGTTACAATACTCTCAAAATCCATTGAAGAACCTGGCAGCATCAATCGAGCCTTACGTGAGATGGATCCGCAAATATTCTCCCAAGACTACGGATGGCGGGATATTATCAGCGCCCTGAATGAAGGCGGTGTAGAACTGGATGAATTCAGACGAATTTCCCTTGTGAAGTATATGCAATACCTCTCTTCACGGCAGGAGATCATCAAATATCTTTATTCTGAAAAAAAGAAACATACAAAAACCAGGGCTGAATCTGATGAAGGAACAGGGGTCGACTTTAAAGAAACTCTGATCCTTGAAAATACTCTTTTCGAGCCTCTGCAACGTGGCTCAGATAACGGCGATCTGGAACGGTTGCCAAAAGGCGAGTCGGTCAGCCTCTCACTTAAATCGGGCAGGGAGATCGAGATACTGTTATCCAAACACAAGTGCAAATTGATTGGTGGAGACAAGATACAGTTTGTTGATCAGTCAGGAAGAAACTATACCCTGAAACAGGGCCGCAATGTTATTGGCAGGGATAGTATCAGTACCGTTATGCTGGATCCGGCGTTAAGGGATATATCCCGTTTACATCTCGTTATAGAGATCGATGGTGAAAACCGGATGCAATTAACCGACCTGTCCTCACACGGGACGTTTATGGCTGCCAGGTATCTTGCGAACCAGACACTCTGAGCTTCTGATTTCGTAATAATAGCTATTTAAAAATACCTTTGATTCTGGTAAGCATACCCGGCCCCTCCCTGGGGGCAGCCTGTTTTCTCCCTGATTTTGCTGATGCTTTACCACCGCCGGTTAACAAGCCCTTCAAACGCGTTGCAGCGGTGGTTCCCGCCTGTTTTTGTACCTTCTCAATCAGGTAGTCATTCTGATAACCTTTTGCCCTTAGGTCCCTGATAATTTCTATGATTGTTTTGTTAGCTTTGTTTTTTTCCAAAGCGACATATAAACTCTCAAGTAACGACTCGGACCACATCGTTTTTACTTTTGTGGTTGTGGTTTGTGTTTCATCAGCCATGGGTTATCTCCGCTATAATTTTGACAAATCAATCGATAGATGCCGATTTCTGTAAATAATTACCTGACAGAACCCTGCTTCATCTAAAGTACACCACTTCTTATCCGGCTATCCCTGAAACTTACAGCAAATATATTAATATTATATATAAATATATACACTTAGTATTATATAGATATATAAATGGCTTGTTAGAATTGCGCACATTTTATATCACAATCCCTATCCTACGATTATGAGCAAGCTAGCGGGAAGAGAAGACATGACTGTAATTGCATTTGATGTTAATCATCTGGCAGAAGAGTACGACCAAAAAAAACCTTCCGAGATCATTAAACTTGCATTGGACAGTTTCGAAAATCTTGCCATTTCATTCAGTGGCGCAGATGATGTTGTCCTGGTGGATATGGCCGTCAGAATTAATCCGGATGTTAATGTATTTTCCCTTGACACAGGCAGACTACATACAGAAACCTACCGCTTGCTGGAACAGGTTCGAGAACACTACAACATCCAGATTGAAGTCCTTTTCCCGGATACCGCTGCTGTACAAGAGCTGGTAAAAGAAAAGGGACTCTACAGCTTTTATAAGGATGGACATAAGGAATGCTGCGGTATCCGTAAAGTTGGCCCGTTACGACGTAAACTCGCAACACTTGATGCTTGGATTACCGGGCAACGCAAAGATCAAAGTCCAGATACCCGTGCTGCTGTCCCGGTTATTGAAATTGATGGGACATTTTCAACATCCGATAACAGACTGATCAAATTTAATCCACTTTCCAACTGGACATCTAACCAGATCTGGCAGTATATCCGCAAAAACGATGTGCCTTTTAATGAACTTCACAAGCGTGGTTTTATCAGTATTGGCTGTGAACCCTGTACTCGGCCGGTACTCCCGAACCAGCATGAGCGGGAAGGCCGTTGGTGGTGGGAAGAAGCCACAACAAAGGAATGTGGCCTGCACCCTGGCAACCTGGATAAGAAATCTGTTTAGCCAGGATCGTTTTCATGTATATCACAATGGTCAAAAAAATCAGGGCAGATGGAACACCCTGTCGCAAGTGCACAGAGGTCGAACAGCTTCTGCGCAAGGAAACACTACTGGACAAGATAGACAATATCGTGATCGCAGATGAGCGTGACCCCGAGAGTGGAGGTATGCAGCTTGCACGCAAGTATAATATAACGTATGCCCCTTTTTTTATCGTTGAAAGCGAAGGTAAGGCGCCTGTTATCTATACAGTATATTTTCAATTCGTCAAAGAAGTGTTCAAAACCAGTACCACGGAGAAACAGGAAATTGACGAGATTATGGATATGAACCCCGATATCGACTTTATCTAGGCATCGAGATTCAGCAGGTCGCCTTTGATACAATCCTGAAAATGACAACTATGCATCGTTTTCCTTTTAACCATCTGCATAGTCAATAGTAAAGTGGTAATTCCATGGCACCAAACAATTGATCCAATTCTGCCATGGTCTGCATACGCATGGCAGTCTCAACCACTTCTCGTGTTAGGTGTGGGGCAAATAATTCAATAAAGTCGAACATATAGCCGCGCAGAAATATTCCCTTTCGAAATCCGATTTTCGTGGTGCTCGGTTCGAATAAATAACTGGCATCAAGTGCAATCAGTTCTTTATCGAGTGTTTTTTCATAGGCCATGCTGGCAATTATGCCAACGCCCAGCCCCAGTTTGACGTAGGTTTTAATCACATCTGCATCAGACGCCGTAAACACAACTTTTGGTGTTAATCCTTCAGCCCTGAATGCCTGATCCAGCTGTGATCGTCCCGTAAACCCGAATACATAGGTCACAATCGGAAACTCGGATAGTGTCTTCAATGTTAAGGTCTGATTGTTGGCAAGGGGATGATCATGACGAACAATCACACTGCGATTCCATTGATAACATGGCATCATCAACAGATTGTTAAATAACTCGAGTGCTTCCGTCGCAATAGCAAAATCAACAGTACCTTTCGACGCAAGTTCCGAGATCTGTATCGGCGTCCCCTGATGCATATGCAGTGAAACTCCCGGGTAGAGCTTGATGAATTTCTGAATAATCGAAGGCAGGACATAACGGGCCTGGGTATGTGTTGTAGCCACAGACAAACTGCCCCTATTCTGGTCGCTATAATCCTGTGCGACCTGACGAACATTCTCAACCTTATCAAGGATTTCACCTGCCATGGTGATAATCGCCTTGCCCGCAGGTGTTATTTCAGTCAGGTGTTTACCACTTCGATGAAAAATCTGTATGCCAAGTTCTTCTTCAAGCATCCTTATTTGCTTACTGACACCCGGCTGCGATGTAAACAGGCTTTCGGCAGTAACTGATACATTCAGATTGTGACCAGCCACCTCCCAGATATATCGAAGCTGTTGTAGTTTCATCAGGATGACCCATTTATACTGAAATAATATAAAAATATATATAATAATTACTTTTCTGTATAGATCGTTACCGGTAAATTAAGCATCTTTCCTTAAAATAAGAACAATTTTATAACTATAGAAAACTGGGGTGATTATGGACTTTGCTTATATCTTTGCTGGATTTCTGGTCGGTTTTATTGTCGGTATGACCGGTGTGGGTGGCGGATCTCTTATGACACCCATCCTTATGCTGGGTTTTGCTATCAAACCTGCCATCGCTGTGGGGACCGATCTGCTATATGCCGCCATAACCAAATCAGGTGGCGTTTTTGTGCATCATAAACACAGCAATATAGAATGGAAAATCGTTTTTCTGATGGCTCTTGGCAGCATTCCCGCTACTCTGATCTCCATCCTCATACTCAAACATCTTGGTGAAAGCGGCATTAACTCTGAACGTCTTATAACAACCATTTTGAGTATCGCCCTCATTCTTACATCACTTGTCCTGTTATTTAAAAACAAGTTGCAAATACTCAGCCGTAATGAGCACCTGTCCGGCATCCACGTATTGCATCAACGCCTGAGAAAACCCATGACAATCATTGCCGGTGCCATGATCGGGACTCTTGTAACCTTCTCCTCCGTCGGTGCTGGCGCACTTGGCGCTGCCTTTCTATTTTTTCTGTACCCAAGGATGCGTGCTATCGCCATTGTCGGGACTGATATTGCACACGCGGTACCCATTACGGCAATTGCCGGTCTTGGCCATGTCCATCTGGGGACAGTCGATTACATCCTGCTGGCAAATCTTCTGGTCGGTTCACTTCCCGGGATCTATGTTGGAAGTCATGTTGGGACACAACTACCAGACAGGCTTGTACGTCCCATACTGGCAAGCATGTTACTGATGATTGGCGTACGTCTGGCGATGTAGTTTAAAAAACGCTTATTTGTTTTTGCCCATAAAATATATACAGAACAACGAAAAACCCTGCATAATCATGATTATTATGCAGGGTTTTGATTTTGATCTGATATTTTCGTAAGCCTTATTGACCAGCCAATTATTATCAGGCCTCCACCCGTCGACGGTAATCTTCAATCATCGCGGCCATCTGGTCTTTCAGCATTAATTTTTCTTTTTTCATATCTTCGAGTACAAAATGATCAACTGGCGTTGCACCGAGATTGGCTTCCTTGACACGTTTTTTTAATTCCCCATGCTTTTCATAGAGACGTTTAAAGTCGTTATTCTCACCTAGCAATGAATCAACAATATTCTGATCAAATTCGAACATAATCCCCCCTATCGTCTGTTCTGAATAAACGATATGTTGGTTGTGGAAAATACACCATGTACATAATGTAAATTAGACTAATCGGGCGCGATCATCCAGTTCCGAGGGACACATTACGACTTGATAGTCTATCTACTAGTAGATAGACTGTTCCCATAGGCACTGACAAATATAGAAAAATGACAGTTGAATCAACCCAACAAATGATACTCAACACGGCATTGTCGCTGATCCAGTCAAAAGGTTATAACGGTTTCAGCTACCGAACTATTGCTGAGCGGATTGGGATCAAGACTGCCAGCATACACTATTACTTTCCCAGAAAGAGTGATCTGGGCAAATTCCTCATCGTCGATTACAAAAGCCGGTTCAAGGATGAATTACACCATATTGATCGGGATATTGACGATGCTTCGATGAAATTGCAACAGTTTACTAATTTGTTTATTCAAACCCTGGCACGGGGAAACCGGATGTGCCTGTGTGGCATGCTGGCTATTGATATCGTTACATTGCCCCCCGAAATTGTTGAAGAGGTTATGGGATTTATCAGAGACATTGAACAATGGCTCACACATGTATTAACCAGAGGGCGTGAGGCAGGCAGCCTGAAATTTGACGGTCCTCCTGAAGATCAGGCCAAGGTAGTGTTTGCTGTTCTTGAGGGGGGCATGATGACTGCCCGGATACTTAATGACAGTCATCATTTTGAACAAGTCATCAGGCAGCTTCTTGCGACTTTGAATACAAGCACAGGACGATAAAGTCTTTGGAGAAATACCAGTGAAAAGAAGCAAATCACTTAATTTAAGGAAGATCAGGCTATCTTATTCTGAAATAAGTAATTTCCTGAACTACCCAGTAATTGCACTCATGATTTTCACACTATCAGTTACGAGTGCATCATCAACTGCGCCTGATACAGACATATTTAATATCAGTGAAGTGGCTCCCGGCATATACCTGCATAAGGGTGTTCATGTCACTTTTGAAGATAAACAGCATGATGATATTGCCAACATCGGATTCATAATCGGGGACAAGTGTACTGCAGTTATCGATACAGGTGGTTCTGTGACAATCGGGAGTAATTTGCATAAGGCAATACAAGAAACAACAGATAAACCAGTTTGTTATGTCATCAATACCCATATTCATTTCGATCATGTCCTCGGCAACCTGTCTTTTGTCGACGAACACCCGGAATTTGTTGGTAATGAAACCCTCAAGGCCGAAATCGAGGGAAACCGCTCTTTTTTCCTAGAACAATACCTGAATGATCTTGGCCCTAATCCATCAACTAACTCAATTATCGGACCCGGAATTGGTGTTACAGACACGAAAGAACTGGATATTGGTGACCGTAAGCTGGTACTGACAGCCTATCCGACAGCCCACAGCTACAGTGACCTGACGGTACTAGATGAAAAAACCGGAACTCTCTGGGCAGGTGATCTGTTGTTCAGGGAACGTATACCTTCACTCACAGGTGACCTGAAAGGTTGGTTAAAGGTGATGGAGTCGCTTAAAACCCTGCATGTAAGTCTCGTGATACCCGGACATGGTACCACGGCAAAAAATCTGTCTGAGGCAATGCAGGATCAGAAAAGATATCTCGACACCCTGCTTACTGAAACTCGTCAGGCCATCGCAGATGGCCTCTTTCTTGACGAAGCACTGGAACTGATCGGTAATGATGAAAAAGTACACTGGCTTTTGCACGAACAGCACCACAAAGCAAATGTAATAAAAGCATTTACCGGACTCGAATGGGAATAAACCGGGTTATGGTAAATATATTTTTCTATTGCTCATGTTCTCTTGAAAAATATGTCCTGTAACGCAATATTAATATTGCCACTTTTTATGGTATTTGAGTTTTCTGTTGTCAGGGAACTAAGGTGATGTGTCATGCCACGCTATGATTATTATTGTGCAGAAAATAATCGCACGATTGAAGTCAGCCACAGTGCAGATATTGAATTAAAAACATGGGGTGAAGTGTGCTATGCAGCACAGATCACAATGGGGAATACCAAATTCACGGCACCGGTAAGAAGGGTGATACACCCACCCTGCATCAGCACCTCTATAGGCGCTTCAGAACTCAAAGCAGCCGGTTTTACAAAACTGGTTAAACGCGATGAAGGTGTCTATGAAAATATCACTGCGATGGATGGAGAAGAACGTTATATGAAGGCAGGAGACATATCTTCTATACCACATTTGTATAAAAAAATACGGGATTAACCCGCATATTGCATGAGCAGTCTTGATGTTGCCCTATTTTTGTTACGGAACCTGATTTTTTGTTACTGAACACAGATTACAGTGTGTTGTTATTCGTGTTGACTCCATTTTGAACGAAACGCGAAGCTGTTATCACAGGTTTACGCGGTCCAAAATGCCGTTGCGTGATTTTCGGGCATGGCTTGCCGTCGTGTTTGCAAAAACACGTTGCTCAAAGGGAATACGCGTGAACTATCCGGGCGCGAGTTTGGCGGCGACGTGAAAGAACAGCTCCTGATATGGACAAGCACTGGATAACAGAAGGCGGATCCGCCGTGTGTTTTTCATGACCACCGCGCCGATCTTGAGAAGTTTTAACCGTAGCGTACCGACATAGGCATTGGCCAGCTCGGTGCCTTGTAATGCCAGGCGGCGCAGGGCCTCCAATAAGGTGTAGGCCAGGGAAGACAGCAAGAGCCGAAACTGATTGGGCCACCAGCGCTGACAACTGGTGCGGTCGGCGAACAGATCCAGTTGTTGTTCTTTAATCCGGTTCTCCATATCCCCCCGCGCACAGTAGAGGCGTTCGTACAACGCTGGCGCCTCCCCCTCCAGATTGGTGACAATATAGCGGGGGTTCGGGCCTTTGTCGGTGTATTCGATCTTGGCAATAACGCGACGCGGGTGCGTCCAGCTTTGTGCCGCAT
>Ga0154767_1119_pt4 | contig 38941 bp, 39 predicted proteins | sample Rifle2008BG16ft_FD_105775 | JGI IMG/M metagenome (GOLD analysis project Ga0154767, IMG submission 105775) | Gammaproteobacteria bacterium RBG_16_51_14 | reverse complement strand
AAATGGCTTTATATATATTATGCGCAGTACAGACGGGAGTGGTTCAGCCGGAGTTTCGCACCGTGAGCGGCTTTCGCGAGATTCTGGACGAAGCCTTCGTGGGCAATCTGCCCCACCCCCAACACCCTGCAGGCCATCTGCAAATTTACTAATGAGGAAGCGGCCCGGTATTGTCTGGTGAGTCCCGAAACCTACCGGCGATAGAAACGCGACCGGAAACCGAATAAAACCGCCTCACGTAAACTCAGTAGTCTCAGGGCGGTTTTATAATGATTAAAATATTCTATTTAGAACTTGTCTAAGTATAAAAAGTACATTAGGATATTCTTCAGGAAAGTATGAAATTAATGCTTGGCCCCGCCTAGATGTTTACTATTGAAATATTATTTCACATCTATCCCCTTGGCGGGGCATTTTTTATGGATAATAGAATTAAAATCAACAGCTTATAAATACTATTTTATGTATTAAGTAGTTTCATCAGCGGCGTTTTTATTTTTATCACAAAAAGACTGCATATAAGCTACGCCAGGAGCCATCATTACTCTCCAGGCAATCTCTATATTTTCATCAAACTTTGGGTCAAATTCTTCAACCGTCTTTATCATGCTTTCAAGCCAGATTTCATATAAATTTGCAGGGATATTCAACTTTCCTCTGCCATGCATCTCTGCAAGTTCTTTCATCTCATCACTGGGTTCAAGTGTGGCTGAAAAAGACATCATGTAGGTCATTGACTGCTTAAGCATTTCTCTTTGAAGATTCATGAAGGTTTTTTCAAATAGTTCTGCGATACGCGGATCAGAGCCAACAAATATTTCATAGAAGCGTTTATAGAAGCTGTTTGAGTCGGGGATGATTGCCCTTTGAAAACTGTTATTGAAAAGTTTGCGATATGGTTTCATATTGACGTTGATTATATATAAAAAAACATCATAAATATACTCTATATAATTGATTATAAGTGTATTTCTTACATACACATGGATAAGTTTTCATAATTTTACATATTATTATATAGTTTATCAGGCTATGTATTCTTCATTAGTAAGGTTCTATTTCAATAATAGATACAATAGGTTAGCAAAACACCACCCATTAGTGCTTGTCTTATTCCTTTATCATGGATCCATGATTATCCCCCGGGAAATATTTAACGTGGTGTTATTTCATCTGGTATATACAAACCCGGAACCCGCTAACTCGGACAGATAAACAAAGGTTTGTACCGCGATAAAAAATGATGTCAATACAAACTCTCCTGCCCTGCATACCCTGCTACAGTGTGATGTGTTCAAATCGTCGTAGTATTTCTTGTTTCTACAACAAGCAATCAATTGGTTTAACCCGACCTGGTATTGGTACATTACGCCTCTTGATACCAACTATTACAGGGCAAACTAGAGAATATGGCGATTGATAACACATTCATAAGAAGAGAATTTCCGCTTGATGACAACATTGTATATTTAAACCATGCTGGCGTTGCCCCTTGGCCAAAACGGACATCGGATGCAGTCAGACAGTTTGCCGAAGAAAACATACATAAAGGTGCAATACGCTATAAAACATGGATCGAACGCGAATCAGCGTTACGCAACCAGTTACAACGCCTGATCAATTCTCCGTCAACAGATGATATTGCCTTGCTTAAAAACACCTCGGAGGCTTTATCTGTTGTTGCGGGCGGGTTGAACTGGCGACGGGGTGAGAATGTCGTCAGTACAGATGAAGAATTCCCGTCTAATCGCATTCCCTGGCAGGCACAACGAAAATCCGGAGTTGAGTTCAGGGAAATCAACATCTTGCATAGCAATGATCCGGAACTGGATCTGATCAATGCCTGTGACGAGAAAACAAGGGTCCTGACCGTCAGTTCGGTCCAGTACGGTTCAGGAATCCGACTTAACCTGCAACAATTGGGAGATTTTTGCGCCAACAACAATATCCTGTTTTGCATCGATGCTATCCAGAGTGTGGGGGCACATCCACTGGATGTTCAGGCAATCCAGGCGGATTTTGTCATGGCGGATGGTCATAAATGGATGCTGGGACCGGAGGGGATTGCCCTTTTCTACTGTAAATCTCAGACCCGCGCTCAGCTCGAGTTGCGGCAATATGGTTGGCATATGGTGCAGAATGCGGGTGATTATGATACCAAGGATTGGCAGCCAGCTGCCGATGCACATCGGTTTGAGTGCGGCAGTCCTAACATGTTAGGGATACATGCATTATCGGCCAGCCTCTCCTTATTTGAAGAGTTAGGAATGGAATCTATATATAGGAATATACTTAATAATACAACCTATCTTATTGATAAATTAAATAATATTAATGGAATAGAGATTGTAACTCCAGAGGATGAAGAACGACGGGCTGGCATTGTGACTTTTAAAATTGTGGGCCAGGATATCCATGAACTACATGCTTACCTATTAAATAATAATATTATTTGTGCCTGCCGCAGGGCTGGTATCCGGTTTTCCCCACATTTCTATACCAGCAAGGAAAAAATGGACAATGCACTTGAGATAGTTAGTTCATTTATTTGAATATTAACTAGTTTATAGATAATGCACTATTGAATAATTGAAAAAAATTGTGTGTGGTTGCCGACGTGAATTTGTCTTCTTCAACACCGCGTAATTCAGCCATATGACGGGCAACGTAATACACATAGGCTGGTTGATTCTGCTTGCCCCGATAAGGGACTGGTGCCAGATATGGTGAATCCGTTTCTACCAGAATACGGTCGAGTGGTACCTTTTGTGCGACCGACTTCAAATCACCCGCATTCTTGAATGTTATGATGCCGGAAAAGGAAATATAAAAATTCATTTCCATTGCCTGTCTGGCAGTTTTCCAGTCATCGACAAAGCAGTGCATGACACCACCCACAGTATCCGCACCCTCTTCTGTCAGGATCCTTATGACGTCATCCTTGGCCTCCCGTGAGTGGATAATCAGCGGTTTACCCACTTCTTTTGCTGCCCTGATATGGGTGCGGAAACGTTCACGCTGCCACTCCCGATCACCCTGGCTTCGAAAGTAATCCAGTCCCGTTTCCCCGATGCCGACAACATGCCAGTCTAGTGCCAGTTTCACCAGTTGTTCCTTGCTGGGTTCATGTTCTGTTTTTGTATTTGGATGGACACCGACCGAGGCGAAAATTGAAGTATGTTCCTGTGCCAGTGCCAGGATTCCCGGATAACTTTCCAGATCGGTTGAAACACACAGCATATGTCCTACACCCAGTTTTCTGGCCTCCTTAAGTATTGATGTAACCGGTGTTGCAGACTCAAGCAGCTGGATATGACAGTGCGAATCAACCAGTAGTGTCATACTTCACTGTAACAGAAAGGATTTTTTTATAAATGCCAGGGTTAACGGCGACTACATCGTATGTGTATGGCGGTCAGATGACAGGGCCCCGGCGAGTTGTTTTTCAATCTTGTTCCTGGTTGCACCCTTATCGAGTTCACTGAACTGAACACCGATCCCAGCTATTTTGTTCCCCTGTGCCCCTACGGGCGTAATCCAGACGACGCGACCGGCAACAGGAATCTTGTCCTTGCTGTCCGTCAGGGTCAGCAGCATGAAGACTTCATCACCAAGTTTGTATGGCTTGGCCGTCGGTATGAACAGGCCACCATTTTTAATGAACGGCATATATGAGGCATAGAGCGCGCTCTTGTCGCGGATCGTCAGCGATAATATGCCCTGTCTCGGGTCACGGCCAGCTGCCATGTTATTTATTCTCCGTTTGCTATCCCCAGATTAAGCCAGTGCGTCGCCATTTCCTCCAGCAATCCAAGCGAATTGAGATTGAAGGGTCCTGAAACCTGGTGCCAGTTATTTTGTGCCAGATCATGGCTATCTACAAGCTGTTTCAAGTCTAATGTTTTTATCAGGCGTTGCAAGTGGTCAGTCACGTCCTGGTTTGTCAATCTGGATGTTTCTCCAGTCAATTTCAGTCGGACCATGTCGATGATTAATTCAGTCAGCCAGTGCAATGTTTCCGCTGTACCATGCTCCTTCCATCTTTCGGCCACCTTTACGGGATCAGCCTGTTTACGTTGCAATGTCTGAAGATCAGCCAGAACCATCTTTCGACATTCCAGGCCCCCGTCTTCAATTAATGCCTTGGCCTGCAAAGGCACACCACCCGTCAGTGACAGCAATAAAACAGGATCAACCACTGTTTCGCCAAGTTGTTCTGCCAACCACCTGATGGTTTCTGTACTCTTACTGCCATTAAATACCAGACACTGACATCGACTGCGGATTGTTACTGGTAATAAAGCCGGACGGTGACTGAGCAGCAACAGGAGTGACTGGGGAGGGGGTTCCTCCAAAGTCTTGAGTAATGTATTCGCTGCGCTACGGTTCATGGCCTCGGCAGGATTGATAACCGCGATCTTGTATCCACCTGCATGACTTTTTAATGTCATAAATTCAATCAGATCACGCACCTGCTCGACACTTATCTGCTTACTTTTTTCCTCTAGTCCTATCAGGAACAGATCGGGATGATTTCCCGCCTGCCTCAAATGGCATCCCTTGCATGCGCCGCACGGAGATTCCTTGTCACCACGGGATTCACACAGCAAGTCTGCAACGACATGGATAGCGAAATCGTTCAGACCAATCCCGTCCGCTCCGGTCAGAAGCAGTGCATGCGGTAAACGATCATGTTTTATTACATGCTGCAGATGTTGCCACTGGTTCATCTGCCATGGATAAACTGTCAACACAGCCCCTTCTCCTGCAGCACCCTGCTGATCTGTCTCTGTACTTCTTCTACCGTCCCGGATGCATCAATAACACAAATTCTTAACGGTTCGGCCTCTGCCCTGGCCAGATAGGTTGTTCTGGCCCGTTCAAAGAAATGCAGCGTTTCTGACTCAAACCTGTCTGCCTCACTGCGTGTCCCGGCACGATCAAGACCGGTTTTCACGTCAACATCCAGCAAGAGTGTGACATCAGGGCGTAAATCGTTCTGAACCCATTGTTCCAGTATACGGATTTGCTCAAATACTATCCCGCGTCCACCTCCCTGATAGGCAAAGCTTGCATCAGTAAACCGGTCGCATATAACGATATTTCCTTCTGCCAGTGCGGGCAGGATAACCTCCTGCAAATGCTGCGCCCTGGCAGCAAACATGAGTAACAATTCCGCCTCGGCAGACAAATCATGTCGCTGACTATGCAACAGGATTTTTCTGATGGCCTCACCCGCTACGGTTCCCCCTGGTTCACGGGTGAGGATAATCTTTCTGCCCTGTTGTTCCAGCAGGTCAGCTGCGAAACGGGCATGTGTGGTTTTACCAACCCCTTCGATCCCTTCAAGTGTAATAAATATGCCTTTGTTCATGTAGTGATTGGTAATTGGACATTAAGTTACTGGTCATTGGTCATTGGTGTAAGGCACAAATAACGAATTACTGATTACCGGTTACTTTCCCAACTGATATTTAGCAACAGCCCGGTTATGCTCTTCCAGTGTACTGGAAAAATAATGACTGCCATCTCCCATGGATACGAAATACAATGCCGATCCGCCTTCCGGGTGAAGAGCCGCATAGATGGATTCCCTCCCGGCCAGGGCAATCGGCGTAGGCGGGAGGTCTTTATACCGGTAGGTATTGAATGGCGAGTCTATCTCCAGATCCTTATTCATGATATTACCATTATAGGATTTACCCATGGCATAGATGACGGTAGGATCCGTCTGCAGTTTTATCCCTTGCTGCAGACGACGCACAAGTACACCTGCAATTTCCCCGCGCTCATCCACCCTGGCTGTTTCCTTTTCAATGATGGATGCCATGATAAGGGCATCATAGGGTATCTGATACGGCAAATCACTGGCTCGCTGTTGCCACTCTGCCTCCAGAATACGTATTAACAACCGGTTGGAACGGCGCAGGAACTCCACATCGGTAGTGCCGGCTGGAAAATGATACGTATCCGGGGAAAACTGGCCTTCGGCTGCGAGGTCCGGGTAGCCAAGCGCTGCCATGACCTGACCTGAGTCAGATGCGGTAAGCGTATGAACGAGTTGGTTGCAGTTTGTAACAGCCTCCATGACCTGGGTAAATGACCATCCTTCCAGCAAGGTCAGGGTGTATTGCACTACCTTGCCGGCAACAAACTGATCAAGTAACTGCAAAGCTGTCGTCCCGGGCTGTATTTCATATTCACCAGCCTTCAATTTGTTGGCAACACCTTGTCTGCGCCCCGCCACAATCAGGTAAAGAGGCTTGTCCAGCAACCCGTTGGCCGCCAGATCCTCGCTGACAGTACGGAGTGTCATTCCCGTTTCGATGGTATAGATATAGGTATCTGTCAAGTGGACGGGTTGCTGCAATAAGCGCTGCATGTCCTGCCATAACCACCACATTGTGGCCCCCACCAACAGGGTCAGCAAAGCAGCACACCGGAAGATACCATGCTTCATGCCGGGGCAATCAAACCTGCCGAGAGCAAGGCATTCCTGATCTTTCCTGTTCCGGGTCCCGAGTCAAAACGATATTTATCAATCTGTCGCACTGACCAGATACCAATCACGCTGTTGCACAGGAATATTTCTTCTGCCAAGAACATCTCATCCAGTGCCAGTTGCTTGATAACAACAGGCATATCCAGCGCAGGTGCCAGTTCCAGTATATTCGCCCTGGTAACACCGGCGATTCCACATTCAGAAAGGTCCGGGGTCAGTAACTGACCTTGCCGGAAAAGAAAGAGATTACTCATGGTGCCTTCGATAACATGTCCCGTATCATCCAGCATGATACCTTCTGCGATACCCGGATCCGACCATTCCTTGCGTGCCAGTACCTGTTCCAGTCTGTTTAAATGCTTGATACCGGCAAGTTGTTGATTACGCCCAATGCGGGTTCGGCAAATGCGGGAGATAATACCGGGATTACGATTCCCGGATGGGAATTCAGGCCAGGGATAGGAAGCAACAATACGTGTCGTATTGTCCCGCTCAGGAACCCGGTAACCACGCCCGCCCTGCCCACGTGTGACAATAATCTTGATTACAGACGGAGAACTTGCGGAGGATAATTGCCTGACCTCGGATTCAATTACGTCCTTATCGGGACATTCGATTCCCAGTCGTTCACAACCGGATTGCAGCCGCCGGATATGTCCTGACCAACTCAGGGGCTTGTGGTCATGCACCGCAATGGTCTCAAAAATACCATCACCATAATGCAGGCCGCGGTCCTGAACTGAAATCTGTTCACATGAATCACCGTTGATCAGGAATATGGGTGCCATGATGTGAGGTCAATGTGTTCAAATTGCCTGCAGACAAGACAACTTAGGTCATTCTTTTGAAGATTAATGTCCCGTTTGTGCCGCCAAAACCAAATGAATTGGATAAGGAAATACTGATTTTCATCTGTCTTGCTTCATGGGGGACGTAATCCAGATCGCACTCCGGGTCCGGGTTATCGAGATTAATTGTTGGGGGCGCAACCTGATCACGAATAGCCAGAACGGAAAAGATCGCTTCTACCCCACCGGCAGCTCCCAGCATGTGTCCGACCATGGATTTGGTAGAGCTTACTGCAAGTTTGCAGGCATAATTGCCAAACACCTTTTTCACGGCCCTGGTTTCTGCAACGTCACCTGCGGGGGTTGAGGTACCATGTGCATTGATATAATCAATCTGATCCGGTGCGACCCCCGCATTTTTTAATGCATTAGTCATGCAGCTGGCTGCGCCTTGACCATCTTCAGATGGGGCAGTCATGTGGTAGGCATCGCCACTCATTCCAAAGCCGATCAATTCAGCATATAAATTGGCCCCCCGCTGACGTGCATGCTCATACTCTTCAAGAACAACGACGCCTGCACCGTCACTCAATACAAAACCATCCCGGTCTTTGTCCCAGGGGCGGCTGGCGCGTTCTGGTTCCTCATTTCGAGTTGACAGGGTGCGGGCACTGGCAAAACCGGCCAGTCCGGTAGGTGATGTAGCCATCTCAGCCCCGCCCGCAATCATGACATCGGCATCACCATATTCAATGAGTCGTGCGGCATTACCAATATTGTGCGTACCTGTCGTACATGCCGTGGCAATCGCAAAATTCGGACCTTTCATGCCATATTTGATTGATAGATGCCCTGAAATCATGTTGATAATATTACTCGGCACATAGAACGGTGAAATCTTGCGTGGTCCGCCCTCGAGGAATTGTTTGGTGCCCCTTTCAATTCCAGGCAGACCCCCAATCCCGGAACCAACAGCGACACCGATACGGGTTGCATTGGTTTCTGTTATCTCAAGACCGGAATCTTCAACAGCCTGAATCCCGGCTATCATACCGTAATGGATGAATGGATCCATTTTCTTGATATCCTTGTTCGGGATGTATTCAGTAATATCCAGATTCCGGATTGATCCCCCGATGCGGACGGAAAAATTCGAAGTATCAAAATGCATCAGGGGGGCAATACCGCTGACGCCCGCCTGAATATTTTTCCAGGTTTCTGTGGCGTTATTTCCTACAGGCGTCACCATGCCCAGACCAGTGACCACAATTCGACGTTTACCCACAACTGTTTTCCTGTGATAAAAAAGAAAGGCCGCGACTGAGTACCAAACAGCGCGGCCTTTTGGTTCTAGCTTGAAATATTATTCAAGATTTGCGTTTATGAAATCAATTGCCTGCTTCACTGTAGTAATATTCTCTGCCTCTTCATCCGGGATTTCTGTTTTGAATTCTTCCTCCAAAGCCATTACCAGTTCGACAGTATCGAGTGAATCAGCACCCAGGTCATCCACAAAAGATGCCTCAGCAGTCACTTCTTCTTCCTTAACTCCTAATTGTTCTACAACTATTTTTTTAACGCGTTCTTCGACACTACTCATAATGGATATCTCCTCCCTTTCCGATCTACCGACCGGATTGCGTGTGTAAGTTTAGTGAAATGCCAATAACTTTCAACTTAGAAAGTTTCTAATTTGATTTCTATTTCTATAACAAATAGATATGTATTGTTTTTAATGTAATTTTTATTAAAATCAGCCCATATACATACCACCATTAACATTAATCGTTTCACCTGTAATATAGGCTGCTCCCGGTGAGACCAGAAATGATACCACCGCGGCAATCTCGTCAACTTCCCCCAATCTGTTTAGTGCGGTCTGCCGCAACAATGCCGCACGTTGTTCATCAGACAATAGTTTGGTCATATCAGTATCTATGAAACCGGGGGCGACCGCATTGACTGTGATACCTCGCGAACCCACTTCGCGTGCCAGGGACCGGGTGAACCCGATCATACCAGCCTTCGACGCAGAGTAATTTACCTGGCCTGGGTTACCTGACAAGGCAACAACGGAAGCAATATTAACAATCCTGCCGTATCGTGCCTTCATCATATCCCGCAGAAATGTCTTGCTGAGATAAAAAACCGAGTTCAGATTGGTATTGATCACCGACGCCCACTCTTCCTCTTTCATCCGCACTAATAAATTGTCGCGTGTGATGCCCGCGTTATTAACAAGTATTTGCGGGATCTGGTCTGCTGCCCTGAGTTCATCGTCAAGGGTTTCAATCGAGACCGGGTCCGCTACATCAAGTACCAGTGACCTGCCCTGTATTCCCTCTTTTTCAAAACAATGTTCCAGCTTGTTGAGTCCTGATTCTGATATATCGGTACCGATTACAAACGCCCCTTCCTTCCCGAGACGTAGTGCAATCGCATAACCGATCCCGCGACCGGCACCTGTCACCAGTGCGATCTGATTTTCAAGATATTTTGACATTATCTATACCTTTTCCTCAAAATAACCAAGCGCCTTATGCAACGATGTCGTATCAAATACCGGCATGCATTGAAGTCCAGGATCAATACGTTTGTTAAGGCCACATAAAACACGTCCTGGTCCACACTCTATGATTGACCCTACGCCGAGCTTAATCATGGTATGAATCGTATCTGTCCAACGCACCGGCTTATATAATTGTGCCAGCAGGATCGGCAGGATATCCTTGCTTGCGGTATGTGGACTGGCATCCACATTCTGTATAACCGGGATGTTTGCATCTGCAACCGAAATTGACAGTAACCGGGCTGAAAACCGTTGTGCCGCCTCAGTCATCAAGGCACAATGAGACGGGACGCTGACGGGTAATATGACAGAACGTTTTGCCCCCGCTTCCTTCGCCGAGATGACAACCCTCCCTACCGCCTCATGATGGCCGGCGATTACAACCTGCCCCGGTGAATTAAAATTCGCTGCCGAGACAATTTCAGTGCCTGCCGCCGTTTCACACAACCGAATGACATCCATGTCTTCAAGACCAAGTATGGCTGCCATCGCGCCGATTCCGTCAGGGACAGCTTCCTGCATGATCTTGCCCCGATCTGCCACCACTGCAACTGCTGCCGGAAATTCAATCGATCCGGTACATACCAGGGCAGTATATTCCCCCAGACTGTGTCCTGCCAGAAACGCGGCTTTTGCGCCGTTCTTTTCCTGCCAGACGCGCCAAGTAGCCACCCCTGCCGTGAGCATGGCTGGTTGGGTTATTTCAGTCCGGTTCAGGTCTTGCACCGGTCCGTTTTCTATTAATGACCAGAGATCATAGCCAAGTACATCAGATGCCTCTGCAAAGGTTTGTCCTGCGATCGAAAAGTTTTTCACCAGATCGGATAGCATACCCGCAGACTGGGAGCCCTGCCCCGGAAAGACAAAGGCAAGCTTGGTGTTTTTGGTCATTGATGATTGGTGATTCATTGTGAATTCACCTGTTACCAGTAACCAATTACGTCAGTACTTGACGAGTGCAGAACCCCAGGTAAATCCACCACCAAATGCCTCAAGCAATAACATATCTCCTCTTTTAATACGTCCATCCCGGACGGCGATATCCAGTGCCAACGGTACCGACGCTGCCGAGGTATTTCCGTGTTGTGCGATGGTCAAAATAACACGTTCCATGGGCATATCCAGTTTCTTCGCCGTTGCTGCGATGATACGTGTGTTGGCCTGATGGGGAACCAGCCAGTCAATATCCTTTTTTTTCAGGTTGTTTGCCTGCAATGTTTCATCCACTATTCTACCCAGTGTATTCACCGCAACCCTGAAAACCTCATTGCCTTGCATCTGGATATAGGCAGATCCGTTTTTAACACGTTCATAGTTAACAGAAATCCCGGTAGGAACACTCAGCAGGTCGTGATATTTTCCGTCGGCATGCAGATGAGAGGAAAGCACCCCCGGTTTATCACTGCATTCAAGTACAATCGCACCGGCCCCATCCCCAAACAGGACACAGGTGCTTCGATCTGTCCAGTCAAGGATTCTTGACAGCGTTTCAGCCCCCACAACCAACACACATTTGGCCGAACCCGTACGAACAAATTTGTCTGCAATACCCAGGGCATAGATAAATCCCGTACAGACTGCCTGGACATCGAATGCCGCACAGCCATGCACACCAAGACGTTTCTGTAATAAACATGCCGTACTTGGAAATACAACATCCGGCGTGGTTGTGCCAACGATGATTAAATCAATATCCTTTGGTGAAATACCTGCAGATTCAATAGCTTGCCATGCTGCCTTTTCAGCGAGATCACAGGTAGTTTCATCATCTGCGGCAATACGGCGCTCTTCAATGCCGGTTCGTGATCTTATCCAGTCATCTGTCGTGTCAACCATCCTTTCAAGTTCAGCATTGGTCATAACACGTTCTGGCAGGTAACTGCCAGTACCGGCAATTCTCGAATACATCAGATTTTCTTCCTTTCGGTTAGTATTTCTTCCAGTTCTTTGCAGATGCGTTCAGGCACATTTTTTTCTACTTCGACAACCGCCTCTTCAATGGCACTGGCGAAAGCCACCCTGTCGGCACAACCATGGCTTTTAATCACAATACCGCGCAAACCAAGCAGACTTGCCCCGTTATAGCGACGTGGATCAATCTTGCGGCGAACCGCTTTCAGGACAGGCATGCAGATCAAGGATGCAAGCCGGCCATAGAGTGTACCCCTGAATTCTGCTGCGGCGTGGTGTTTCAGAAATTCTGCAATACCCTCACTGGCTTTAAGGGCAATATTCCCTGTAAAACCATCGCAAACAATGACATCCACTTTACCGGTAAAAAGGTCTTTCCCTTCAACAAAACCGACATAATTAAGATGACTTTCAGTCAGTAATGAGGCTGCCTGTTTAACACGATCATTACCCTTTATTTCTTCTGCACCGATATTCAGCAATGCCACTGTCGGATCTTTCTTGTTATGTACTGCGCTGGTCAGTTCCGCCCCCATTACCGCAAACTGGAATAACTGTTCGGAAGTGGATTCGACATTGGCCCCGAGATCAAGCACATGTGTCTGTCCCTCAATACCCGGCATGGTGGCACAGATTGCAGGCCGATCGATGCCCGGTAACATCTTGAGCACATAGCGGGCCGTCACCATCAGGGCACCTGTATTACCGGAACTGACACAGGCCTGTGCCTGTCCACCCTTGACCAGTTCGATGGCGACGCGCATGGAGGAATCTTTTTTAAGGCGTAACACCTGGGAAGGCAAGTCATGCATCTCTACTGTTTCAGAGGCATGATATATCGTCAGATGCTCATTTACTGTCCCGTTATTACTTGCCAGTATATCTTTCAGGACATCTTCCAGGCCTACCAGGATGAGATGCAGATTATCATGCTTTCTGAGGGAATAGAGTGCTGCAGGTACAATCTCGGTGGGACCATGGTCACCACCCATAGCATCAAGGGCAATAGTTACTTTCAAGGTAGCAGCTATCTATAGCATGCTGCCAAAAAAACCCGCAGGATGTGCTTACACACGTTATGAAACGCGCTGTTGCAAATTTTTAATCCTGGGTTTCTTCAACATCAATGGCTTTGCGACCACGATAGTAGCCATCCGGACTTATATGGTGACGGCGGTGCACTTCACCCGTGTTCGGTTCGACTGAGAGCGCCGGATTGATCAGTGCATCGTGTGAACGCCGCATGCCCCGGCGCGAGGTAGATTTCTTGTTCTGTTGCGAGGCCATAGTTTTTTCTCCTGTCCTATTTAATATATTTATGCGGCTTGAGCCTAGCCAATATTGCAAAAGGGCTCTGTATCTGATTTTGATTTACCTTCGCCAGTATATCTGACCCTGGACAATTCCCCGTTGCATGTGTAGTTGAAAATGGCAAAGCCAGGATTAACTCATTTTCAACCAATTCAATTAATGAAAGCGTTTCTTCTGTCAGTATGAGCGGTTCATACTCCGGTGCCAATCGTGTTGCTTCTGCCATGTCGCGGACAATACCGAGACTGACTGTATGATTCACCTCTATTTGCATGGGTTCGAGACAACGCTGACATATCACGTTTACCGTTGCTTTTAGTTCACCGCCAATACAGCATATACCTTTCGTATCCACTGAAAAATCCAGATTGTAAACCAGTTCACCCAGATCATCACTTAACAGCGCCTTCAGGCGTTGAAACTCCTTCATACTGAACTGTCCGTTCAGACATTCGCTATCCCTGGCTAGACACAAAGGCTTGATCAATTGCGACAGGTCTGGACACATCAGGCGGCAAAGTTTATCCATACACCCCTTTACTGTCAAAAAGAAGAGCACTGAATTCATTTAAGCATTTGACTTCACTGCCAATTATTCGATTTAATCACGGGGATATCAGAACAAACCAGACAGGAGAAACCTATTAACCTCACCATTATCCTCGCTTCCTCCTCACCGTTCCGGCGTGAATTGTTAGGACGCCTGGCGATACCATTTACCTGTGAATCCCCTGAAATTGACGAATCTCCAAGAAAGGGAGAAACGCCAGCACAACTGGTTACCAGACTGGCGGAGACCAAGGCCAGAAAAATAGCCAATAACAGAAATAATGCCATCGTCATTGGTTCCGATCAGGTGGCTTTACTGGGGCCTGACATCCTGGGCAAACCAGGAAATCATGAACAGGCGAGGGAGCAACTGGCTCGAATCAGGGGTAAATGTATTGAATTTGTTACCGGGCTCTGTGTCCTGAATACTGCCAGCGGGACAATACAAGCCGATTATGTGCCCTATGCGGTCTATTTCAGGGTGTTGACTGATGATGAAATAGAAAATTATCTGAGAAAGGAACAACCATACCATTGTGCCGGCAGTTTTAAATCAGAACAACTTGGCATCTCTCTGGTATCCAGGATGGAAGGTGGGGATCCGACCGCGCTGATTGGTCTGCCCCTGATCAGGCTCGCGGAGATGCTGCGCAAGGAAGGCATACCGGTTCCCTGAATGTGCCCTGGAAATAGTCCTACCTCAGTTCAAAACTTGTGGTCAATTTTTCAGCTATCTTTGCGCCGATCCGATTTGCGAAGCGATCAAACACGGTCTCCCGTTTGGTAAAATCCACAATATCCTCAGCCCCGATAACTTCGCGGGCGACATAACTTGCACTGCCGAGGGCATCAACCAGACCCAGTTCAAGTGACTGCTCGCCTGTCCAGATTAAACCGGAAAATAATTGGGCATCCTGTTTTAAACGTTCCCCCCTGCCCTTTCTGACGACATCTATAAACTGCTGATGAATTTGAGCCAACATAGTATCTGCGTGAGCGACATCTTCTGCCCGCAGGGGGGAATACGGATCCATGAATCCCTTGTTTTCACCTGCATGGAACAAGCGCCGCTGGATCCCGAGCTTATCAATGGCGTCCACAAAACCGAAACTGGCCATAATGACACCAATTGAGCCCACGATACTGGCCTTGTTAGCATAGATTTTATCCGCGGCAGCAGCAATGTAATAGCCACCCGAGGCACAGATATCACTAATCACGGCGTAGAGTGGTATATCGGGATATTTCTCTCGTAACCTTGCAATTTCATCACTGACGTACCCGGCCTGAACCGGACTGCCGCCGGGACTGTTTATCCTCAATATGACACCGGCTGTATCGTTATTTTCAAAGGCATCTCTCAGGCCGGTGACAATATAATCCGCCCTTGCCTCACTATCCGGGGATATTACACCGTTGATCTCGATCAGGGCGGTATGTTTACCGACAGCAATCGGGCCCGCACCCATATCTCCTGCCAGATAAATCACCAGTAACACAAATAGATACAAGGCCAGCAGGGATTTGAAGAAGACACCCCAACGTCGTGCACGCCTTTGTTCGGCCAGTATTTCCTGCGCCAGCCGGTTTACGACACCTTGTTCAAAAGAATCAGCCGAATTTTGACTTCCCGAGTTTTGGTTCATTATTATGTGATCTGTTTCCATAGGTTTATCAATTATCCGGATGTTCCAGCCATACCGGTAACTCAGCCAGACTATCCAGACAGGTCAGTGGTCTGAATTCTAGCAAACGTCCAGACGGGTGTACTCCATAACTGACTGCAAGAGAAGCTACTTCTGCATTCATTGCCATCTGCAAATCATATTCAGTGTCACCTATCATCAGTGTTCTTTCAGGCGAAACATCAAGCATCTGCATGAGATCCCTGAGCATTTGTGGATGAGGCTTGGAAAAGGTTTCATCTGCGCAACGTGATGCATGAAAATAGTGTCCCAGATTGTTTTCCCTGAGTGATCTGTCAAGACCTCGCCTGCTCTTGCCGGTCGCCACAGCGAGCAGATAGCCTGCATTATACAATGATTCGATTGTTGCCTGTGTCCTGGGAAACAATGGCGTTGACCCTGCTGTTACCATCGGGTAGTAAAGACGATAAAGCCTTGCAAGATCATGTCGCTGACCAACCTCTATTTCCGGATAAAGGGTATCGATTGCTTCCTCCAGACCCAGGCCTATTATTTCGCAGATTTCGACATCATGCCGTTCAGTCAGTCCCAGTTCCTGAATCGCCAGTTGCATTGCAGCTATAATCCCTGACTCCGAATCAGACAACGTGCCATCCCAATCAAACACAAGCAGATTGAATCTGTTAGCCATAGCGATCAGGACCCATAGGTATTCAGGAATACCTGTAAGTCTTCCGGCAATGGTGCCTTGATTTTGATTTCCCGCCCCGAAGAAGGTGATTTAAATTGAATCGAGGAGGCGTGCAGGAACAAACGTGACAGGCCGAAATTTTTCAATCGCCTGTTGAACTCCCTGTCGCCATATTTATCATCACCTGCCAGCGGATGTCCGATGTGCGCAGCATGTACCCGGATCTGGTGGGTACGCCCGGTCAACAGTTCAACGTTTGCCAGGCTTGCTTGTGGATAAAGACGCTCGCACCGGAAACAGGTAATGGCACGCTTGCCATCGTCTCTTACCTGAACCATTCTCTCGCCGGAACGCAGCAGATTCCTGCTCAATGGCTGTTCAACCTTAATCGATGGCTTTTTTAAATGCCCCTTGACGAGGGCTATATAGGATTTGGCCATTTGACCTGATTTGAGCACAGAATGTAGATATCGCAAGTACACGTTGTCCTTGGCAATTAATAAACAGCCGGAGGTGGCACCATCCAGTCGATGGACAAGTTCCAGTGACCTGTCCCCGGGTCTGAGTACCCGGAGTACTTCAATGACGCCAAAACGTCGACCACTACCGCTGTGGACCACAATACCTGATGGTTTGTTCAGCACGATCAGCACATCATCTTCGTAAATAATACTGTCTCTGATCCGCTCCAGCAGGAATAAGGAAGGTGAACCTCCTGGAGCGGTCGTTTCCTGGTACAGGGGGGGTAATCGGACAGTATCCCCCGCTTCCAGCCGGTATGTCTGTTTGATACGGTTGCTGTTTACCCTGACCTCACCCTTTCTCAGCATTTGATAAAGTCTGGACTTTGGAATCCCCTTCATATGGCGCATTAAAAAATTATCAATCCGGCGGCCGGCTTGTTCATTGGTAATAATGATATGTTTTACCTCACTTTTTTTCATTTTTCTTTGCTTCAGATAGCCCTCTGCAATTGCACTGGGTAGTGCAATATTGCTATATTATCAGCTGTAGCCGCAGTAAGTATGACTTGAGGGTGGCCATGCAGAGAAAATGGCCTGAAAACAGCATGGTAACTGCTGTAGCGGGGTGGCGAGACAAACGTGGTGCAGAAGATAAGATACGGTCTGTAAGAACAGTCCGGACGGCGCTTCCACCACCTCCCGATACCAGTGACATGCCTGTGAAAATAGAATGCAATGCCTGATTTTCACAGTTCTGTTCAGACCAACCGGAAGCCCTGTAACACAAATGTCGTGCTGCTGAAACAGTACAAGATAGCACTGAAATAGTGTAACTACAGGCAATTGTACAGGCCAAGGGTTTAACTATTGCTCTACCCTGATTTAATGAGCAATAACTAATGCGCTCCCACCTGCTTTGAGCAGACGGATAAAGAATGAGAGTCGACTGAAACTCGCTACTCCAGCATGGTCGAGCGCAAATTGAAAAGGAACACAGGAAACAATGAAAAGAATGCTGATCAATGCAACTCAGCCGGAAGAGTTGCGTGTGGCGCTAGTGGATGGCCAGCGTCTGTATGATCTTGATATTGAATCAACGCGACGCGAAAAGAAAAAATCCAATATATACAAGGGCCGTATTATTCGCATTGAACCCAGCCTCGAAGCGGCCTTCGTTGACTACGGCGCTGAAAGGCATGGTTTTCTCCCCTTCAAGGAAATCGCCCATTCCTTATTAAAAACCCAGAAGACAGATGATAACCGCGACGGTCGTATTAACATCAAGGAAGACCTGTCTGAAGGGCAGGAATTCATTATTCAGGTTGAGAAAGAGGAAAGAGGTAATAAAGGGGCTGCACTGACCACCTTTATCAGTCTCGCTGGCCGTTACCTGGTTCTGATGCCCAGCAATCCCCGGGCCGGTGGGGTATCCAGACAAATTGAGGGCAGTGACCGGACTGAAGCCCGCGAGGCAATGAGTACACTCGACATCCCTCCTGGAATGGGACTGATCCTGCGGACCGCCGGTGTCGGAAAATCGTCTGAAGAACTGCAATGGGATCTGGACTATCTCATGCAACTGTGGAATTCCATAGCATCCGCTGCAAAAGATCGTCCCGCCCCGTTTCTGATTTACCAGGAAAGCGAGGTCATCATCCGTGCCATTCGTGATTACCTGAGACAGGATATCAGCGAAATCTGGATAGATGACCCGGAGGTCCATAAGCGCGCATATGATTTTATGAAGCAGGTCATGCCCTCTAACCTGGATAAACTCAAGCTATACAAGGACCCGGAACCGCTGTTTACCCGCTATCAGATTGAAAACCAGATTGAATCGGCTTTTTCCAGACATCTCTCTTTGCATTCGGGTGGGGCCTTGATTATCGACCACACGGAAGCGCTGGTCACAATCGATATCAATTCAGCGCGTGCAACCGCAGGCAGCGACATTGAGGAAACCGCGCTGAACACCAACCTCGAAGCAGCTGAGGAAATCGCCAGGCAACTACGATTGCGTGATCTGGGTGGTTTGATTGTCATCGACTTCATAGACATGATGAACTCCCGTAATCAGCGGGTAGTCGAAAATCGTCTGAAAGAAGACTTGCGTCTTGACCGGGCGAGGGTACAGGTCGGGCGCATCTCCCGTTTTGGTTTACTGGAAATGTCGCGACAGCGACTCCGGCCATCACTGGGCGAATCCAGTCATATTCCCTGTCCGCGTTGTGATGGTCAGGGTACGATCCGCGGTGTGGAGTCACTCGCTTTTGCAGTACTGCGCATCATCGAAGAAGAATCAATGAAGGATATGACAGCCAAGGTTGTAGCACGACTACCCGTCGATGCGGCGACGTTTCTGCTCAATGAAAAACGCCAGGTAATCAGGGATATTGAAAATCGGGTTGATGTGGATATTATCCTTATACCTGATCCGTCAATGGAAACTCCACAATACAAGGTGCAGAGGGTACGTTTATCCGAAGCAATGCAAGGTGAACATCAACAGGCCAGTTACCTGTTACCCTATGAAAACAAGGATGCGGATACTGAAGAAGTATCTTCCAGCGTGAAAAAACAAGCTGTTGAAGTGCCCGCTGTCAAACAGATTGTACCTGAATCACCGGCCCCTTCCGGCGGCAGGGACATAGGCAGCATCAAGACAAAAGGATTGATTTCACGCCTGTTTGGCAGCCTGTTTGGTGTCCCCGATGAAAAAAAACAATCTACACAAGTAACCAGCCAGCAGAGTAATTCCCTGCAAAAACAACAATTAGGCCAGGTTCGAAACGAACGTACCGGCGAAATTAACCGGGAGCGTCCAAGACGTGGCAACAGGGAAGGGAATCGTCAGCGGAGAAATAATAACAGATCCGGGCGCGATGATAGTCCCAGGGGGAATCCTGGTAAAAATAGTGAAGCGGGTACTGCAGATTCTGGAACAACGAAAAAAATGCCTTCAGGGCCACGACGTGGCCGCCGCGGTGGGCGTCGGCGTCGTGATGACAATGCACCGCAAAGTAACACCAGGCAGAATACACAGAATTCTCCGGATGATATAGCAACTGATCAGACTGTATCCAAAAGTGATCATACGCGTCAGCAAACGTCTGTTAATGAGAACTCCTCGATAAAGGAAACCATGACTTCAGTTGATCCTGTCATAGCGGACAGCAATACTCGAATCGTTGAACCCAGATCTGATATGGTCACAGCAGGATCTGTTACCTATTCAGATTCCAGACCCCATGCAATTCAAAAGGATACTCATTCAGGCGAAGCCGGGCGTGATGATGAAATCACCCAGATAAATCCAAACTCAGTTCCAGTCCGTAATGACAGCATTGATAATGCAAGTGATGCTGAATTGAAAGAACAGGACAAGGAATAAAAAAGGATGATCAGTGTTCCCGGGTGACATGAAATGTAATTTCCGGCCAGCGCTCCATAATCAGGTTCAGATTAACCATGGAAGGGGCAAGGTAGGTCAGGTGTTCTCCCCCATCAAGGGCAAGATTATCAGAAACCTTGTTGCGAAATTCCCTTAAACGCTTTTCATCATGGCACTCAATCCAGCGTGCTGTCTTGACCGGTATGGTGTCGTAGCCGCAATCAACACCATATTCTTCCTTGAGTCGCCAGGCGACAACGTCGAACTGCAGAATACCGACGGCACCCAGAATCAGGTTATTGCTGTTTAACGGCCTGAAAATCTGGGTCGCCCCTTCTTCCCCCAATTGCACAAGCCCTTTCAACAATGCCTTCATTTTCAACGGGTCCCGTAACTGTACCCGTCGAAACAACTCCGGGGCAAAATGCGGAATACCACTGAATGTAAGTTGCTCACCTTGAGTAAAGGTGTCCCCAACCTGGATTGTACCGTGATTATGCAAGCCGATAATATCACCTGGCCAGGCAGTTTCCGCCTGATCACGGTTACCTGCCATGAAGGTCAATGCATTCGAAATTTGAATATCCCGTCCCAACCTGACATGACGCATTTTCATGCCTTTCTGGTATTGCCCGGAACAGATGCGTAAAAAGGCAATTCGATCCCGGTGAGCAGGATCCATATTTGCCTGGATCTTGAAGACAAACCCGCTGAAACCGGGTTCCCCTGGTTCAACAACACGTTCCTCACAGATTCTTGGCAGTGGTGCAGGCGAATACTGCATTAGACAATCAAGAAATTCCGAAACCCCGAAATTATGCAGTGCCGAGCCAAAGAATACCGGTGTCTGTTTTCCTGCAAGAAAGGAATTGTTATCAAATTCAGGATAAATCCCGTTTACAAGATCCGTCTGTTCCTTTAATTCATCCAGGGCGGGCCCCAGTAGTTCAGCCACTTCCTTACTGTGTACACCATCAATTATCGTACTGTGACGATCACTATTGCCTTTACAATAAAGACGTATTTTATCCTGGCGGAGATGACAGATCCCCCGCAAACGCGCTCCCATTCCAACAGGCCAGGTGATGGGAACACATTGTATATTGAGTTCATGTTCAATCTCGTCCAGTAATACAATGGGATCCTTTCCCTCCCTGTCCAGCTTGTTGATAAAGGTAATGATCGGTGTATTGCGCAGACGACAGACATCCATCAGCTTGATGGTTCTTTCTTCAACCCCTTTGGCGACATCGATCACCATGAGGGCAGAGTCAACTGCGGTCAGGGTCCGGTAAGTATCTTCAGAGAAATCTGCATGTCCCGGGGTATCGAGCAGATTGATTATCCTGTTGTTAAATTCAAACTGCATGACAGAACTGGTGATGGAAATACCCCGTTCTTTTTCCATGGCCATCCAGTCAGAAGTAGCGTGCCTGGATGACTTCCGTGCCTTCACGGTCCCAGCCATCTGGATAGCACCGCCAATAAGCAGCAGTTGTTCTGTTACCGTCGTTTTACCCGCATCCGGATGCGAAATAATCGCGAATGTACGTCGCCTGGCAATCTGCGAATTCAGTTCAGACATGATTCACTCGTAATGGATATTTTCAATACAAATACTGTGTTTTCTTATTGACGTACCATGTTCATCAATTGTTTCATTTCCATAACCGCATTTGTCAGCCCTGTAAACACAGCCCGCGCAATGATGCCATGCCCGATATTCAATTCATGGATGTCGGGAATACCGGCAATGGACTGTACATTCTGGTAATTCAGGCCATGCCCGGCATTGACCTGCAGATTGGCTGCCCTGCCTTGTTGTACACCATGGATAATCCGGCCTAATTCCCTGTTTCGATCCCTGGCATTTTTCGTATCGGCATAATGACCGGTATGGAGTTCTATTACCGGCGCCCCAGCCACAGTCGCAGCAGCAATTTGTTCCGGATCTGCATTAATAAACAATGACACACATATCCCGGCTTCAGTCAGGCGCTGACAGGCGTCCCTGATTCGGGAAAGCTGACCTGATACATCCAGTCCACCTTCTGTAGTTAATTCCTCGCGTCGTTCGGGTACAAGACAACAGAATTCAGGTTTAACACCTTCTGCAAAGGCAAGCATTTCCTCAGTGACAGCCATTTCCAGATTCATGGGTGTCAACATGACCTCTCGCAGTAAATAAACATCACGTTCCTGAATATGTCTGCGATCCTCACGCAAATGAACTGTGATCGAATCTGCCCCCGCCTGTTCCGCTGCCAATGCCGCCTGCACGGGATCCGGGTAACGAACCAGGCGTGATTGCCTCAACGTGGCCACGTGATCAATATTTACGCCGAGCAGGATGGGGTTCATGTTAACTGTCAGTTGGTCTGAAAAAAAGGCGGTATTCTAACCCTAATAGTACACAATTACAGTGGATATATTATCCAAGGATATCCGGATTAATTCATGGTTTCAGCGGCGCGTGGAGGCACCACCCTTTCCAATGGTTGATAAGCCATTGAAATGTGAGACAAAGCAATAATCGCATTTTTGCTTTTACGCATACCCTCCATGGTATGCGCCCTTCGGGCCAGTGCTTGCGCACTGTTCAAAATCGTTGACGAATAACCTCCCTGTAATTCGCCTTCCCGGCATCCCTTCGGGATGTCCAATTTCATTCCCGATGAAATTGTCCAGGCGATTTTGTCGTGGTCTGAAAAATGCAGGGCCCCGGTACCCCCCTGGCTGGGTACGGAATTATTCAGACCACCCTTAAATAATACATCTTCATTTTCGTCAGGATCCGATTTGAACAGTACCGGTAAATGATAGCAAGAGATCAGACGTGCTTCAGGTACTTTAAGGGAACCCCGTATAACACCATGATATGGGAACAGGATAGACATTTCATGGCCTTATCCGGTTTTTAAGGTAGGCCTGATACAGTTCTCTGCTCGCCAGTGGCTTTTCTCCCAGATGCCTGTGCAGAATGCTGCGCATGAGATGTCTGGCCTCACGCAGTGAATCAGTATCTTCCAGATATTCATCCCGGAGTGCCTGCAAGGTTCGGCCTGACAGCTTGAGATGATCAGGGGTGATTGGTTTCAGAGATAACGGACCCAGATCAAACTGGTAATAATATTCCTGATTGCCATCAATGGGTTGACCTGACTGCACATCGTGATCCAGTACAAGTCCATAGCCTAATGATTGCAGCAATCGTTTCTCAAAGATCCGCAATACCGGTTGTTCTGAAAATCCCTTTCCGAGTCTTACCAGAGATTCTTCGTAGGCATCAAACAGTTCCGCATGCGCCTCATGTCGATGCAATAAACGTAATATCAACTCGTTCAGGTAAAACCCGGCCATGACCTGACCTGACAACGGCATCAGTGAGGAGGACTCTGATTCAATGCCTGTTAATGTGAATAATTCACCCTTCCCGGTCCAGGAAATCAATAACCGGCGATAAGGCTGTAATATCCCCTGGGGTACAGCACGTTTCCTTTTAGCTCCCTTGGCAATCAGGCCGACACGTCCATGATCACGCGAGAATACATCCAGCAACAGGCTGGTTTCACGGTAGCTACGCTGGTGCAGGATATAACAGGGATGCAGTGGGATTCTCAAGACCGTCCTAGCAGGTACTAATTTTCATAACCAAATTGTTTCAATGCCTGTTCATTATCATCCCACCTGCGTTTGATCCTGACCCAGGTCTGTAAAAACACCTTGCAGCCAAACATGGATTCCATATCTTTTCTTGCCTGTTCACCCACCGATTTCAATATTTTTCCATTTTCTCCAATCACAATTTTCTTTTGACCCTGGCGTTCAACCCATATCGTCGCATAGATGTGGAGTACTTTATCCCTGTGTCTGAACTGGTCAATGGTGACAGCCAACCGGTAAGGGATTTCATCTCCCAGCTTTCCAGTCAGCTTTTCACGTATGAACTCGGCCGCGAAAAACCGCTCGTTGCGATCTGTTAACTGATTTTCCGGAAACAGGGGATGTGCTATCGGCAGCAATGTTTTGATGGTTTCCTGCAGTTCATCGACATTATCACCTTTGGTCGCCGAGACAGGGAAAACGCCGGCGAATGACATCCTGGATGATATTTCATCTATGAATGGCAACATTGCCCGCTTGTCTTTTAACTTGTCTGCTTTATTCAGCACCAGAATGACTGGTACAGATTTATTGCATATAAGATCCAGTACATATGAGTCCAGTTCATTCCAGACCATGATCTCGATCATGAAAATCAGAACGTCAACATGGGCTATTGAATTAACAGCTTCACGATTCATATACCGGTTAATTGCACGTTGTGGCGATTTTTGCAGGCCTGGCGTATCAACATAGATTACCTGACTTTTATCGTCTGTCTTGATACCCAGCAAGTGCCAGCGTGTAGTCTGTGGCTTGCGTGAAGTGATACTGATCTTCTGACCAAGTATACGGTTGAGCAGCGTCGATTTACCAACGTTAGGACGACCAATTATGGTTACATAACCACAACGATAATCAGGAGACAGAACCATATAACAGACTTGCCCGCTGTGGTTCAGGACAGTAACAATTCAATGGCTTTCTGTGCTGCAGACTGTTCAGCACTGCGCTTGCTCCGGCCACGTGCAATAACGGTTTCCTCGAGCCCGGTTACCTTGCATTCGACGGTAAATTCACGCGCATGTACTTCACCTTCCTCGGCAATGATATCGTATACCGGCAGTGGTTGCTTCCTGGCCTGAAGATATTCCTGAAGCCGGGTCTTCGCGTCCTTGACAAGCGTATCGGGGGTAATACCAGTCAACAAGTCCTGATAGAGATGCAAGACACAGTTGCGGCACATATCGATGCCGGAATCAAGGTAGATAGCACCGAATATGGCCTCGACCGTGTTGGCAAGTATGGAATCACGTCTCCAGCCACCACTTTTCAGTTCTCCGCTGCCCAGCTTTAAATGTCTGCCAAGTTCAATCCCTTTCGCCACTTTGGCAAGTGTATCTTTATTGACAAAAGATGCCCGCAGGCGGGTCAGTTCACCTTCAGATGCTTGCGGGAATTGCCTGTAAAGTGCCTCGGCGATGATAAAGCCCAGTAACGCATCACCGAGGAATTCAAGGCGTTCATTATTGACACAACCTGAACTGCGGTGAGTCAGTGCAGTTTGCAAAAGTTCCAGATTATTGAATTCATAGCCGATGCCTTGTAATAGCTTTTCTATTCAGCACCTCCCCCTATTGCTATGCTTTCATCAACAGCCATCAATAAATAGATATTTTTAAATAGTACATTCCGGGCCTCATATGTTACACGCATTACTCGAGGTTGCCCTTTCTTTTCCGGCTTTTGAATCGTCACCAGTTCTTTCACTGATCTGTCATCAAATCGTTGCACATTATTGAGCTGAACATTTTTCAGAAAAGATTTCTGGATATCCCTGGTGGTGACAAGCAGGTCTGCTGGCTGACTTGCAACAGAATTCATGGCAGTCTTTACTGCGAAATATTCGTTGTATAACGGGAATGCCTTCAATACAAATAGAACAAAACAGGCGAGTACAGCCAGTATGAGTAATATACCAATAAAGGTAATTCCACCTTGTCTTCGTTTTATCAGATTCATAATGCCCCCTTGATAAGTGATAGTTTTATTTCATCATCGTACCAATACGACTGATATCGATCCCGCCGTTTTTTCTGTCCCAATTCATCCAGATCATGAATGCCCTGCCAACCAGATTCTGATCCGGCACGAATCCCCAGAAACGACTGTCCTTACTGTTATCACGATTGTCTCCAAGGACAAAATAATGACCTTCCGGTACAACGGTTTCAAGTCGTTGTGACATTCTGCCCGGATCAATCAGGATCTCATGCTCAATATCATCCAGTAACTCAAGTCGCAGTGATACCCCATTCATCATGATTCCTGCACCTTGCCCCTGATAATGGCCTTTCAGGATTTGCGATACCGGTAAACTGTTTATATACAAGGTCTTATCATAATAAGCAACCTTGTCACCAGGTAATCCGACAATCCGTTTGATAAAAGGAATGCCCGGGTCCTCGGGGTACCGGAATACAACAATATCACCGCGCTCAGGTGTGCCTCTATCTATTATTTTATAGTTCAGTACGGGTAGCCGTATACCGTAATCATATTTATTAACCAGTATAAAATCCCCGATCAGAAGGGTAGGCATCATCGAGGCTGACGGTATTTTAAATGGTTCGACGAGAAAAGAGCGCAGGATCAGGACAATCAGGAATATAGGGAAAAAAGATCGTGCATACTCAACAAAAACGGATTCATGCGAGGCATTTTGCCCTGCCTCACCGCTCCCGGTTGTTCTGGTTGTGGCATTACTTATGCGACGGGGCGCCAGAAACCAGGCATCAATAGCCCATATCAACCCGCTGGCAAATGTCAGGAAAACCAGCAAAGCAGCAAAATCAAAATTCATTTGCCCTTACCTACGTGGAGGATAGCCATAAATGCCGCCTGGGGTATTTCTACTGAACCAAATTGTTTCATGCGTTTTTTTCCTGCCTTTTGTTTCTCCAGCAATTTGCGTTTACGTGTTATATCACCACCATAACACTTGGCAGTGACATTTTTTCTCAGCGCCTTGACGGTCTGCCTGGCCAGGATTTTTGAGCCAATTGCGGCCTGGATGGCCACTTCGAACATCTGTCTGGGAACAAATTCCTTTATTTTTTCCGTTAATTCCCTGCCCCGGTAGTGTGCATGATCATGATGCACAATACAGGACAATGCATCAATATGTTCGTTATTAATCAGAATATCCAGCTTGACCAGTTTTGCCGCTTGAAACCGGACGAAACTGTAATCAAATGATGCATATCCGCGGCTGACTGATTTCAACCGGTCAAAAAAATCCAGAACCACCTCGCTCATTGGCAATTCAAAAGAAAGCGAAATCTGTTTTCCCAGGTATTGTAACTTCTTCTGAACACCGCGTTTCTCAATACACAGCGCAATGACATTACCAAGATATTCTTGCGGTACCAGGATATCGGCACGAATGATTGGTTCACGGATTTCAACAATTTTGTCAACCGGCGGCAGCAAGGCTGGATTGTCGACATAGATTGTCTCGCTACCGGTCGTCACTACCTCATATACAACGGTGGGTGCGGTCGTTATCAAGCACAGATTATATTCCCGTTCCAGCCTCTCCTGAATAATTTCCATATGCAGCAACCCCAGAAAGCCACACCTAAATCCAAAACCGAGGGCCTGGGAAGTTTCCGGTTCATAATGCAAGGAGGCATCATTCAGACGCAGTTTTGCCAGGGCATCACGAAAAGCCTCATAATCACCCGAGTCAACCGGATATAAACCTGCAAAAACATTCGGCTTTATTTTCTGGAATCCAGGTAATGCCTTATCAGCCGGCATATCTGAGTTTGTAAAGGTATCACCAACAGGCGCCCCGTCAATATCCTTGATACTGGCCACAACATAACCGACTTCACCTGTTTCAAGGGCTTTCATTGGTGTGCGTTTGGGCTTGAAAACTCCTACCTGATCAACTTCAAAATCTCTTCCGGTCGACATGACGCGTATTTTCCTGCCTACCTGCATGCGACCATCTACAATTCTAACCAAAGAAACCACTCCCAGATAATTATCGAACCAGGAATCAATTATCAACGCCTTCAGGGGGGCATCCACCTTTCCTTTCGGGGATGGAATATATTTAATCAGTTGTTTCAGCAATTCCGTCATGCCCTTGCCGGTTTTTGCACTGACACGAATGGCGTTGGAAGCATCAAGACCAATGATCTCCTCTATCTCCATAATAACGCGATCAGGATCCGCTGAAGGCAAATCGATTTTATTCAGTACCGGAAGCACCTCCAGATTATGCTCGATAGCGGTCATGCAATTGGCAACACTCTGTGCCTCAACACCCTGTGCGGCATCAACAACAAGTAATGCTCCCTCGCACGCAGCCAATGATCGGGACACTTCATAACTGAAATCCACATGACCTGGTGTATCAATCAGATTCAACTGATATACCTGACCATCTTCTGCCTGGTATTCCAGTGTGACGCTCTGGGATTTTATTGTGATGCCACGTTCACGTTCCAGATCCATTGAATCCAGTACCTGCTCAGACATCTCACGCTGGCTGAGACCACCACAGATCTGGATAAACCGATCAGCCAATGTGGATTTTCCGTGGTCGATATGGGCGATGATCGAGAAGTTTCGAATGTGCTGCATGCTTTCTGCTATGTGGGTAAAGGATCAAACAAGCCGGCCTGGAAAGCGGGCGATTCTAGCCTATCTCTCTCACAACATAAACCACTCATTGATGATAAGGCAGGAGATAATTATGGTAATCCAGGACAAGGCTCCATATCCTTCATGCAGGCATTCACCTGCAGTTCATCCTCTGCCATCATCCTGTTACTTGCTTTTTAACTATTGCTTGTACCGATGGATCCTTCAGTGCATAAATAGGATGTGACTTTTTCTGTATCCAGCGTGAAATGGCAGAGTTCCACCCCGCCTGCTACCAGCACAGGGATACGGGATCCATATTGATCCATCAGTTGCAGATCTTCCCGGATATCGACTGTCCTGATTTCGAAAAAATAATTTGTATTCAATTGCTTGAGATCCTGAAGCATCGCTTTACATGGATAACAATCAAATTTCCCATACAGGATAAATTCCATGTTCAATCAGCATCCTTCAGTTTCAGTGCCAGAAAAATCGGACCACCACTGCGCTGGATTAAAACAGGTATGGATTTCCCCTCGGGCAAACTTTCAACAATCTCATTAAAATGGCCGACATCCTTTACCTTGATATTATTGATCAACAATATAACGTCTCCCTTGATAATACCTGCCTTGGTTGCTGGTCCTTCTGATACGCCGGAAACGATTACTCCATAGTCCTCAATGCCGAGTTCCTTCCGCTGTTGTTCATCAATATCATTTACTGCTATGTTCAATGCATTGGCTATTACTGCTGATGAGCCTGCGCCGGCAATCTTGATTTCCTCTTCACCTGGCAATTCTGCGATTGTAATGCTGACTGTCTGTTCCTTGCCGCGCCGGATGATATCGACCGGAACGGATTTTCCAATCATGCTGTTTCCTACCATGGGAGGCAAATCTGATGAAAAACTCACTTCTTCACCATTGAATCTGATCACAATATCACCCACCTCCAGACCCGCTGCTGTGGCCGGGCTATCCGGTAATACCTTGGCAATCAATGCACCGTGTGGTCGTTCCATTCCAAATGATTCTGCGAGTTCACGGGTGACATCCTGGATCAGGACACCCAGCCAGCCACGGGATACATGGCCTTGATCCCTTATTTGCTGATAGACATTGGTAACAACATTGATAGGCACTGCGAAGGACAGGCCCATAAACCCGCCCGTCCGGCTGTAGATTTGCGAATTAACACCAACCACCTCACCTTGCAGATTGAATAATGGACCACCTGAGTTACCGGGATTGATAGCAACATCGGTTTGAATGAAAGGAACATAATTTTCATTTGGCAGGCTCCGCCCCATTGCACTGACGATTCCCGCAGTTACAGAATGGTCAAATCCGAATGGTGAACCGATAGCCAGCACCCATTCTCCGACTTTAAGATCAGATGAATTACCCAGTTTTACAGTCGGCAGATCACTCCCCTCAACTTTTAAAACAGCAATATCGCTGCGTTCATCGGTTCCGACGAGTTCTGCAATAAATTCACGGCGATCATTCAGGCGGACGATAACTTCATCTGCGTCTTTTACAACATGATTGTTTGTTATGACATAACCGTCACTGGAAATGACAAAACCGGAACCAAGTGAAGAGCGATGTTTAAATGGTTCCATCCCTTCCGGCATTTCATCAAAATATTTCTTGAAAAATTCATAAAATGGGCTGTCTTCTGGAATATCAGGCATATTGAATCCGTGAGGTCCTCTTTCACCATATTCTGATTTTTTCAGTATCGTGCTGATATTAACAACAGCTGCAGCATTATTTTCCACCAGTGGTGCAAAGTCGGGTAATGTAAGTGCAGATACGTCAAATGAGAACAGAACAAGGCTGCAGAATAAAACACCATAGCACCTGGTATTGATAAACAAAAATTCGGAACTCATAAAATCTTTTTCCTGATATGGTTAAACTGAAATCCTGTTTGGCAATTCCGCCATTTCTGCTGTTATTGAACTGCCTGATACCATCAGATTTTTATCGATATTACCACTTTGCATTCCGTTTGAAATGACGAAACCATTAGAATATCTATCCTAACAGATTTCTGATGTTTTGTTGCGTAATGATCAGTTTAGTCCCTTGGTTTGACTGAATTTGCCATCAATCTGACCGTTGTCATGGGCACCTCACCAACAGCGGTTACCTGATATCCACCAGTCAGTACAGCATAGGTATTAATGCCGCCCATGGTTGATGGACCTTCCGCAGACTGTGCGTCCCTGGTCAGTTTTTCAATGAATATGGAAACCATGGCCAGGCCATCAGTGAATACCATATGATCAACCGGAACCTGGCTCATTGACATGGACTGTTTTCCATATTCACTCATGGTGAAACCATCCGGCATCCAGGTAACTATCCAGCGAATATCACTATTTTGCACTTCCATTTTGCTCTTGGCTGTTGTTTCATACCAGGTATAGTCAGCGCCGGTTATAGTGGGTTTTAGCAGACTATCCGGAATCTGCTCAAGAACTTCAAGTTGTGTAAACATGATCTGTTCAAGGGTTATCCCATCACTGTTCTTCAGTTCTGATTTGAGCATTAACCTGGTATCCTGATCGACCCAGAGTTGATATCCATAGCGTAAATTATCTCCCGGAATTATGTTCACTACCCAGGCGTTGCGGCCTGCAACACGATCCTGGGTTGCAATTTCAAAATGATAGTGATCAGCAATCCTCTCAATAGGATCGGGCAAATAGGAGGAGATTAGTTTTCCAGCGTGGCTTTTTTCCACCATGACGGCCTTGTTTTCAGGAAAAAAACACCTGACTGTATTGCCGTCCCGAATTACCTCTCTCGCAGAACCCGTCAGGGAAACAAGCCGTTCATGTTCCCCCTCACCGCCCGCTTTGTGGATAATACGCATGGTATTCATTTGATTGGCACAGCGATAGACGAGCACACCATCATAATTCAGATCGTGACTTGCCCTGGACATTTCATTAATTAGCATTTGCGCCTTTTCAGAGGCACTGTCTGCAAACACGACAGTTGCCTGAAAAAGCAACCATGTTAATGCAATAAATACTGTCGTGCCGGGACGGGGGAAGGTATTCTTATTCTTGTTTCTCATGGGCAACAATTCGGACATAGGGGAACATCCCCTGTATGCCAGCGCTGGATCGTTGTTCATTATGATTGACCAGATAACTGTTCATTCTTGAATTTGCATTGACTTTATCTGAAGAAACGGTTTGCGGGTGCTGGACGAGCCGAGTGGGCGCAAAGGTAAATTGCTGTGTTTTGCCCTGTGCAGGTTGATTTGCCGCAAGGGGCCCTGTATCACGATCACTCAACGAAGCGTTATTGTGCTGTATGCCGAGTATGGCCATAACGGCTACCGATGCTGCAATGGCAAACCCTGCCACTGGTTTCAAATAAGGGTAAACACGGCGTTTCGGTGCTAGGATAACGGGTTCCGCATCCAGGGCACGCTGAATCCTGTCCCCTACTTTCATGCTGACATGTTCCGGCAGCTGGCCTTTCAGACAATCACTGATTAAATGGTAACGGGCCCAGGTTTGACGGAGATGTCCATCTTCACAGATACGGTCAATAACCTCATCTGCAACGCCGGCATGTTCACCATCAATCAGTGCGGACAGATCTTCGATTTTATGCTCACTCATGGTTATTTACCTGTTTAATTATCCAGCAATGGTTTCAGTTGAATGTCAATAGCCTCGCGGGCACGGAAAATACGTGATCTGACCGTACCGATTGGACATTCCATGACGACAGCGATTTCATCATAACTGAGCCCCTCTATCTCTCTCAAAGTGAGCGCCATTTGTAAATCAGCCGGCAGATTTTCTATTGCACGAATCACTGTGGCCTGCAATTCATCTCTCAGCAGCATATTTTCCGGTGTTGCCTGTTCCTTTAGAGCATTATCTCCTTCAATTTGTTCAATTTCAGAAATATCTTGTTCTGCCTCTATTGGCCGGCGCGATTGTACAGCCAGATAATTTTTTGCCGTATTTACCGCAATCCTGTACATCCAGGTATAAAACGCACTCTCACCCCTGAAATTCGGCAAGGCACGATAGGCCTTGATAAAAGCCTCCTGTGTGACATCCTGTGCATCACTCGGGTTCCGTACAAAACGGGAAACAAGGTTGGTTATGCGGTGCTGATATTTTAATACGAGAAGATCAAAGGCCGATTTATCTCCCCGTTTGACACGATCTATCAATTGCTGGTCTGTCACACTATCGCCCATGCTGGACAAACCCGTATGTTAAAATAGAGGGACAGGTCAGGCGTGCTATAAAACACATCAAATCATTCATAAAATCAATGAGTTGTATTAATTTTAGTTTATCAACAAGTTACATTGTAAATTATCTATGTTACCTTAACTCCTATGCATGACCAATACCGACATGACGTCCTGATTATCGGCAGTGGTGCCGCCGGTTTAAGCCTTGCCCTGAAACTTGCCGAATTTGCCGATGTTGCAGTCTTATCCAAGGGACCATTGACTGAAGGCGCTACCTTGTATGCACAGGGAGGGGTTTCTGCTGTTTTGGATAACAGTGATTCAATCGAATCTCATCTCCAGGATACATTGGCGGTGGGTGCCGGTCTCTGTGATCCTGATGTGGTTCGTTTTGTTGTCGAAAACGGTTTCAAAAGTATTCAATGGTTAATCAATCAGGGGGTTAATTTCACCAGGGCAACGTCTGCTGAGGGGGGAACACCTTACCATCTGCATAAGGAAGGCGGTCACAGTCATCGTCGTATCATTCATGCTGCCGATGCCACCGGCCGGGCCATTGAATCCACACTGGAAAGTCAGGCACATGCGCATCCCCGTATTGCAATATTTGAATATCATACCGCCATCGACCTGATTACCAGTGCAAAAATCGGTGGTACACACAATCATTGTCTGGGGGCCTATGTACTCAATCAGAAAGCGGACGAGATATCTGTTTTCAGGGCACGCACTGTTGTCCTTGCCAGCGGCGGGGCAGGCAAGGTTTATCTCTATACGAGTAATCCGGATATCTGTACCGGGGACGGGATTGCCATGGCCTGGCGTGCTGGATGCCGTATTGCCAATATGGAGTTCGTGCAGTTTCACCCGACTTGTCTGTATCATCCCAAGGCAAAATCCTACCTGATTTCGGAGGCGTTGCGGGGGGAAGGCGCCAAACTGCTGCTGACCAACGGCGATGCATTTATGCAACGGTTCGACGCGCGAGTTGAACTGGCGCCACGTGATATTGTTGCCAGGGCCATCGATCACGAAATGAAACGTACAGGAGATTCGTGTGTCTTTCTGGATATAAGCCAGAAACCGAAAGACTATCTCATTTCTCATTTTCCGACTATTTACCAGCGCTGCCTGGAATTCGGAATTGATATCTCCAGGGAACCCATACCCGTCGTCCCGGCTGCCCACTACACCTGTGGCGGTGTCGTCAACGATAAAAATGGCAGGACTGATCTGCCTGGCCTGTACGCTATTGGTGAAGTGTCTTGTTCCGGTTTGCATGGCGCAAATCGCATGGCCAGCAATTCATTGCTTGAGTGTGTTGTTTATGCCCATGCGGCCTATACCGATATCAGGCAACATATGGACACTTATCAAATGCCCGGGGAGTTACCCGACTGGGATGAAAGCCGCGTTACTGACTCTGATGAAGAGGTTGTCGTTTCCCATAACTGGGATGAGATTCGCCGCTATATGTGGGATTACGTCGGCATCGTACGTACCAACAAACGCCTGCAGCGTGCCCAGCATCGGACCAGACTCCTGCAAGCAGAAATAGCTGATTATTACGGGAATTTCCGCATAACGAATGACCTGATTGAATTACGGAACCTGGTGATTGTTGCCGGTTTGATAATTGAATCAGCACTGCTGCGCAAGGAAAGCCGTGGCCTGCATTACACCCTGGATTATCCGTTAGCTGACACCAGTAAACCTGCCCGGAACACCATCCTGCAAAAAAACCTGTCCTGATCCGGAATACCGGCTGTTGAGTGCCTTTTATCCGCACCTGCGCTGCGGGAGGAAGTAATATGTCTTGATAGTCAGGACTGGCTATCGTTGATGATGCTTCATCATCTCCAGCATATCCTTTTCATCAAGAATGGGGACACCCAATGCCTGTGCCTTATCGTACTTGCTCCCGGGATCAACCCCTGCAATCACAAAACTGGTTTTTTTTGAAACACTGCCACTCACTCTGGCACCCAGTGTCAATAACTTCTGTTTGACTTCCTCACGTGACATCGTCTGCAAGGTACCTGTCAGGACAAAAGTCTTTCCCTCCAGCAGTCTGGTCTGGTTGGCCTGCACCATCGGCCAGAAAATTCCGGCATCAAGCAGGTGCTGAATAATTTTATTGTTATGGGCCTGGTTGAAGAATGTTGTGATATGACTGGCCACGACGTGTCCGATGTCCGGTACGGCTTCAAGTTGTTCCTGTTCAGCTTGTTGAATGGCTTCCAGTGAACCGAAATGACGTGCCAATGCGCGTGCCGTTGCCTCCCCTACTTCACGTATACCCAGGGCATAAAGAAATCGCTCAAGTGTCGTTTGCTTGCTCTTTTCCATGGCCTTGACAAGATTGGCTGCCGATCTTTTACCCATGCGTTCAAGCCCGGCAAGTTCTTTTTCTGTCATCGAGTAGAGATCAGCAACATTCCTGATATATCCCTTCTCGACCAGCTTTTGCACTAATTTCTCACCCAGACCACCGATGTTCATGGCACGGCGCGATGAAAAATGGAGAATGGCCTGTATACACTGCGCCGGGCAGTATAAACCTCCACTGCATCTGGCCACGGCCTCCCCTTCCATACGCTCCACATCAGATCCGCATGCGGGACAGTATTCAGGCATATGGAATTTGCGGCAGGCTGGTGTCCTTTGTTCTTTTATGACACATACAACTTCGGGGATAACATCACCTGCCCTGCGGACAATTACCGTATCCCCTATCCATATTTCCTTGCGTCTGATCTCATCCTCGTTATGCAAGGTTGCATTCGTCACGGTGACACCGCCAACAGTAACCGGTTCAAGACGGGCAACCGGGGTCAGTGCCCCGGTGCGCCCCACCTGTACCTCGATATCAATGACTTTCGTTATTTCTTCCTCTGGTGGAAATTTATAGGCAATTGCCCAGCGCGGGGCACGGGATACAAAGCCAAGCACTTTCTGCTGTGCAAAGTCATTTACCTTGAATACGACACCATCGATTTCATAGGGCAGATTGTCACGGATTTCATGGATATCATGGTAATAATCAAGACATCCCTGTACCCCATGTATTTGTTTTGTTTGAGGAGAGACGGGCAAGCCCCAGCGTTTTAACTGCTGCAACATATCAATATGGGATTCAGGCATGACAGTACCTTCATACTGACCAACACCATGGGCAAAAAACGTTAATTGTCTCCGGGCTGTTATCCTTGGATCCAGTTGCCGCAGACTGCCCGCAGCCGCATTTCGTGGATTGGCAAACTGTTTCTCATTCCTTCTTTCCTGATTTTCATTTAGTTTCCGGAATCCTTCCCGTGTCATATACACTTCCCCCCGGACTTCCAGTCTCTCCGGCAGATCGTTGCCGATCAGGGTCAATGGTATTATCGGGATTGTGCGTACATTTTGCGTAACATCTTCACCTGTCGTCCCGTCACCCCGCGTTGCCGCCTGCAACAGTTTCCCGTTATCGTACATCACACTCACGGCCAGTCCATCAAGCTTGGTTTCTGCCGAATAAACGATGTCCTCCTCGTCCAGTCGATCCCTGACACGTTGATCAAATGCTGTCACCTCTTCCGCAGTAAAGGCATTTGCCAGAGACAGCATGGGGATCTGGTGTGTCACATCTGAAAATTCCGGCAACGGTTGTGCCCCCACCCGCTGTGTGGGTGATTCGGGTGTGATCAATTCCGGGTGAGCAGTCTCCAGCCGGACAAGTTCGCGCATTAACCGGTCATACCCGGCATCCGGAATTGCCGGATCATCCAGGACGTAATAATGGTAATTGTGCAGATTAATGCTTTCGCGCAATTCGGCGATATGCCTTTTCACTTGCTCGAGTGCCATGGGAAAATATCAATATGACATGAATAGAAGGCCTGTATTCCTTATCTGGCCATTCGCCGTACTTTGTCCCGCAGGGCAGTTATTGCTGATCCAGTCATCAGATCGTGATCGCCTCCCCTGATTTCCCCGCCCAGAAGATCGGCAAGTTGCAGAACCGTATTTAACAACAATTCAGTAACAAGCTGCGCATCAACCGCACCGGGTTGATACATAAACAGCACGATCCCACGCGTCGTCAGTGAATCCAGTATGTCTGCCTTGAAATGACCTGGCTCAAACATGTTTGCCATGCTGAACAACGGTTGCTCACTGTGTATGTGACCAACCCCGAAATGATGAAATATATCCATTGCACCATACTCCATACCGGCCATCTCAGCCGCTTGCCATACTTCCCGGCCGTTAAATCTTGTTGTCCCGGGGGCAGTCACATAAAACACAAACACCGGCTCATTCGTGGCGGCCCCCGGAATCTCGTCCAGCTCCGACCTTGCAATTCTTGCAGAAGCTGTGCTTTCCCCCTTTAAATCCACATCAGGCGTGGATGCAATTTGTGATGGACGTCCCTTCCTGCCAGTATCATTATTCCTTGATATCTTCTCAGTTACCTGTTTATCAGCAAGCATACGCCTCTTATGTACCAGCAGATTATTGAGATCGGAAAGTGCCTCGGAATAATCGTCATCCGTGTCAGTTCCTGGTTTGATATGTAATTCAGGAAACCTGTGATCGCCAGAGTCAGGTATGAAATCACGTTTTCGCGCACGTCGTTGCCTGAGTGTTTCCCAGAGATAAATACCTGCGATGATGACAATACCGATACCAAGTAGTATCCAACGCAGGTTGTTCATGATTGAATCAGAAAAAATATCTACACAGTCTTACCGGGTTCAAGTGCTTGTCCGGGTATCCGTCGATGCCATCCATTCGGGGGAAGTGTGTCCTGAAAAATGTAAAAAATACAGCGAAATGCGTTTCACAATCTGTGTTTCACGATTTATCAGGCGGTTGCTGCCATTTCCACAGCTTCATCCATATCAACTGATACCAGACGTGAAACACCGGGTTCCTGCATTGTCACGCCCAGCAATTGATGTGCAATTTCCATGGTGATTTTATTGTGTGTAATAAATATAAACTGGACATCCTCTGACATAGAAGACACCAGTTCGCTGAAGCGACCGGTATTGGTATCGTCCAGGGGGGCATCTACTTCATCAAGGATACAGAATGGCGCAGGATTCAATCTGAAAATGGCAAACACCAGTGCAACAGCAGTCAATGCCTTTTCCCCGCCGGACAACAAATGTATGTTGCTGTTTCGCTTGCCGGGAGGACGCGCCATGACAGCGACCCCCGTCTGCAGGAGATCATCTCCAATCAATTCCAGATAAGCATGACCTCCGCCGAACAGCTTTGGAAACATCTCCTTCAGGTTTGTATTTAAATCATCAAATGTTTCCTTGAAACGGGTCCTCGTTTCCCTGTCGATTTTCCTCATGGCGTTTTCCAGGGTAGACAATGCAGTAGTCAAATCCTCATGCTGACTGTCCAGATAGGTCTTGCGTTCAAACAACTGTGAATATTCATCAATTGCAGCAAGATTGATTGGTCCGAGACGCTGGATCTTGTGTGTGATTACCTCCAGTTGCTCCCGCCATGTCTCATGATCAGCCGTTTCATCCAGTGCTGACAGAATTTCGTTTAATTGATGGTTTGACGATGTTAATTGTTCTGCAACCGCTTGCAGACGCACCTGATATTCACGCACAGCTATTCTTGCCTGTTCCAGGACAGTGCGTAATTCCTCCAGTTTTTGTTCACAATGGGTACGGGCCGTCTCATTTTGCCGCAGTTTATTTTCCACATCCTGAATTTGTGAACGTGCTTCTGCCAGTTTCTTTTCAGCTGTAATCCTGTCCTTCAGTTTGTTTTCCAGTCGTTGTTGCACCTCGTGCAGGGGCACCTTGTTTTCATTCAGTTCATTATTCAGTTCAGTGCAACGGTTCTGGAGGTTTGATAACTGGATTTCATTTCTTTTGATCGCCTGATCCAGGGATGCCCGCTTGGAACTGATCGCTTCCAGTTGCAGGGCAATACCATGGCTTTGTTCATGAGTGTCCTGCCAGCATCTGCGTGCCTCATCAAGCGATTTCCTGTGTTGTTCGCGCAATTCCATCAATTCTGCACGCAGCGATTGCATCCTTTCCCTGTCAGTCCCGGCACAACCAGCCCTGCTCTGTATGGCAGTCATTTCCCTGTGGTCACTTTCTTCCTGTTCATCCAGCATGGCAAGTTCATCAAGAATCTGCTGCGATCTGATCTGCATCTGCCCGACCTGGGTTCGATTTGCGGCGAGCATACTCCGGAAATCCGCTATCTTTGTCTGCTGGGTCTGGGACTGCTGCTGATAATCATTGAGTTTCTGTTCAGATTGTTCCATGAACCGGTGACTGTCTGTTAACTGTTTTTCAAGTTCCGCCAGTTTCAGTGTTGTGCGCTGCAGATCGGTTTGAATTGCAGCAATTTCCCGCTCACGACTCAGCATCCCTGCCTGTTCATTATTTCCCTTATTGACGTAAATCCAGTTTGATCCAATCCAGATACCGTCACGTGTGACGACAGATTCATTCTCAGTCAATTCATCATGCATTGCTAATGCCGCATGAAGGTCATCAGCGAGAAAGATACCGTCAAGAAATGACTTGATACTGATGTCTGCATTCACCTTGTCTATCAGGCGTGGTTCTGATCGCTGCAGTG
>Ga0154767_1055_pt1 | contig 39500 bp, 39 predicted proteins | sample Rifle2008BG16ft_FD_105775 | JGI IMG/M metagenome (GOLD analysis project Ga0154767, IMG submission 105775) | Gammaproteobacteria bacterium RBG_16_51_14 | reverse complement strand
CTGGCCATGGCCATACGCGCGTTATCCACGACAATCATGGGCAGGTCGAGAGGCAGCGATCTTTCAACCAGCGCAGCATTGGCACCCTGGGATCGCGCCTGTTCGACAAAATCATGCCCATCATGAAACTCACCACGCAAGGCAATAAACAGCTCACCATCGTTGGTGTGACGGCTATCGGTACTGCATCCATGGAACAGTACATCTTCCCCCGAGAAGGTTGTAGCAAGCGTGTCAGCTGCCGCGGAAAGTCTCATGGTTATCACTGCATTTCCTCGGCCAGGCGCCGGACCAGTTCACGATCACTGAATGGATAGCGCCGACCTGCGATTTCCTGACAGGTTTCATGACCTTTACCGGCGACAACGACGATATCCTGCTGCTCCGCATTCCTGATCGTACGTTCTATGGCAATGGCCCGATCAGTTTCTATACGGACGCGTTTGCGATCAGTTATGCCCACCAGGATATCCTCAATGATGTCATCAGGGACTTCGCCCCTGGGGTTGTCATTCGTTAACACGATGTCATCTGCATAGTCTTCTGCAATCTTCCCCATGACCGGGCGTTTACCCCTGTCACGCTCGCCGCCACATCCGAAAATACAAACCAGCCGCCCCCGGCACACGGCTCGCAGTGAAGACAGGACCTGCTTCAACGCATCAGGGGTATGGGCATAGTCAACGATTAATAACGGGGCGGAATTACCACCAAAACACTCCATCCGGCCCGGAATACCTCCACATCTGGAAAGGCTCTCCAGCGCTGTGCTGAATGGCACATCAAGCACACACAATACCGACAGACTTGCCAGCAGATTGGCAATGGTAAACTGCGCAATCAGTTTCACCTCCAGCTGGCCCCTGCCCCACGGGCTTTCTATATCAATGATCGACTTGTGCTCACCGACAACATGGGGCACGCCATAAACAGTGGGTATTTGCATTGCCGGTTTTTGTCCGGATTCATTGCTGATGGAATAACCAACCTTGTTGCCGGCATTCGTACAAAACACCAGTTCCCTGCCATACACATCGTCCAGATTAATCACCGCATGCTGCAAAGCGTCAGTGACGAAGAGCAGGCGCTTTGCATCGGCATATCTGGACATGGTTATGTGATAATCGAGATGGTCGCGGCTCAAATTGGTGAAGACAGCGACATTAAACCTGACACCAGAGACCCTTCCCTGATCCAGGGCATGCGAGGAAACTTCCATGGCAACATAACCGATCTGCTGACTATGCCATTGCGAGAGCAGGCAGTGCAGGGTAACGGGATCAGGTGTGGTTGTACTTCCCGGTTTGAGCCTGCCGACAGTACCATAACCGAGTGTTCCCACCAGGCCACAGGCTTTCCCCGTTTCGCCCAGGGCCTGTGCGACAGAATAGGTAACTGATGTCTTGCCATTTGTGCCGGTTACGCCAATGACATTCATCTGCCGTGAGGGATCATCGTAGAAACGTGCGGCAATCACTCCGGCCTGCCGGCGCAGGTCCATGACCGGGATTACCGGTATGTTACCTGCAGGTGATACTTGTTTTTGATCAGCTTCGATGGCGATCGCAACGGCACCTGCTGCAATTGCATCGTTGATAAAGCTGCTGCCTTCGCTATGGCTGCCATGACATGCCAGAAACAGATCACCGGCCCTGACCTTGCGACTGTCAAGAGCGATACCGCCTACTGCCTGATCATGCCCGATTTCTGCCAGTCCATTTAATAAATGGCTTATGAAGACCTGGCGGGTAGATTGCGTAGCAGCCATGATCACTGCAACCCCTCCGTATGGTCAGGACTGACTGTGCTCGCCATCACCTGGGAAGAAAAGGCGGGAATATCATCAGGTGCGATATTGAGAAGACGGAGTGCCCCTGCCATCACTCTGGAAAAAACCGGTGCAGCAACCTGCCCGCCGAAATGCTCACTGCCACCCGGTTCATCAATGACAACCACCATCGCTATACGCGGGTCACTGGCAGGGGCCATACCGGCAAATAACGACAGGTACCGATCTTCGGAATATCCCCCGGCAGATGATTTATGTACGGTCCCGGTCTTTCCCGCCACGCGATACCCCCTGACCGCCGCGCGACCGCCAGTCCCATGGTCCTGAACCACAGTCTCCAGCATTTCACAAACCTGCCTCGCCACGGATGCTGATATCACCCGGACTCCAGCCGCCGGATCAGATAGCCTGGTGAATGAGACCGGGATCATTATTCCGCCTGCGGCAAGCACGGCATAGGCTTGCGCCAGTTGCAGTGGGGTCATGGAAAGACCATAACCAAATGCTATCGTTGCATGTTCGACTTCAGACCAGTTGTTATAACTGGTAAGACTGCCGGATGATTCGCCAGGAAATGCACTTCCTGAAGGTTGCCCGAATCCTACTTTGGAAAGTATTTCCCATAATGCCTTCGGTTCGAGTGAAAGTGCGATCTTGCTGGCGCCTACATTGCTCGATTTTTTAATAACCGTTGTAACATCAATAACACCGTAATCATGAATGTCCCGGATGGTATGGCCCCCGACCCTGAAATAACCAGGGCGAGTATCAATTGTCGTTGACGGCAGGTATTGTCCCGATTCAAGGGCGGCAGCAATGGTAAATGGTTTCAGTGTTGAACCCGGCTCGAAAACGTCTGTCACGGTCCGGTTACGATAGTATTCACCTTTCAGGTTGTTACGGTTATTCGGGTTATATGATGGTTGCCCGACCATGGCCATGACTTCACCTGTTTTCGTATCCAGCATCACCAGGGAACCACCACGTGCCTGATGGTACTGGACTGCTGCCTTCAATTCCCGGTAAGCAAGATACTGGACCCTTTGATCAATACTCAGGCTGAGTGCTTTCCCCGGTTCAGGTGCCCTGATGCTTTCAATATTTTCAACCACCCTGCCCAGGCGATCTTTTAAAACACGTTTTGCGCCAGGCACACCCTGCAACCATGCATCATAGGCAAGTTCAAGACCCTCCTGCCCGTTATCATCGACATTTGTAAAACCGATGATATGTGCAGTAACCTCCCCTGCCGGGTAATAACGCCGGTATTCGCGCTGCAGGTAAACACCGCTCAAATTCAAGGCATTCACCTGATTGGCAAGATCCGGATCGATATGTCGTTTGAGATAAACGAAATCACGTCCTATCCGATCCTTGAGTGACTGGACAAGTTCTTTTTCACTGATCCCCAGAAGTTCTGCGAGTGACGCTAACTGCCCGGGATATTCAAGTACCTTGCGTGGCGTGGCCCAGACGGAATGTACCGGGGTGCTCATTGCAAGCGGTTCACCGTTACGATCGGTAATAACCCCGCGATGTGCCGGGATTGTCACAACACGCACTGATCTTGCATCACCATGGTTGCGAAGAAAATCATTGTTGAGCAACTGCAAGTCTGCAGCCCGCCAAAGCAAAACAGACATGGCCAGCGTGAACAGGGTGAGTAACAGCCACCATCGCACGGGATAATACGACTTTTGCGTGGACCCATTCACTTTGCAAGTAATACCATAGAGTTATCGTCAGGTGCCTTCATACCCAACCGGGTCCGGGCGAAAGACTCAATCCTGTCATCAGTGGCCCAGGTGCTCTGCTCAAGTTGCAAACGTCCCCATTCCTCATTCAGTTGATCCCTGACTTTTTCCAGTTCCTGGATTTCAGTAAATAATCTGCGGGTTTCGTGCCTGGCAATCACTACCTCAACTGCCGAAATGAGTACTGCACAATACAGACAGATACAGGCAAGCGCCTTCATGCCGAACACCGTTCTGCAATTCGCAGGACCGCACTGCGGGCGCGTGGGTTGCGTTCTACTTCATTCAGGGTTGGACGGATGGCCTTGCCAACCGATTTCAAACGAGGGCACATTAACTCCTGTGTGACAGGGACTTCAGGCGGGTATTGATTTCCGCGGGATTCATTGCGGATAAACCGCTTTACGATCCTGTCCTCAAGGGAATGAAAACTGATAACGACCAGCCGGCCTCCTGGTTTTAATATATTGATCACCTGTGGCAGGGCTTTTTCGAGTTCATCCAGTTCCCGATTAATAAAGATACGGATCGCCTGGAATGTCTTCGTTGCCGGATGCTTTTCTCCCTTTTTACCGATTGGACAAACTGATTTAACAAGATCGGCAAGCTGGACTGTGCTGTAGATCGGATTATGCACACGTTCCCGGACAATTTTCCCGGCAATCCGTCGCGCATATCGTTCCTCTCCATACCGAAACAGGACATCGGCTATGTCGTCTTCCCTGGCGCAATTCAGCCAGTCAGCAGCAGTCAGATCCTCATTGCCGGTGTTCATGCGCATATCCAGAACGCCGTCCCGCTGGAAACTGAAGCCGCGGCCTGGATTATCAAATTGAGGAGATGAAACACCCAGATCGAACAACACGCCGTCTATCTTTGTCCCCATCTCATTTTCTGCCAGTAAATGATCGAGTTCCGAGAATGTCCCCTGTACAAGCTGGAATCGGGGGTCGCTGACCAGATGTGACCCGGCCGACCGGATCGCATCCGGATCCTTATCAATCGCCAGAAGACGACCCTGTTCGCCAAGATACTGCAGGATTGCTTCACTGTGGCCTCCACGACCAAACGTACAGTCAATATAGGAACCAGCCGGCTGCAGGTTCAGACCATTCAGAACCTCATTCAACAGAACTGGTATATGTCCACACCCCACATTACTCATTCCCAGGACGTAACGTGCCCGGTTTATAACGATAATGATCTGAGGGAGTCCGGAGGTTCACCATTCCCGTCACCAAGCTGTTGCAGCCATTGGTCCCGCTGGGTATTCCAGCCATCCTCATCCCACAGTTCAACCTTGTTACCCTGTCCCAGTAACACGGCCTGGTGAGTGATGCCTGCATATTCCCGCAATTCCCTGGGGAGCAGGATCCGTCCCTGATTATCCAGCTGACAATCTGAAGCATAACCACGCATCATTTGCTTGGTTCGCCGGCTTTGCATGTCAAAATCGGAGAGTGCTGCCAGTTTTGTTTCAATAATTTCCCATTCCGGCAATGGGTATAACCATAGTGAACGATCCAGCGGGTTGAGAGTTATAACAAGGCTATCGCTCACTTGACCTGACAACAGGGTTCGATACCGGCTTGGAACCGCCAATCGACCCTTGCTATCGACGCTGACTGAACTGAATCCCCGAAACACTGGTAATCCCCTGTTTGATTAGTAATTCCCACAATTACCCACTATTCCCCACCGTATGAACTATAGGGATTACGGGAGTTGCATGTCAAGGATTGTTTGTGTTTTTTTGTTGGAATTCTGTCTTATTTAACAGACACTTATGTGAGAAAACAGGAATGGAAACTTAGTTTCTTTTCGATATGAATATAAATAACCTATTTATTTCACTATGTTGAATAATGTTATTAATGTTTTACTATAAGTTAATGCCAATCCATCTCGGTAAATCAGGAAGTGAAGTAAAGAGATGGGAGTCGACCTGTAAGCCGGGTTCTGTCTTGGACAATCATTCATCTTGGATGTATGTCACCATACACCTCCAGCGACCTACCCGGGAACCATGCGGGCCACATGCTAGTCCCCCTATTCGGTCTTGCTCCGGGTGGGGTTTACCCTGCCACTGATATTACTACCAGCGCGGTGCGCTCTTACCGCACCTTTTCACCCTTGCCAAATTGGCGGTTTGTTTTCTGCGGCACTTTCCGTAGGCTCACGCCTCCCAGATGTTATCTGGCACCCTGCCCTGTGGAGCCCGGACTTTCCTCCCCGTGCGGGGCGATTGTCTGGTCGACTCCCACAATGATAGTGTCATGTATAAATCTGACATATTCAAGGACGGGATTATCTGTTGCCTATTTTACTGCGCCAAAACCCCGTAAATTAAGTGCAGGGAGATTCAACGCTCATCCTTATATTCAACGGCCTGCTTGTAGATTGCGTTCCTTTTCTGGCCGGTTATCTTCGCTGTGAGATTGACCGCAACCTTAAGCGATACCTCTGTCAGCAGTATTTTCAAAATACGCTGAATATCATTGTGTTGATTGCCTCCGGTTTCGCCCTGTATCAGGACGACAAATTCACCCTTCAGGCAGGTCTGTTTGCTATTAATCCAGGTCGCCAGGCTGCCAAGCCTGTCCCGATGTATCGTTTCATGAACCTTTGTCAGTTCCCTTGCAACGGTCACCATCCGGTTTGCATCAAAAACAAACAGCGCATCCTCGATGAATCCGGAAATACGGTGTGTTGCTTCAAAGAAGATCAAGGTTCGTGTTTCCGAAGCGAGTTCGGATAGCCGCTTGCGGCGGGCCGCAGACCTGGAAGGCAGATAACCTTCAAAGACGAATCGATCCGTTGCCAGACCGGATGCGGATAGCGCCGCAATCAGGGCGCAAGGTCCTGGTATGGGGACAACCTTGATCCCTGCTGTATGTGCTGCTGCGACAAGTTGATAGCCGGGATCATTGATCAATGGTGTACCGGCATCGGAGATCAGAGCGATACACAGCCCCTTCTGCAGATGATTAATCAGTCCCCCGACCAGCCTTCGCTCATTATGATCGTGGTATGCAATCACTTTCGTGTTGATCCCCAGCCTGCAAAGCATAACCCCGCTATGCCGCGTATCCTCTGCCGCAATGAGATCGACCGATGCCAGGACGTCCTTCGCCCGCTGACTGATATCTTCCAGATTACCAATCGGGGTTGCCACTATAAAAAGCGTGCCCGGGATACCGCTCACAGCGAACCTCTCCTGGAATAAGCAGTCGTAATCATCGTAGTAATGTTACACAATATGGATATGCGCCTGTTGTTATTTTTTATATTGTTAATCACTGCCCTGGCCGGATGCGGTCCGTCCACCAGGCCATCTCCGGTGCCGGAACCGAAAGCCGACCCCGAATCCAGGGCACGCCAGTTCCAGCAGTCCGGCAGCCATATTGAAGCCGCCAGGGAATACCTGCACCTTGCGGATGTGGACAAACAGCATGGCACACAATACAGGTTGAAAGCGGCCAGCGCCTATATTGAGGGCAGGGATTTCGAGGAGGCCAGAAAGGTCCTCGATTTGACCAAACCAGAACAGGGTGAGGCAATCCATGTTTTACAAAAAACAATCCTTCTTGCCAGACTTGCCCTTGAACTGGGACAGCCAGAAGACGCATTACAATTAACTGCCATCTCCCTTCCGCCGGATATTCCACGGCCATTACTGGCTACCTTCCATGAAATGCGTGCCCGCGCCTGGTTTGATAATTCCGGATTCCTGGAGGCGGCCAGGGAAAGACTGGTATTGTCAGCCTACCTTGATACACCGGAAGAAACACAGGACAATTATGCACAAATCTGGCAATCGATCTCCCGCCTGGACCTGACCGTACTGGAGAGCACGCGCACCTCGTCTGACACCATTGCGAGCTGGATGGAACTTGCCATTCTTTACAAAACCATGCTTCATAATTCAAGGAATTTCAAAAATGCTGCCGAGGCATGGATCCAGAGATATCCCGAACACCCTGCCTGTACGTATATCGTTCCTTCTTTAATTGCTGAAAGCGAACAGCTCGACCTGCAACCGGGACAAATTGCCCTGCTGCTTCCTTTCCATGGCCAGTATCAGCAGGCAGCAGAGGCTATTCGTGACGGTTTTCTTGCCGCCTGGTTTGCCTCTGGCGACAATAAACCGGTTGTTATTTTTTATCATGCGGATGTAACCAGTATAAATGATATCTATCAACAGGCGGTCGCTGATGGGGCACAGTTCATTGTAGGCCCGCTTGAGAAGGAGGCCATTGCTGCGTTAGTCGAGCAAGGCCAAGTGTCAGTCACCACCCTGGCCCTGAATGAATATAAAAGTGATGCCAACATCAACACGGATACAAACCCGGAACCGGGCATTCCCCGTCTTTTTCAATTCAGTCTGTCACCCGAAGACGAGGCGATTGAGGTTGCTGAACGGGCACGATTCGATGGTCATACACTCGCCCTTGCGGTAACACCGGAAACTGCATTGGGAAACCGCATCTATGAGGCATTTCAATCACGCTGGGAACAACTGGGGGGTAAAATCCTGGAGCATGTCACATTTAATAGCGAGGACCAGGATTTTGCAGCACCTGTCAAGACCCTGCTTAATATTGACAACAGTGAACAACGGGCCCAACAGTTAATCACCAGACTCGGCAGGAAATTACGGACTGAGAGCCGCCGCCGGCAGGATGCAGATTTTGTTTTCATTGTTGCAGCGCCGGTTGCCGCACGGCAATTGATGCCACAGATACGCTACTATCGGGCAGAAAACCTGCCGGTATATTCAACCTCATACGTTTTTTCAGGCATCGTCGATATAACAAAAGACAGTGATATAAACGGCATCAATTTTGCTGATATTCCCTGGATCCTGGACCTCAGTCATGAGGTCTCATTGATACAGCAGTCCCTGAACAGGAACTGGTCACAGGAAACATCAGGCTATAGACGATTATATGCACTTGGTATTGATTCCTTCCGGTTAATACCCCGGCTTGGTATGTTATCCCTGCAAAAAGAAAGCCGTTTTGAGGGTGAAACAGGGCAACTCAGCATGCTCGGCGATGGACGTATCCAGAGAAAATTGAGGTGGGCGAGATTCATAGATGGCCGCCCCGTCCTGCAGGATGAAACCAGCACACCGCCAGTTGAACATTAATGGCACCCCGGTCTGTGACGACACTGGCGACAGGCAAGTTTGCAGAAGACCTGGCCTTTAACTATCTCCTGCAACTGGGGCTAAGGCCACTGGCCCGGAATTACCGCAGTCATCGTGGTGAAATTGACATCATAATGCAGCACGAAAAAACCATTGTCTTTATTGAAGTACGCTACAGAAAAAATGATCATTACATGTCGCCGCTGGAAACAATAAGTTCGCGAAAATGCAAGCGTATTATCGAAACAAGCCGGTATTACCTTCAGTCCAACCGGAATGCCACAAAAAATCCCTGCCGGTTTGATGTAATTACTATTTCCGGAGATCAGGCTGAACCGGATATCATGTGGATAAAAAACGCATTTCAGGCATAATTGATCAGTCAACAATCCTGTTTTTAATACAGCATGATGGACGCAATACAACGAGTCAGAGACAACTTCCTTGAAAGTATCCGGGTTAAAACGGAGGCTGTTGATCTTCTTGCCCAGCCTATTGCGCGGTCTGCAAAAATGATGGCAGACTGCCTCCTGGACGAGCACAAGATATTAAGTTGCGGGAATGGCGGTTCGGCAGCAGATGCGCAGCATTTCTCGGCAGAAATGCTGAACCGCTTCGAGATGGAGCGTCCCGGCCTACCGGCGATTGCCTTGACTACAGATTCCTCGGCACTGACGTCAATCGCCAATGATTATCAGTTTGCAGAAATATACTCCAAGCAAATCCGGGCACTGGGACAGCCGGGAGACATCCTGCTTGCCATCAGTACCAGTGGTGATTCACACAATATCGTGCATGCTGTCGATGCAGCCCATGACCGCGATATGAGCATTATTGCCCTCACCGGGCGTGAAGGTGGTCAGGTGGCAGATCTGATGCGTGATACCGATATTGAACTGCGCGTCCCAAGCTGGTCAACAGCCAGGATTCAGGAAGTACATATAATGATCATTCATTCCCTTTGTGACCTGATCGACAGACAATTACTAGGACTGGAGACTTAGAATACTTATGAAACAAAATTATCTACGGTTTGGATTTTTGTTAATGCTGGTGCCTCTTCTGTACGCCTGTGCAGCTGCTTTGGTAACAGGCGGGGCAACAGGCGCGGCCGTTGCCTATGACCGCAGGACAACCGGTACTGTTATTGAGGATGAGAGTATCGAACTCAGGGCGGTCAAGGCCTTATATGCTGACAAGGAGCTGAACGAGCAGACACATCTCAATGTGACCAGCTATAACACAATTGTCCTGGTCAGCGGTGAGGCACCGGATGAAGAACTTCGCAACAGGGCAATCGAAATTATCCGTAACCTCCCGAAGGTTACTCATGTTCATAACGAAATCAAGATCGCCGCACCGAGTTCCATGGTGTCACGGAGCAGTGATACGCTGATTACCACAAAGGTAAAAACGAAGGTAATGACGCTGAAGAATTTTGACGGGACACGGGTAAAGGTTGTGACGGAAAACGGGGTGGTTTATCTGATGGGACTGCTGACCCGCGAGGAATCGGACATAGCAACTGATGCAGCCCGCCAGGTCGGTGGTGTTCAGAAGGTGGTGAAATTGTTCGAATATGTGAAATGAGATGTACCATGCCAGGACATTCGTATCCGGCCCGATCATCTTTTTGCTGCCCCTCTGGCAATGGCATCATCCATATCATCCAGATTGAGTATCCGCTTTGGCGCCGGCAACAGTCCCTTTAATTCCCTGATGCCTGATGGAAGACGTAACCGGCACGCTCCGTACTGAACCATCAGATTCCACGCTAAGGTCCAGCCGATCACCGGCGTGCAGCTTCAGTTTGTTGCGTACAGGCTTGGGAATGGTTACCTGACCTTTACTCGTAATCGTCGTCGTCATAATCCTTTCCCGATGGTTTTTTTAGAAGTTATCACTGCTGTCCCGTTAACAGCCAAGAAAACAGGCCTGATTCAACCATGATTTGGTACAATATGTTTTGCATAACTAATTGAATCAAATAGGGGAATCAGGCCATGGCACATGGTAATACGATCTTCTTGCAAATACTAAAATTGGTGCCGGGACATGAATTCGAGACCCTGGCAAATCAGCACCATCATGGTCGTTCGTTCCGTACCGCCACCCGATGGTCGCAATTCGTGACACTCGCTATGGCACAACTGTCAGGTCGAAGCAGCCTGCGTGACATGGTAGAAAACTTGTCCGCCCAGGCGCATCGACTTTATCATTTAGGCAGTGCCAAACTCTCGCGCTCGAATCTGTCTCGCATCAACGAAGATAAACCTTATACGTTATAGGAAGCCTTGTTTGGAAAACTATTGCGCCGTTGTCAGGGCATAATACCTGGCCACAATTTTCGTTTCAATCATCCGTTATATTCACTGGATGCGTCTGCCATTGACTTGTGCCTGTCTGTCTTTCCATGGGCTGACTTCCGTTCAACCAAAGGTGCCATCAAACTTCATGCGGGTTTGAATCATAAGGCTTATCTGCTTGAGTTGGTTACTGTGACGACGGGTAAAATATCGGATATTGAAGTGGGCCGTACATTGGAATTCCCGCAAGGCAGTATGGTCGCCATTGACCGTGGCTATAACGACTATGCCTGGTTTAACCAATTGACTGAGAAAGGAATATTCTTTGTCACCCGTCAGAAGTCCAATGCCGATTATAGTGTCATTGAACGCCGGGAGGTCACCAGGAAGCAGGGCCTGAGTAGCGATCAAACCATTGAATTCGCTGGTATTCAGACGGTAAAAAAATGCCCTGTTCCACTGCGTCGTATCGGATATCGCGATCCCGAGACCAGTAAGCACTATGTTTTTTTGACCAACAATTTCAAACTGGCAGCCAAGACCATTGCCGATATATGCAAGGCCCGTTGGCAGGTGGAATTATTCTTCAAATGGATTAAACAAAATTTGAAAATCAAGTCCTTCATCGGCACAAGCAAGAATGCAGTGATGACACAAATCTGGATCGCCTTGTGTGTTTATCTCCTGCTGGCCTTTATCAAATTCCAGTCAAAACTGAACAAAAGCATGCAGCAGATATTACGTTTATTACAACTCAATCTGTTTGCAAAAAGAGATTTGTTAGCTTTATTACGGGGCGGCCCACCTCACAACAAACAACTCTCTATATAATCAGTTGGCTTTGTTGTGAAAGTTAACGGGACAGCAGTGAGAAGTTATACATATCATGATTGACGTCAAACAGCTCATTCGCAGCCGATCCGTTTGCCGCCAGGCCATGCGGATTGGGCAGGATGTATTTTGAGAAAAGACGTACCAGGAAATGGTGATATCCGCATTATTACCTCAATCATGAATAATCAATTGTATATAAAAATGGAAAATTCCAGTCCAATGATAAAAAATCAACCGGTATAAAGACTAAAGTATAGTTATATAAAGCTTGATATATATCATTTAACATTCTAAGTAATCACCATGAATTCATTCGATGTCAGATTTAATTGGTGTATTCTTTTCCTGCTGTCCTCATTTGTTTACTGCCTTGCGGCAGAACAGCACAGCGATGCTGATCCTTCACCTGACACCGGAATGATCCAGACGGATACTCCTGTAATGCCTCCCCGCCCCATCGAAGTCGAAACACAACTTCGAGCTGCACTCGCGGCAAGGGGAACCGCTTACCTTCCGAGAACAAAACACCTGCTGGAAAATGGCCAACCTGTGTTTATCAACAGGTTAATCCTTGAGGACTCACCATATCTGCTTCAGCATGCGCATAACCCGGTTGACTGGTATGCGTGGGGACCGGAGGCCTTCAAAAAAGCAAGGGACGAAGACAAGCCCATATTCCTCTCCATTGGTTACTCCACATGCCACTGGTGTCATGTCATGGAACATGAAAGTTTTGACAATGCAGATATAGCACGCTTGATGAATGAAAATTTTGTATCCATAAAGGTGGATCGTGAACTTCTTCCCGATGTCGATGCGATCTACATGACCGCAGTCATGCTGACATCAGGTCATGGCGGCTGGCCGATGAGCAGTTTCCTCACCCAGGAGGGCAACCCGTTTTTCAGCGGCACCTATTATCCGCCCGAACAATTCAAGGACATCCTGCAGCGTGTCAACGAGGCCTGGGAAACCCGGAGAGAGCTTATTCAGGATCAGTCAGAACAGATAATGACCGGGGTCAGACGCGCCATGGCATCACGACGTGATGCCCAACGTATTGATCTCACGGTTATAAATCAGGCTGTGACCCATATTCTCGCGCACTATGACCGGCGGGAAGGCGGCTTTGGCCAGGCACCCAAATTCCCCAATGAACCGTATCTTTTCCTTCTTCTTGAAGCGGTGCAGCGCAACGGTGACATGTCAACACTTACCGCCATCGAACACAGCCTGAATGCGATGGCCCGGGGGGGGATTTACGATCAGATCGGAGGAGGCTTTCATCGCTATTCGACCGACAATCGCTGGCTTGTCCCCCACTTTGAGAAAATGCTTTATAACCAGGCCAACCTGGTACGCATTTATCTCAGGGCATACCAAATCACCGGCAAACCGGAATATGCACGCATAGCCCGTGAGACCCTGGATTATATCCTCCGGGAGATGACTTCCCCTGAAGGCGGTTTTTATTCTGCAACCGATGCCGACAGCGAGGGTGGGGAGGGTAACTTTTTCCTCTGGGACATTAACCAGATTGAAAATGCACTGCCCCCGGCGGAAGCAGAACTTGCCATTGGGGTCTTTAACATAACGCCACAAGGTAATTTTGAAGGCAGGAATATCCTTTACCTGCCCGTCGCTCTGCAAGACTATGCCAGCAGGGAAAACCTGCCTTTACCGGAATTATCAGTATCTCTCGAACGTCTCAAGGCAAAGTTACGGTTGGCCAGAAACAAACGCCCTGCCCCGCTACGTGATGACAAAATTATAACCGCGTGGAATGGCATGATGATCAGCGCCTTTGCCGATGCTGCAATGATATTCCAGGAACCACGTTATCTGGATACCGCTGTCAATGCAGCAAATTACATCCTGACAAAAAACCGGGATGATTCAGGCCGGTACTGGCGCGCCAGCCTTGGAGATCATACCTCGATCGAGGCCAGGCAGGAGGATTATGCCTGTTTTGCTGAGGCGCTAGTTTCACTCTACGACAGGACCAATCATTTATCCTGGCTTGCGCAGGCCGAAAAGGTAACCCTGCATATGATTGATCTGTTCTGGGACACAGAGGCAGGCGGTTTTTTCATGAACGCTGGTTTAACTGAATCACTATTGCCGGCACGGCCAAAGGAGGCCAGTGACTCGGCAAGCCCTTCAGGGAATTCAGTTGCCTTGCGTGTCCTGACAAAACTGGCCAGACGCACCGGCAAGGAGATTTATCTTGACCATGCAGAGGCTACCCTGGCGGCATTCTCAAGTGAGATAAAACAGCATCCGCATGCCCATTCCTATCTGCTGACCGGCACTGCTGAATTACTCTATGGTGAACAGAATACATTGCAATACGGCAGCAGGGGCAATGTCGTTGCAGAGGTGACCGTCAAGCCGGATGGACATGCGCAAACCCTCCTGACAGTAACCGTCAGAATCGCCCCGGGATGGCATATCAATGCACATCAACCGCTGGATCGTTATCTGAAAGCAACCGGGCTTCGGATGAACAGTGATCAATCCGGATGGCATTTATATGACGTCGAATATCCATCACCACTCATTAAGAAACTTGGTTTCCAGCAGGATGAACTTGCGCTTTATGAAAACAATATTGAAATACGTGCCAGGATTGGTAAACCGGGTGTTGCCGACTCAAACCAGTTGAAAGTTCCTCCTCCTGTCCATCTTGATATCCAGGCCTGTAATGATGAGCTATGCCTGCCGCCTGAAAGTCTGGTTTTAAGCCTCTTCCCCGTGCAGTTTTCCCGGGATATGGAGGGCGATGATTAGGTTTTTTCAAATTGCCCGGTAACGTCGAATGAATGCCATCCTGCTGTGTTTTCTAATCGTAAAACCGGAACCGCCTGCAGTAAAAACCCGGGCCTCTTGCATCAAAACCGGGGGAGACGCATCCGGACCAGCGTGCAGCCGCTTTTTATTTGATCACCCTGAGCCTGGGTTTTGATGATTTTGCCTTTCCGGATCCAGGGGGTGATTCCTCGGGGAAGATCATCCCTTGCCCGTTTTCCCTGGCATAAACAGCGAGGATGGCGTTGACGGGAATTCGTATCGCAAAGGGTTTACAATCAAACCGGGCATTGAACAGGATCCATTCATTGCCAAGTTCCAGATCCCTGGTTGCACCGGGCGCGATATTCAGGACGATCTTGCCGTCCTCAATCCTTTTTTCCGGGACGTGTACTCCCTCGATGGCAGCATTGACGAGAAGATGCGGGGTCATATTATTATCCGTTATCCACTCATAGAGGGCACGGACCAGGTAAGGCCGATTTGAACTTATCGTATGCATCAGATGAACTCAGAAAGAGGAAACCAGGACCACCTGTCAGGTTACATTGAATTCACGTTCCGCCTCAGAAAGGCTGGATCGAAATGTCTCCTTCTCGAACAGTCGTTCTGCGTATTGTTGTAACGCCCGGGCTGACGACGGCAGCTTCAAACCATAGTATGCTAGTCGCCATAACAGGGGGGCCATACAACAATCAACCAGGGTATAATCATCCGACATGAAATAGGGCTTCTGGGTAAAAGCGGGAGCGATCGCCGTTAAATTATCCCGCAGCGTTTTTTTGGCATTTGCTGCCGCTATCTCATTACTACTGTGAAGCTCCTCGATAACAGAATACAGATCACGCATGACACGATAGCGCAACTGCTTGTTGCTTGCCCTGGACACCGGATCAACCGGCATTAAAGGTGGATGTGGAAAGCGTTCGTCGAGATATTCCATGATGATCTGGGCATCATAAAGCACAAGCTCACGGTCGATTAAAGTCAATATTGAGTTATATGGATTGAGATCGTTCAGTTCCTCAGGACGTTCATCATCAACATAATTGATCTCGACATTGATGTCCTTCTCAGCCAGCACAATACGGACACTATGCCCTAGCGGACTGGTTGTATCCGAATATAGAACCATGGCGGAACGCCTGTTGGCTACACTAGCCATTGTTTTCCCCTGTGAACAGATTAAGTGGTGCGGATTATACTACAATTCGAATTCTGAATTTAATGAATGTCTTTCCAGTATTCTCGTTTCATCAGATAAACCACACCCAAAAGGAAAAACAGGAATGTTATTACATAGATTCCTATTTGTTGGCGTTTCAGCCTGACAGGCTCTCCCAGATAGACCATGAAATTGACAAGATCACGTACCGTTTGTTCATATTCTTTTTGATTTTGTGTGCCTGGTGCCACCAGCTCCAGGTGATCGATTACGTTTACTGCTTTGCCATTTGTATCGGTAGCTGTCTTGTATACTGCGCGCTGTGCTCCCTGCAATTCCATTAAGGCATGCGGCATTCCGACATCCTTGAAAGCCAGATTATTGACCCCCATTGGCCGCGCCGGATCCAGGTAGAACGTCATGAAATAGGTGGTGAGCCAGTCGGCGCCACGATAGCGGGCTGTTACCGACAAGTCCGGTGGGGCCACACCACCAAACATCTGTTTGGCATCTTCGTCGCTCATGGCGATGGTCATGAGATCACTCGTCTTGTCCGTACCGAACATGAAATTCGCTTTAAGGATTTCGTCACTGAGACCCAGATCTGCACCCATCCTGTTATAACGCATGAATTTGGCAGAATGACACCCCATGCAATAATTGACAAAAGTACGTGCGCCCTGTTGCAGAGACTTGGTGTCAGAAACATCAACATCTGCACGATAGCTATGAAGATTCCCACCAGCGGCGAAAAGCGCCAACGGCAGGGCATAAAGAATAACACACAGCATGAGACGCATATTCATGATTACGGGATCCTATCTGGGACCGGTTTGTCGTTATCAGTACTGGTATAAAACGGCATCAAAAAGAAAAAGCCGAAATAGATCAGTGTAAAAAATCGTGCCATCCAGACAAAAACCGGTGTGGCCAACTGTGTTCCCAGCCAACTCAGTGATACAAAGCTGATTGTAAAGGCAATAAGCGCGGTACGGTATTTCCAGCCGCGATATCGAATGGACTTGACCGGACTTCGATCCAACCAGGGTAAAAAGATGAATATAACGGATGCAAGCCCCATCGCGCAAACCCCGATAAATTTATCCGGGATTGCCCGCAGAATGGCATAGTATGCAGTGAAGTACCAGTTAGGGACGATATGTTCCGGAGTGCTCAGCGGGTTGGCCGGGGCGAAATTGATACCTTCAAGGAAATAGCCATACATATCCGGTGCAAAGAATATAACAGCCGAAAAGATAATTAGAAAAACAACAAATCCCACCAGATCCTTGACTGAGTAGTAGGGGTGGAATGGAATTCCATCCAAGGGAATACCATTGGCATCCTTGTTGGCCTTGATTTCAATACCATCCGGATTGTTTGATCCTACCTCGTGCAGGGCGATCAGATGCACAAAGACCAGTCCCAGTAAAAGCAATGGCAACGCGCAAGCATGCAAGGCATAGAAACGGGTCAGGGTTACGCCCGATACTACATAGTCACCTCGGAGCCAGAGTGCCAGGTCCTCGCCGAAGACGGGGATGGCGCCGAACATGGAGATGACAACCTGTAACGCCCAGTATGACATCTGTCCCCAGGGCAGCATATAACCCGTGATGCCTATTCCCATCATAGTAAAATATGTCAGCATGCCAACGATCCACACCAGCTCACGTGGCTTTTTATATGAACCATAGAGCATGCCTCGATACATATGCAGATAGATAATAATAAAAAAGGCTGATCCGCCTACCGCATGGATATATCGAAGCAGCCAGCCCCATTCCACATCGCGCATGATGAACTCAACCGAGGCAAACGCCTCGGCCGCTGTTGGGATGTAAACCATCGACAACCAGATGCCGGTGAGAAGCATGATGGCCATTATCAATAAAGCCAGTGAACCGGTGTAATACCAGGTATTAAAATTCTTTGGCGCATAATATCTGGCCAGATGATAATTCCAGGTTTTTGTCAGTGGATACCGGGCATCGATCCAGTCAAGAAGACCACCCAATAACTTGGTTACGCTATTCATGAGACTGCTCCTGTATCATCGCCAATGAGGATGCGGGTATCACTCAGATATTGATGGGGCGGTACAATCAGATTGGACGGAGCCGGGTTACGCTTGAAGACGCGCCCGGCCAGATCGAAAAACGAGCCGTGACAGGGGCAGAAAAAACCACCTTTCCAGTCACTACCCAGGTTATGGGGTTCATCTGCAGTCACATAGGCGGGAACACAGCCAAGATGGGTACACACAGCAATAACCACCAGATACTCTGATTTGACTGACCGGTATTCATTCCTGGCATAGAGAGGCTGTTGCTCTTCTTCTGATTTTGGATCACTCACTATGGAATCCATGGCTGCCAGGTCTTCCAATACCTTCTTGTCCCGGCGCAGGATCCATATTGGTTTCCCCCGCCACTGGACAACTTTTCTTTGCCCGGGTTGCAGATCACTGACATCTACTTCGACCGGCGCGCCGAATGCCTTGGTCTTGGCGCTCGGGTTCAAAGCGGCGACAAACGGAACGGCGGCGACAACTGCACCGGCGCCTCCAACTACGGTTGCGGCAGCGGTGAGGAAACGACGACGATTTCTGTCAATTCCATTGTTATTCATTATTATTCCCCAGACAGCACAGCGGCTGTATTACAGATCAACGTATCGGCAGTGCGACATGATAAGTTAAACTTAACTTTACCAACAATTGTGACCTCACTTCAACTGGCATATGAAAGAAATCCGGATAATTTTTTAATGCAGATCAGGGAAACAGTAAAATTTTTCATCCAATACGTCCTGTTGGGACTGGCAGTAGCCTGCCTGTTTCTCTTGCTGCGTCAACAGCTTATCCCTGCTGGATCGGAAAATTTACAACCCGGACAGACCATACGTTCATTGCCTGGCAGTGGAGAATCCGGACCACACCAGGGGGTGATCTCCTACCAGGCTGCAGTGGCACTGACTGCACCTGCTGTTGTTAACGTTTATGCCGGCAGGGTGTATGGGCAAGCAAGCCATCCCTTGTTGCAGGATCCGGTGTTCCGGCGGTTTTTTGGTGACGCTGCACCGGAACCGGAGCAAAGACGTAGCAACAACCTGGGTTCTGGCGTGATTATGAACAGGGATGGATACATACTGACGAATGCCCATGTGATAAAGGATGCGGATATTATACAGGTTACCCTGCGTGACGGACGTCAGATCGATGCTCGTGTTGTCGGTACTGACCCGGATACTGACCTGGCAGTGCTGCACATCACCATGGATGGCCTGCCTGGCATACCGATCGGCGATTCATCACGGATCAGGATCGGTGATGTTGTGCTTGCGATCGGGAATCCGTACGATTTTGGCCAGACAGTCACCCAGGGGATTATCAGTGCAACCGGACGCAAGCGGCTCGGCATAACCACCTTCGAGGACTTTATCCAGACTGACGCCGATATCAATCCCGGTAATTCAGGTGGAGCCCTGATCACAGCCGATGGCAGACTGATAGGAATCAATACTGCGATCATTTCAAACAGTGGCGGTTCACAGGGAATCGGTTTTGCAACACCAATCAACCAGGCTGCCGATATAATGCAACAGATCATCAAAAATGGCCGCATCGTCCGGGGTTGGTTGGGTATTGAGGCACAACTTCTGTCACCTGATATCATCGAGGCAACCGGTCTGGTTCATGGGGGCATACAGGTGGCTGCCGTTCTGCAGGGAGGACCTGCTGAACTGGCCGGGATTATTCCCGGAGATATCATCATCAGTCTGGGAGGACAACCCACCTCCGAACCGCAGCAGGCAATTCAGCTCATCACAGGATTAAATCCGGGTATGGATATTGAAGTCACTCTATTGAGAGGTTGGGAACAACATACGCTGCGGGCAAAAGTCGCACAAAGACCCCCGCTTGAACTCAGGTAACAAGTCAATATCAACCGGCAACTTCGGCCAGGGCATCCATAAACCGGCTGTTTTCCTCTTCTGTACCCACCGTAACCCGTAGACAATCCTGCAGCATGGCATGGCTGCCATGCAGATTTTTTATCAAAATCCCGCGCATTTTCAGACCGGTAAAGACGAAGCCGGCATTTTCCCCAAGCACCCGAAACAGGATAAAATTCGCCTGGCTTGGCCACACATGTATCTTGGGAAGGTTTGACATTGAAACCAGCATTTTTTCCCTGTCCTGCCGTATCTGCTGCACCTGTTGTTCCAGTATCTGGTAATGCTGACAGATAAATTCGACACTCTTCTGCGTAAGGCTGTTGATGTTGTAAGGCAATCTAACCTTTTCCAGTTCATGCAACCAGCAATCTGGTCCGGCTAGTAACCCGAGACGTAACCCGGCAAGGCCCAGTTTGGACAAGGTCCGCATAACCAGAAGATTGTCGTATTGGCCCAGGTAATCTGCAAAGCTTTTCCCGGCAAAGGCATAATAAGCCTCATCCATGATTACCAATCCCGGTGCTGCCCTGGTTACCGCATGGATGGCATCCTGATCAAACAGATTTCCGGTCGGATTATTGGGACAGGCCAGAAAGACCAGTGCAGGCTGATGTTGTTGAACCGCTTTGAGCATGGCATCCCGATCCAGAGAGAAATCCTCCCGCAAGGGGACCCCAATAAACCTTGCCCCGGCCGTTTCGGCGATCACACGATACATCACGAACCCGGGTTCCGGTGCCAGGAATACCCGGTCCTTCTGCGCCATGGCCAGTGCCAGGATCTGAATAATCTCGTCAGACCCGTTGCCGAGCAGGATCGGCATCGAAGGCGGCAATTTCATTATCTGGCGCAGATGCCCCTTCAGCCTTTCAGGACATGCATCCGGGTAGCGATTCAGGTCGACACTTCGAAGTTCATCCAGCCATGCCTGCTTGATTTCCTCAGGCCAGGGATAAGGATTTTCCATCGCATCCAGCTTGATCAACCCGGCCGAAGCAGGCACTTTATAGGCGGATGAGGCCAATATCGACGGCCGGATCCAGCGCTCGACTTTTTCTTTTGCGTTCACGGCAGGAATAGTTCAGCCACTGAGTACACGGCGGGTAGAAAGAGAAAACGAATGTTCAGATTGAACCAAAAAAAACAGCCAGTTACCGCCCGTTAGTACCATTAACCCGTCATTCCTGTTCCATTTTCTTTGTGAAAACTGTTTCCCTGTGGCTTCCATCCGTTTTATTCATTAACCGCAGAGGTCGCGGATCCATTTCCCTTACGATCCCTTGATGCGGAACTCCGCGGATCGGGCATGCGCAGTCAATCCCTCGCCACGGGCCAGAACGGATGCTGTTTTCGCAAGACCGGAGGCTGACTGATCACTGCACATAATCAATGAGGACCTTTTCTGGAAGTCGTACACCCCAAGGGGTGACGAAAAGCGTGCCGTTCTTGCCGTTGGTAAAACATGATTTGGCCCTGCACAGTAGTCACCCAGGGCTTCTGCTGTGTAATACCCCATGAAAATGGCCCCGGCATGCCGGATCCCCGTCAATAATGCCTCCGGGTCTGCCACCGAAAGCTCCAGATGTTCGGGAGCAACCCGGTTGCTGATATCAATCGCCTCGCGCAGGTCCCTGACCTGAATCAGGGCCCCGTTTTTCTGCAACGACTGCTCGATGATCCCGGCACGATCCATCTCCGGCAACAGATGTTGAATACTTGCGGCAACACTGTCCAGAAATTCATTATCCGGAGAAATCAGGATGGCGCAGGCATCCTCATCATGTTCTGCCTGGGCAAACAGGTCCATTGCTATCCAGTCCGGACTGGATCCCCCGTCACTGATAATCAGCACCTCGGACGGGCCTGCAATCATATCGATGCCCACGGTTCCAAAGACCATGCGTTTGGCCGTTGCAACATAAATATTACCTGGCCCTACAATCTTATCGACCCGTGGTATGGTCTCGGTACCATAGGCAAGTGCGGCAACCGCCTGGGCGCCACCTATGGAAAACGCCCGGGTAACACCCGCGATGGATGCCGCTGCCAGTACCAGAGGATTGATCTCCCCTTTTGGCGCCGGGACCACCATAATAATGTTATTGACACCGGCCACTTTGGCAGGGACAACATTCATCAGAACGGAGGAGGGATATGCCGCCTTGCCGCCCGGCACATAAACACCAACACTGACGAGTGGCGTGACCTGCTGTCCGAGCAAGGTCCCATCCCTATCTTTATACGACCAGGATTCCAGTTTCTGGCGCTCATGGTAACTGCGGATCCGCATTGCAGCCTGTTCAAGCCCCTGTTTCAATTCCGGCGCGATGGCATCGACTGCCGCTGTTACGGTTTGTTCTGACAACTCCAGTTCATCTATTGATACATCCCGTTGGTCAAAACGGTTCGTATATTCCACCAGTGCTTTATCACCACGTTCACGAATATTCCTGAGAACTGACCTGACTGTATCTGTGACAGCCGCATCAGGTTCATCGCTACCGGATAAAAGGGCAACAAAATCCTGTTCAAACCCGGGATCACTGCTGTTTAATCGCCTTATCTGCATTGCTTTGTAACCGCCTCCGCCAGCTGTTCGATAACGGGTTTTAGCAATCCGTGTTTCATTTTCATGGCAGCCTTGTTCACTATGAGCCTGGAACTGATATCCATTATTGTCTCCAGCGGTTCCAGACCATTTGCCTTTAATGTATTTCCCGTATCCACCAGATCAACTATCCAGTCAGCCAGACCCAGCAGCGGGGCCAGTTCCATAGAGCCATAAAGCTTGATTAGCTCGACTTGCCGGCCCTGATCAGCAAAATAATTCCGTGTTGTATTGACATACTTGGTGGCTACCCGGGGACGACCTTCCCTGATTATTGAATCAACCGGACCGGCAAGCACCATTTTGCATTTTGCAATACCGAGATCCAGTGGTTCATACAAGCTGTCACCGGCATATTCCATCAGGACATCCTTGCCTGCGATGCCCATATCAGCCGCACCATATTCAACATAGGTTGGAACATCGGTTGCCCGGATAATGATAATCCGGATATTTGCGTGATTGGTCTGCAGTACCAGTTTTCGCGAGGTCTCCGGATCATCCACAGGACGAATACCCAGTGTAGACAATAATGGCATTGTCTCCTTGAATATGCGACCTTTCGATACTGCGATTGTAATTACATCAGACATGGGTAAACGATATTGATATTCGTGCCAGTCCCGGAATGCTGGCCCTGCTGCTTGTGATACAGGATACAGTAGATATAAATAAACCGGAAAAGTTTTTGCTGAAAGACCGGAACAACGCTGTCAGGAAGGCAACCGTTTTATATCAGCACCCAGTTGTGCCAGTTTTTCCTCAATGGTTTCATAACCACGATCAATATGATAAATACGATCGACAACAGTCTTTCCCTCGGCGACCAGACCGGCCAGTACCAGACTGGCAGATGCCCGCAAATCCGTGGCCATTACCGGTGCGCTGGTCAATTTATCGACCCCGTTACTGATAGCGGTATTCCCTTCCAGTCTGAGATTGGCCCCCATACGCTGCAATTCATGCACATGCATGAAACGATTTTCAAAAACAGACTCCGTGATAGTCCCGTTCCCCATGGCAATACAATTCATGGCTGTGAATTGTGCCTGCATATCAGTAGGAAATCCCGGGAACGGGGAAGTATGAACATTAACTGCCCTTGGCTTTCTCCCGTCCATATCCAGGATTATGGTATTCTCCTCGCTTTCGATACCCGCACCTGCCTCTGCCAGCTTTGCCAGAACTGCTTCGAGCAATGCTGGTCTGGTGTTTTTCAGTTTTATCCTGCCCCCGGTCATGGCCGCAGCAACCAGATAGGTTCCTGTTTCAATTCGATCCGGCAGGATGTCATATTGGGTCCCTCTGAGCGATTCAACCCCCTCAATGACAATTTTATCAGTACCCGCTCCCGTTATATTCGCTCCCATACAATTCAGGCAATTTGCCAGATCGGTCACTTCGGGTTCCCGTGCTGCATTTTCAATGACGGTTGTACCCTGCGCCAGACAGGCAGCCATCATCAGATTTTCTGTCCCGGTCACTGTTACCAGATCCATGGTCAGGTGCACACCCCTCAGGCGCTTTGCAGTTGCCTTGATATATCCGTCTTCAACATTGATTTCCGCCCCCATGGCCGCAAGTCCCTGCAAATGCAGGTTGACCGGCCTGGAACCGATAGCACAACCGCCCGGTAATGAAACATCAGCCTGTCCATAGCGTGATAATAATGGCCCAAGTACAAGAATCGAGGCACGCATGGTCTTGACCAGTTCATAAGGGGCAAAAAATTCCTTCAGGTTGCTGTTATCAACTTCGATACGCATGCGTTCATCGACCGTCAGACGTGACCCCATCCGGCCCAGTAATTCCATCGTGGTTGTAATATCGTGGAGATGAGGGACATTACCGATCGTCATTGGACTATCAGCGAGGAGGGTTGCAGCCATGATAGGTAATGCTGCATTTTTGGCACCCGATATCGAGATCTCCCCCTTTAAAGGGATACCGCCATTGATGACTAATTTATCCATTACCTATCATATCAGCAGTAAACAGTTCAGGGCACCCTGGGCTGTTTTCTTCCTGCCCACTCTTCAGTCGTATACGTCTCGATGGAAAGGGCGTGAATTTCCGTTCCCACCTTATCGCCAAGCGCTTCATAGACAAGCTGATGCTGCTGCACCATTGTCTTTCCGGCAAACACATCACAGACGACACGTGCCTGAAAATGAGTACCATCACCACTGACTGCAACCTGGCTTCCTGGTATGCCTGATTCAATCAGCCTTTTAATGCTGTCAATTTCCATATATCTATATTGCAGACCAGAGATGGAGGAATTTTATCATGGTTATAATGCTGCAAATAAACAATGGCTGACCGAGTTCCTTGAAATGCAACCATCAGCAGTGGAAGGCTATGATTTAGCAGGCCTGCAAGGTTATCAGATACTTCCTTTGTGTGTTTTGCATGCAACCTGATACGACAGCTCGAATGAGATGATGAAAACCGTTCGGCACCCCCGATCTTCTCCAGATACGCAATCAATCAGCCGATATTGCACTGACACGCGTTTCATTGCGTTCAGTTAATTTGTTTATCAGTGCATCAATCCCGTTTTTCCTGATTTCCGAGGCGAATGATCCACGATAGGTCGCAATCAGACTTATCCCGTCAACAATGACGTCAACCACCTTCCATCCTCCGTTGCTTACATGCATGCGATAGTCAATTGGCACCGGGGGTGAACCTGTCGACTGGACTTCTGTTTTAACGACAACGAGATTTGAATTCGGATCGCTTTGAACAGGTAAATAGTTGATTTGCTGATCTGAATACTCAAGTAACGCCCTGGCGTAGGTACGCACCAGCAATGTCCTGAATTCGTTTACAAATTTCGCCCGCTGTTCATCCGATGCCTGCCGCCAGTTATTGCCCAGTACCCATTTGGACATACTAGTAAAATCAAAATGCGGTATGACAAGATCGTTTATGAGATCGTAAAGCTGTTCCGGATGTGCATCCAGACCAGCACGATTTTCTGCAATCTTCTTGATCACCTGATCAGCTGTCGATTTGACGATATCTTCAGCAGATTGTGCATTCGCCCGGACAAGTCCAGACACGATGAACAACGACATCATCAGGATAATTGGAAATCTGACATTCATAGTTAAACCTCTACTTGGCTTCTGCTTGTTGTCGACCAGAATCGGTCCTTATCAGTTCATAATACATTATTTATTGCCCTGCAGAAGACTCGAAATCCGCGTTTCCATCAAGGAACACGGAAACCTGCATGTTGATCATTCATCATGAATTAGGCTTTGAACATATTGTAATTTAGATCAATCTCGTTAAGAAAGCTATTTACCACCCGTCATCATTAAAGCCAGGAATATTGTCTGTAACCTATGCTGGATGCTTTTTAAGAATTTCCTGCTAATTACCTGAATATCAAGGATTCTCATGTCTCCCCACACAACTAACCCTGGGGAAAAGGTTTCCAGATAAGGATCAGTTTTGGCAACAGGGTCAACGCTGCCAGCAGGGCAATAAACATGGCGAGTGCCGTCAGGATGCCAAAATAGATGGTTGGTATGAAATTGGACAGCACCAGGATAGAAAAGCCGGCGATGATGGTAACAGCAGTATAAAACACGGCGTTTCCGATATTGGCGTGGCAATAATGCATTGTTTCGATATAGTCATGAGTTTTAGGGAACTCTTCACGAAACCGGTAGATGTAGTGGATGCTGTTGTCCACCGCAATACCGATGGTGATCGAGGCAATCGTTATTGTCATCATATCCAGCGGTATTTTCAGGAGTCCCATCAACCCCAGGATGGCACCTGCCGCGATTAGATTGGGAATGATACCGATAATGGCAAGTGATACCGAGCGGAACAACACCAGCAGCATTACGGCAATCCCTGCCATGACAATACCCAGAGTCAGGATCTGGGAGCGGAACAGGCTCTGTAGCATATTGTTATACAATACCAGCAGACCGGTAATTTTGACATTCTTCTCGGCCAGACCCATTTTCCCTGTCAAGTCAGAATGTATTTGTTCGAGTAATTCCTTGCGCCGCAGATCTTTCAGGGAATCGAGGACCCTAATATTGATTCTGGCCTCATTCTTCTCGATTGAGATGTAGGGGTCAATCATGCTGGCCTTGAGCTCTTCAGGCATCCTTTTGTAGACAATGGCCAGTTCAAATGCATCAAAATCCCCCTTATTAATATCCTCTCCAACACGGATGATAGAGGCAAGGGAGAGTACCTTGCCGATGGCAGGGAGACTATTGAGATAATCATGGACCTTCTTTATTACATCGAGCTTGTCAGGGGTAAACCACATATCCTCCTGATTGGTTTCAATGTTCCCAAACAAGGCAGAGAGATCATCAAAATCCTCTTCCTCTCCGGATGGCAAGGTTCCATCTCCGGATACAGAATGCCCTGCATCTTCATCAAACGTCAGAATGATATCCAGGGGTGAGGTCCCCCCCAGCTTGTCATCAATGAGTTTCAAACCCTGGTAGATTTCAGTATCGTTGCTGAAGTAATTTATAAAACTGTTTTCAACCTCCAGGCGGGTGATGCCAATGGCACTGGCGACAACCAGCACGGCAGATATGCCCAATACCATCACACCGTGTCGCTGCGTGAATGAGGCAAGTCTGGTGGTAAACTTGAATTGGCTGCCCTGATAGGTTGTTGATTTGGATTTCGGCAGCATCACGAGCATTACCGGAAACAGGAAAAAGGAAGTCAGAAAGGTGACCGTGAGACCGATTGTCATCATCCAGCCAAAATCGATTACCGGCTTGATATCGCAATAGACAAGTGAACAGAATGCCATAATCGTCGTCAGCGCGGTATACAGACAGGGCCACACCATCTTCCTTGTTGAAAATAACACCAAATCCCTCTGACTGATATCAGGCATATCCTGGCACAGCTGACGATAACGAACAATCAGGTGGATATTCATTGATATTGTGATAATCAGCATCAACGAAATAAAATTAGATGATATGACCGTCACCCGCCATCCAACCATGCCGAGCAACCCGATCATCATCAGTACGGCATAAATACAACTCAAAAGCGGCAATACTACCCAGCGTAACTGACGGAAAATGATGGCCAACACACCTACCAGAAATATAAATACACCTACGCCAAAGACAACCAAATCATTCTTGACAAAGGTAATCATGTCATCGGCGATCATCGGCACACCACCAAGATGCAACGTTCCGTAACCACGGTATTTATTCATGATCGCACGAACAGCCTTGATATTCTGATGATTCAGCCGGTCCAGCCTTGTCTTGGCCAGATCATAGTCGGCAAGTGTCTGCTCGAGTAATAATTTCTCGCCTTGCGTCAGGGTTTTATCCCTGCGTTTTAACAGCAGTTGATTTTTCTTTTTTTGCAATTCCAGGTACGTATTATCTTCTTTTAGGTCTATCTGTAGTGCAGTAGTACGTCCATCCTTGCTGATGATCAAATTAGAGAATATCGGACTGTTGAGTAATTCCTTCCTTGCCTTGCCTATGTCAACATCACTGCTTTCCAGCGTTCGCTTGTTTTTGGCAACTTCAGAGAGTTGGCCTTTGACTTGCTTTACCAGCGGTATATCAATCAATGTGGTGACTGATTCAACTCTTTCCAGTTGTCTCAATTCAGTGCGTATATTCCTGATCTGTGCCAATGATGTAGCGGAAAACACATCTTCATTCGGTGTAAACGTGACAAACAGGAATTCCCTAGTTTCATACCGCTCAGTCATTTCACGGAAAATACGCAGATCCTCATCGTCTTCCAGTAATAGTGAATCAGCCGAGGCATCGAGCTTGAAATCCTGGATATAGCAACTGAAATATGCCAGCAAACAAGCCAGTAACAGCAGGACAGTCAGCGGGTATTTGAGCACCCGTTCTTCATAGAATCTTGAAAAATAGATTGTCATTATTATTTATTCGTCCGGACTGGGCATGGCAATAAGAGCGCTGATTCTCTGAAACTCTCGCAGTTACGTCAACTGTAAACAGTTTGTGTTCCGTGAATAAACCGGTTCATCTTGCGCTGTCAGCCTCACTTAACAAGGCTAGGACAATGTGGTTATACTGAAAAATATCCATGTTCGACCCGGTGAACGCCAGATGCTCAGACTGTTATCTATATTCGCCTGCACGGTTCTCTTGGCGGCAAATATCTTTGTACGCACCCCGGCAGCAGACAATGCAGTGGTCTATTTCCTGTCCCCTGCTGAAGGGGAAACCGTAACCAACCCTGTTGTCATCAAATTCGGAGTGAAAAATATGAGCGTAGCCCCTGCCTGGGTCAATGCGGATAATACGGGGCATCATCATCTGCTTATTGATGTCGAATTGCCAGCCCTGAACCTGCCCATACCCGCAAATCAGCAATACCGACATTACGGGCAAGGCGAAACTGAAACCGAGCTTGCCCTGGCACCTGGCCAGCATACGCTGCAATTGTTGATGGGGGATGCCGCCCATATCCCGCATGACCCGCCGGTGTTCTCGGAACGGATTACCATCACTGTCAGGTAAAAACCGGTAACCGATCCTGAATCATCCCTGTTTACGGCCTTCCAGTAATTCAATCTTGTAACCATCCGGGTCTTCTATAAAGGCGATGACCGTGGTTCCACCCTGCATTGGTCCAGCCTCCCGGATGACTTTGCCGCCGCGTGCCTTGATCCTGTCGCACGCAGCATAGACATCGTCCACACCGATCGCGATATGCCCAAAGGCATTACCCATGTCGTAACTATCCTTGTCCCAGTTCCAGGTCAGTTCGATTACTGCGGTTTCGGCCTCTGCGCCATAGCCGACAAAGGCAAGCGTAAATTTATGTTCCGGGTAATCATGCTTCCTCAAAAGTTGCATCCCCAGTACCTGGGTATAAAACCCGATTGCGCGTTCGAGATTCCCGACGCGCAGCATGGTATGCATCAACCTCATCACATTCACCTCCAGATATTTCACACATGCGGCAAGCGGATTTCACCGGAAATCAGCTTGTCAAGCGTGTCAACATAGATTGCATGTTCTGTATCCAGAACACGCGCCGCCAATGACTCAGGGGTATCACCGGTTTCAACCGGGATGACTCGCTGGGCAAGAATGGGTCCCTGGTCATAGTCCCGGTCGACTACATGAATGGTGACCCCTGTCTCTGTTTCGCCTGCGGCTATGACGGCTGCATGGACTTTCATTCCATACATCCCCGTGCCGCCGTATTTAGGTAATAAGGAAGGATGAATATTAATGATTCTGCCCCGGAAGGCATCCAGCATCTGATAGCCTATCTTCTTCATATAACCAGCCAGGATAACCAGATCAACATGGTGTGACAGCAGCGTTTCTGTCATCGCCCTGTCCAGTTGTATCAAATCCGGGTGCGTAGCAGAGCTGAGATGACAGGCCACAATACCTTCGCTATTTGCACGTTCCAGTGCACCTGATCCGGCATTGTTACTGATGACAATAACGGGGCTGGCCTGCAGCCTGCCCTCCCTGCAGGCATCGATGATGGCCTGCATGTTGGTACCGCGGCCGGAAGCCAGAAAACCAAGATTCATTCGATCACGACTGTTTTTCACCTGTTGATCGTAAAACCAAGCTTCACCAGTTTTTCCCTTATATATGCATTGTTGGTGGGAAGGTCAATCCCGGTCTGCCTGAATTCCCGTCGCACCGGATAATTATTCCTCAGCGCATCAAAATAATCTCCCCTTAACTCCCCAGGGATCTCAAGCATTCTTCTCAATGAGGCAGCATCGCTCCTCACATCATAGCCTGCCAGTACGGCGAATTGTATGGAATCCTCTTCCATAGCAAGGCATATACCGGATGATTCAGCTGGAGGCATTGCCAGTTCCGGTTCAGGGTCTGCAGACACTTCAAGATAATTACAGACCTGCCTGTAAAGCATCCAGGTTGCCCTGAGTTTTCCATCCAGGCTGTATCCGGCAATATGGGGCGTTCCAATGGCAACCTGTGCCAGCAACCCTGCATCAATCCATGGCTCATTTGACCAGACATCGAGGACCACAGAAAACGCCCTGTGATCCCTGATAAACTGCTTGAGTGCCGCCTCATCAACCACCTCACCCCGGGAGGTATTAATGAAAATCCCCTGTGGTTTCAGTTGCGCCAGAAAGTCCGCGTCAACCATGCCACGGGTCGGATAATTGCCCCTGTCTGTCAACGGCACATGCAGTGTCACAATATCCGCAGACAAGGCTTCCTCCAGCCCACAGTACAGGCTGCCTCCGGTCTTGTCCTTGAGGGGCGGATCATTGACAAGACATCGAACACCCAGGGCCTGTATCAATTCCTGGAGACAGGACCCAACCTTACCGCAACCGATGATGGCAATGGTCTTGTCCTGAAGGGAAAAATCATATTGCCCTGCCAGCACAAACAGGCTGCTGAGTACATACTCGGCGACGGAGCGTGCATTACAGCCGGGGGCATAGGCAAACCGGATTTTATTTGCGCCCAGGTAGTCCGTATCCACATGATCAATACCACTGGTCGCTGACCCGACAAAACGGACATGGCTATTTTCGAGTAATCCGGCGTTGATCCTTGTCACAGACCGCACCAGCAGGATATCCGCATCCTCGACATGCCCGGGCGAGATAGCACGACCATTCAGCACAACCACCTCGCCAAAGCGGGAAAATGTCTGACGGACAAACGGGATATGTTGATCTGCGATGATCTTCATTGGACTGTAGCGAAAACCTTTTCCCTATGCCGTCAATAAAAGTCCCGGGAACAAAAGATTCAATAGATAGCCCCGCGTAACCGGGATGATTCCCCGTGCGTAAGCACGGGAGATTCAAGATTCAAGCTCCGCTTGTCCAGAATCATCCCGTCCCGAACCTCCTTCATCCAGTTTACCGGGAAGATTGCAGAAGCGCCGGAGAAAACAGATTGATCACAAAAAATCAAGGACTGCATGGGGCAGACCGTCAGATTCTAGGGCGGGTAAGGCAGGTCGGCACCCTCCTTCTTGACCGGTGCATGGACCAGATCACCGCGCGAGATGCCGAGCCACATGACGATCGGGCTCGCAACCAGCGCTGAAGAGTAAATCCCGAACAGGATACCGATCGTCAGCGCGAGTGCAAAGTAATGCAGCGTTTCGCCGCCGAGAAGCAACATCGACAATACGGCGAGCTGGGTGCAGCCGTGGGTGATGATGGTGCGCGACAGGGTACGGGTAATGGCATTATCGATCACGGCCGGTACGGACGTTTCGCGCATCTTGCGGAAATTCTCCCGCACGCGGTCGAATACAACCACCGATTCGTTGACTGAATAACCAAGTACCGCCAATACCGCTGCCAGCACGCTGACCGAAAAATCCCATTGGAAGAAGGCAAAGAAACCGAGGATGATCACGACATCGTGCAGATTCGCAATGACGGCGGCCACCCCGAATTTCCATTCGAAACGGGCCCAGAGATAGATGACAATCCCGATTGAGACAAACAGCAGGGCAAGACCGCCGTTGTCCATCAGTTCCTGGCCAACCTGCGGACCGACAAACTCCACTCTTCGGATCTCCGCACTGGGATCAACCCCCCGCAAGGCGGTGCCTACGGTCTGGGATAGCGTGGAACCTGCCGCATCCTGTCTGGCCGGCAGCCGGATGAGGACATCCCTCGAGGTTCCGAAATTCTGCACCGGTACGTCATGATAGCCAAGACTTGCGAGCGTCTCGCGCACCTTCGATAAATCCGCGTGCTGGGCATAGTTCACTTCAATGACCGTACCCCCGGTGAAGTCGACACCCAGATTCAAGCCCCTGGTGGCCAGAAAAAACACCGCAAGGACAAACGTGACCAGTGAAATCACATTAAATACCAGTGCATGTCGCATGAACGGGATGTCTTTTCGGATCTTGAAGAATTCCATGGCGCGCTCCTAGCCGGTTATTGAGGTCATTTCCACGCGGTGTTCCCGATGGCGATGCGGGTGAGTTTGTGGCGACTGCCGTAATGCAGATTGACGAGACTGCGCGAGACCATAACCGCACTGAACATGGAGGTGAGGATACCCAGACACAATACGACGGCAAAACCACGGACCGGGCCGGTGCCGAATATGAACAGTGCCAGACCGGCGATCAGGGTGGTGATGTTGGTATCGAGAATGGTGCCGAAGGCGCGTTCGTAGCCCGCGCTGATGCTGGCCTGGGGACTATTGCCATTTCTCAGTTCCTCGCGGATGCGCTCGTTGATAAGTACATTGGCATCGATGGCCATACCCACCGTGAGGGCGATACCCGCCATGCCGGGCAAAGTAAGGGTCGCCTGCAGCATCGACAACAGTGCGATCAGCAGGATGACATTGACTCCGAGCGCCACCACCGCAGTTAAACCGAACATCAGATAATAGACAATCATAAACACCGCTATCACTGCGAAGCCTACCCAGACGGAATGGAATCCGCGCTCGATGTTCTCAGCCCCCAGACTCGGACCCACCGTGCGTTCCTCGATGATGTTGATCGGTGCGGCCAGGGCCCCGGCGCGAAGCAGCAAAGCCAGGTTACGGGCTTCCTGGGTGGAATCCAGTCCAGTGATATGAAAACGCTTGCCAAGTTGTTCACGGATGGTCGCCGCGTTGATTACTTCTTCAATGGTTTCCTTCTTTTGCTGAATCACACCATCTACGTTTATTGTCTCGGTCTTGTTCTCGATAAAAACAACCGCCATGCGTTTACCCACTTCATCACGCGTTTCTCGACTGAAGATCTTTGCCCCCTTGCCATCCAGTGTGATGGTGACATCCGGGCCCCCGCTCATGGAATCAATACCAGAGGCGGCATCAATAATGTAATCCCCGGTCAGCATCACCTGCTTGCTCAGCAGCATTGCCTGGCCGGAGCGATCGTAATAAAGCTTCGAACCGGCGGGAATCCGTCCATCCAGTGCGTCCTGCGGATTATGTTCCTCGTCCACCATCCTGAATTCCAGTGTCGCCGTTGCACCCAGGATTTCCTTGGCGCGCGCGGTATCCTGTATACCAGGCAATTGCACCACAACACGGTTCAGACCCTGTTGCTGTATGATGGGTTCGGCAACCCCCAGTTCATTGACACGCTTGCGCAAGGTCGTGATGTTCTGCTGCAGCGCGAATTTCTTGACCTCCTGGATTGCCTTTTCAGTAATCTTGAGCTGCACCTGGGGTTCTGATGCAGCATCGGGTACCTTCAGTTCAAGTTCCCGGAAGTTGTCTTCAATCTGTTTTATCCCCTGGTTCTGGTGTTCAGCATCCTGGAACCGGATCAACACACCCCCTGTATCAATACGGGTTATGGTCTTGTAGCGAACCTTGTTTTCCCGCAACAACGTACGCAGATCAGAGATATAACGCTCTTCGGCCTTGACGACCGCGGCATCCATATCCACCTCCAGGAGGAAATGCACACCACCACGCAGATCCAGACCCAGAAACATGGGTTCCGCACCCAGCTTCCGTAACCAGTCCGGTGTGGCGGCGGCCAGATTCAGGGCCACGACATAATTGTTGCCCAGCGCCGTCTTGACAACGCTTTGCGCCCTGAGCTGTATCTCCGTATCATCAAACCGAATGATGAGACGATCCACTCCCAGATCGATTGAGGTGTACTGTATACCTGCTCCTTCCAGTGCCGTACTGACCTGCAGTTTTGTATATTCATTTACCTCTGCCGCGCGTGATGGTGATATCTGCAATGCCGGGTACTTGCCATAGATGTTCGGCAAGGCAAAAACCATACCGGTCACCACAATCAGCAGGATGAGTATATTTTTCCACAAGGGGTAACGGTTCATAATTCTTGAGTCATCACATCAATAAATAAATTGTTATAGTGTTTTCAGCGTACCCTTGGGCATGATGGCCGAAATGGATTGTCTTTGTACCTTGACCTCCGTATCGCTGGCAATTTCGAGGACAATGAAATTATCTCCGATTTGTTTAATCTTGCCGAGCAGTCCCCCATTGGTAATCACTTCATCGCCCTTGCTCAGGCCCTCGACCAATTGCCTGTGTTCCTTGGCCTGTTTCATCTGTGGCCGGATCAGGAAAAAATAAAAGACCGCGAACAGGACGATCAAGGGCAGGAGACTGAACAACCCTCCCCCCTGGGAAGGTGTTTCCTGGGCCCATGCATTATTAATAAAAAATTCAAACATCGTGCCAGTACGCCCCTTAATTAAAGCGGCGTATTATGACACAGACTTGATGAAGGTAATATATGAGATGCCATACGCAGTAACAGAAAAGCGGATTCTGTAATCTGCCTATCCCGATCTCTAATCCGGAATGCCTGATAGCGTGCTGTCAATCACGGGTTCCAAGACCCGCCAGCAACGTTTTATATCCGGGATAACCTTCTTTCCGTATGCAGTATTTTCGTGCAGCCGGCCCCCATTTTTCCTGCTCGCGACAGTTCTCAAGAAACGCGTTTGCATCCTCTATAAAAGTACCACCGATGGTATCAACTCCGCGTTCGAACAAGGGATCGGGAAGAAATCCGGCAGTGGGTCCAATGATGGCGACCCGTTCAGCTTGCCGGCAGTTCTGCAAAATGTCATCCAGTGAATCATTGAGCAACACCGTACTGGTGCACAACACCTTGGTGCAACGTCTCAGCTCACGGGCGTCCGTCGTAACAATAAACCCGGGTTCCCGTCTGGCCAGTTCTTCCTTCAGTTCAATGACGGTAAGCGGGATATTCGCCTCGCGGATACGCCCTACCAAAGGGGGAAAGTAACCCACCATGCCCATTACATCCCCGGGCTGTGGATTGAAAAGAGCCATGGAATCCGTCGTATAGTCCAACTGGTAACCGCACTTGTGTAAGATGAAGCGAGCAATGGCATTCAGGGCCCCCAGTGCCAGTGTTTTCTGGACCGGGTCCGTGCTGGTGAAGGAACGGGCCATCAGCAGGGGGCTCTTTCCCTGGTATCTCTGTGACTCAACACACTGTTGTAACTGCGGTGTCGTATCATCCATCAGGATGAACATGATGCCGACGCTGCCGTCGGCCAGTACTACGGCACCGAATTTTTGCCTGCATCCCGGTTCGTCCGCAGGGAGCGGAATATAGATCATCTCAATAGGGGGCAGCATGATCCGATCAGCGATGGCTTCGGCTATCTGCACATAACGGTGGCTGATCCCCGGCATATTCTTATTCTGTTGATTCCCTGGTTTGTGTTTGCCTTGCAAAAAAATCCGCGGCAAATTTATCGAGGTGACCCGCGCCAATCGCCGCGCGCAGGTCCCGCATGAGGGTGTGATAATAATGCAGATTATGCAGCGTATTGAGTCGGGCCCCCAGGATTTCATTGGTTTTGTCCAGATGGTGCAGGTAAGCACGGGTATAATTCCGGCAGGTATAACACCGGCAATTTTCATCCAGGGGCTGTGTACTTTCCCTGTGACAGGCATTACGGATGCGGATATTGCCTGCGCTGGTAAACAGGTAACCGTTGCGGGCGTTACGGGTCGGCAGCACACAATCAAACATGTCAATGCCGCGGCGTACCGCCTCCACTATATTTTCAGGGGTCCCTACCCCCATCAGATAGCGGGGTTTATCCCCGGGCATCCCGCTAACGGTATGTGACACGATGGCAAACATCGTTTCTGCAGGTTCACCAACAGAGAGTCCCCCCATGGCATAACCATCGAATCCAATATCCAGTAAACCCTGCAGGGACTGGTCACGTAAATGCGGATACATCCCCCCCTGGATAATCCCGAACAGGGCAGAGGGATGTTCACCGTGAACATCCTGGCAACGCTGCGCCCAGCGCAGGGACAGTTGCATCGACTCCCTTGTTTTTTCTTCACTCGCCGGATAGGGAGTACAGTCATCAAGGATCATAATGATGTCCGAATTCAACTGATGTTGTATCCTGATCGCCTCGTCCGGCCCCAGGAATACCGCATCCCCGTTGACCGGGGAACGGAAATGGACACCCTCCTCGGTTATATGCCTTGCCTTTGCCAGGCTGAACACCTGATAGCCACCGGAATCCGTGAGGATGGGTCTGTCCCAGTGCATGAATTCATGCAGGCCGCCGTGTCTCTGGATGATTTCCGCACCCGGTCGCAGCATCAGGTGAAAGGTATTGCCCAGCAGGATTTCACACCCCAATCCAGACAGTTCCTCCGGTGTCATGCATTTGACCGTGCCATAGGTACCCACCGGCATGAAAACAGGGGTTGCAACGACACCCCGGTCAAAGGACATCCTGCCGCACCTGGCGGTCCCATCCTGTGTTACTACTTCAAATCTCAAGCGATCCCTCCGCCATTTATCTTTCTCGTCATGAACATCACATCGCCATAACTGTAGAAACGATATTCCTGTGCAATCGCATGGGTATAGGCATGCAATATATTTTCATGGCCTGCAAAGGCACACACCAGCATCAGCAGGGTTGATTCAGGCAAATGAAAATTCGTTATCAATGCATCAACCACACGAAACTTGAATCCCGGATAAATAAAAATGGCCGTGTCGCCGCAGAATGGCGTCAGTTCGCCACTGGCCGCGGCGGTCTCCAGACAGCGTACAGAGGTCGTACCAACGGCAATGACACGGCCTCCCCGCCTGCGCGTATCTGTAACCTTCTGACATACCTGTTCTGATATCTGCATGACCTCGGCATGCATCTTGTGGGCTTCTATGTTTTCTGTACGCACCGGCTGGAACGTGCCGGCCCCGACATGCAACGTGACAAAAGCAAGCGCAATCCCCTGGTCCTGCAGTCGTTGCAACAACCCTTCGGTGAAATGCAGACCGGCCGTGGGGGCGGCCACCGCACCGGGTTCATTGGCATAGACAGTCTGATAACGTCCCCGGTCCAGTTTGTCATCCTCTCTCTGTATATAGGGCGGCAAGGGCATATGCCCGTACTGTTCCAGCACCTCCATGGTTGGCTGGTTACTCCTGTTAATAAGGACATACATATCCTCCGAACGACTGGCTATTTCAAAATCCACACGATCGCCGATCCGGATGGTTGACCCGGGCCTCGGAAATTTACTGGCCCGGATCTGGGCAAGGATTTTTCTGTCCCCCAGTATCCGCTCAAGCAGGATCTCCACCTTGCCACCGGTCTCCTTGAAACCAAACAAGCGGGCCGGGATTACGCGCGTGTCATTCAGCACCAGTAAATCCCCGGGATGCACCAGTTCCGGCAGCTCAGAAAACATCCTGTCTTCCAGCAGACCGGTAACGCCATCCAGGCACAACATGCGGCTGCCACTGCGGCTTTTTGCCGGATAATGGGCAATCAGGTGATGCGGGAGGTTGTATGAAAAGTCGCTACGCTGCATGGCAGCGCGATGGTATCAGAAATTCTACCGGGGGCAGGCATAAACCGGTTTGATCCTGAAACGACTTTACATATACTTGCCTTTCCGAAAACCATCCACAACATGCCGGGGTGGCGGAACTGGTAGACGCGCCAGACTCAAAATCTGGTTCAGGCAACTGAGTGGGGGTTCGATTCCCTTCCCCGGCACCACCTTAAATCCTTTATTAATGAATCTTTCAGGGGCATCTGCTGTGAAGCAAGGCAAGCGCAGGTTCCCTGAAATTCTTTTATGGGGGAAATTTGGGGGATTTTTTTGAAACCGAATTGCACTTACCAATACCACGTCGATCAGTCTCATTTGTCTCCTGCTGTTGATCAGCAGGGCAGGTTGTCACACGGGTCAATCTTGAGTACAAATCAGTGGCACAAGTGAATAAACGCTGGACACTACCTAACCTCTCTTCCCGTAAACGAAAGAATTCTATAAACGGCCTGTTTACATCCATAGTTAATGAAGGCAGTTTTGCAATACCGGAAGAAGTTCTGCTCCATGGAAAAGTCCGGTTGAGTGTTACCCCTTGAACCGGATCAGAGAAAAGACTGGACAAGCTGCACAAAAAGGTCTAAAAACGGACATATAAGAGGACATTTATAAGGAATAAACCATCCTTATTATTAATTTAACTATTTATTTATATTAAAATTATGTCTAATATTAAAGAGGACAATAAAACGGACATTTCACAGGTCGTCGATCGTGGCGAATCGGTAAGCATGATGGAACCGCTCCTCCTTACCGAGGACTCACGGCACCGTCCTGCCCTGAGTGATCTTGCGGTCGAGCTTGCTGCATCGTCGGCCGGTTTCCGGCGCAGCCTGCCGGCGGGTGTGGTCATCGCCCTGGCTGATCTGGTCCGCTCCATGAACTGCTATTACAGCAACCGGATTGAGGGACACGACACGCACCCAATTGATATCGAACGGGCCCTCAATAACGATTACAGTGCTGACCCAAAAAAACGTGACTTGCAGCTTGAGGCCAAGGCGCATATCGCCGTCCAGAAATGGATTGATGCAGGGGGTCTGAACGGACGGGCAACCACTACGGAGGGTATTCTCGAGATTCATAGACGTTTCAGTGAATTGTTACCGGAGAAATTGCTATGGGTCGAAGACCCGGATAACGGTGAACGGATCAGGGTTATTCCCGGCGAACTTCGTGCACGGGATGTGAAAGTTGGACGGCACATACCTGTCAGCCCGGGGGCACTGTCCCGTTTTCTCGGAAGATTCGAGAACGTTTATGGACATATGGGCAAGTCGGAAAGAATCCTTTCCCTTGCCGCCGCGCATCACCGTCTGTTATGGATCCACCCGTTCCTGGATGGTAATGGACGTGTTGCGCGATTAATGTCCCATGCGATGTTGCTGGAAACACTCGACACAGGCGGGATCTGGTCAATTGCACGGGGTCTTGCCCGTAATGAGCAAACGTATAAACAGCATTTAACAAACTGCGATCTTCAACGCCGTAATGATCTTGATGGCAGGGGGAACCTGAGCGAGGAAGCGCTGGCAGAATTTACACATTTCTTCCTTGAAACCTGTCTTGACCAGGTCAGATTCATGGAGAAGCTCGTGCAACCGGATCGGTTGAGAAACCGTATCCTGATATGGGCTGAGGAAGAAGTCCGCGCTGATAGCCTGCCCGCCAAGACCGGCAATATCCTTGAAGCCGTTTTATACCGCGGCGAATTGCCGCGCGGGGATGTCGGGGGATTACTTGGAACGAGTGACAG
>Ga0154767_1081_pt7 | contig 39733 bp, 37 predicted proteins | sample Rifle2008BG16ft_FD_105775 | JGI IMG/M metagenome (GOLD analysis project Ga0154767, IMG submission 105775) | Gammaproteobacteria bacterium RBG_16_51_14 | reverse complement strand
GTGTCCGGGATCCAGATCTTCAATACTGGCCACATGGGCGATCCCGGCATTAGGGACCAGGATATCGATGCCTCCCAGCCGGCAACTGAGATCCTGAAAGGCATGCTGCACGGAGTCAAGGTCGGTCACATCACAGACCACACTCTCCAGGCCTTCATTACCGTATTTCTCCACAAGGAGCTGGTGCACGATACCCAGACGGTCCGCATCGATGTCCGAGATCGCGACACTGGCCCCGGCCGCCAACAGTCGATCCGCAATGCCGGCCCCGATGGCCCCCCCTGCGCCCGTCACGAAGGCAACCTGGCCTTCCAGGGGCAGCGGCACCTGCCTGCCGAGCTTTTTCTGCTGAAGTGACCAATACTCCATCTCGAAAACGTGACGGCTATCGATCGGCACATAGTTACCGAGTTTATTCGCTATGCGCTTGACGTGAAGGGTATGTTCTCCTATATCGGCCGCTATCCCGGCAGATCGGCGCGTTGCGCCAAGGGCTATCATGCCGACCCCTGCGACCAGTGCCAGCCTGGGGTAGGGATCGAGCATGCGCTTTTCGATCCCCGACCTGCCCACATGAGCATTGAAACAGGCCTCATAAGCGCCGGTGTATTGCGACACCGCCTGTCTGACTGCCGCCACCAGTTCATCATCTTTCTGAGGAACCTGTCCCAGATAAAGCATGAGGTTCCTGGTCCGTGTCACATGATCCGGGGTGATCACGCCCGATTCGCATACCTCCTTGGCCACATCCGGTTCTGCCAACTCCAGTAGTTCCGGCGTGGTCCGAAGCTCCGCCACGAAGCGCCGGATTTTTCCCGACCCATCCCTGTGAGAACAGGCCCCCCGAAGGACCTGGACAACCCGCGCTGACCTGGCCACCTCTGCCGGTGCAGGATGCCTGCGGCTACAGTCCATCACTACCTGGCACCGGGTCTGTCCTTCAATAAAGGCCTCGGCCCGGCTCACGTAATCGATCATCCGCGAGTAAGAGGTCTCACTATCGTCCGCAAAGGTAAAGATGCCGTGATGCAGACTGATGATCGCCTCGAGATCCGGATTGGCGTCATAACAATCCGCGATCTGCAATGCGAGCGAGAGTCCCGGCATCACATACGGGAGCACCGCCACCTTGTTGCCCAGGACGGAGGTGATCTGATCGTTCCTGTTGCTGTTGGTGAGTATCAAAATGGCATCGGCATGGGTGTGATCAACGAAACACCGGGGTATGAAGGCATGCAGCAGGGTCTCCACCGAGGGGGCAGGCGCATCGGAACGCAACCGATGTACCAGGAGCTGGTTCTCCATCTCGATTTCATCCAGTTCGTCCAGCTGGCGGAATTTTCGCAAGTAGTCCAGATCGACGCCCGCAAAGCCGCCCTCATCGATGGAGGCGAGGCTGTGACCACTCCCCTTGATATAGAGAACCTCCTGCTCTTCCCCCAGCACATTGGTGAGCATTACCTTGACCGAGGTATTGCCACCACCATGCAGCACCAGGCTGGTCTCCATCCCGATCAGTCGGGACGTATAAATGCGCATGGCAAGCAGCTTGTGAAGCCCCGGATGGCTGCGCACAAATGCCCTGGCTTCACTCTTTCGGAATGCGTTCTTCATGCCGGACAATCATACTATTATTTCAGGACTGGTTAATATCAGGGCAAGGCGGAACCAGCCCCGTTGGCAAAGACGGTCTCGTATTCCACCCCGTAATTCCTGCAACTGTCAGGTAATCAATACCTTAATCCTTTCCTTATTAAACATTAAACCGGAATAAGATCACATCCCCATCCTGCACTACATACTCCTTCCCTTCAAGACGCCATTTACCCGCGTCTTTCGCCCCCTGTTCGCCCTGGCAGGCAATATAATCATCAAACGCGATGACCTCGGCACGAATAAAACCGCGTTCAAAATCCGTATGAATTGTGCCGGCGGCCCGGGGTGCCGAATCCCCTTTACGGATGGTCCAGGCACGCACCTCTTTCGGCCCTGCGGTAAAAAAAGTATGCAGGCCGAGCAGGTTATGGCCGGTGCGGATGATACGGTTCAGCCCCGGTTCAGCCAGACCAAGGACGGCCAGAAATTCCCTTTTTTCAGCCTCTGCCAGTTCCGCAATCTCCGCTTCAATGGCGGCACACACAGGAATGACCTCAGACCCTTCCTGCGCGGCAAGCTCTTCCAGTCTGGCCAGCCAGGGATTGCCTGTGATGTCGCCTTCCCCCACATTGGCGATATAGAGTGTCGGTTTCTGCGTCAGCAGATGCAGGGATCGGATATCATTATTCCCGGATTCAGACAGTTCCAGTGAACGTACCGGTTGACCCTTATCCAGGTGTGCCAGCAGGCGTTCGAACAATCCCTGTTGGCGTTTTGCATCCCGGTCCCCGCTCTTGGCCGCCTTGGCCGCCTTTTGCAGGGCCTTATCCACCGTTTCCTGATCGGCGAGACACAATTCAGTATTGATTATCTCAACATCAGACAGGGGATCGACCTTGCCACTGACGTGAACAATATTGTCATTATCAAAACAGCGTACGACCTGTGCGACCGTGTGCGTTTCCCGGATATACGCAAGAAACTTGTTGCCCAGTCCTTCCCCCTTCGAGGCCCCTGCAACCAGTCCGGCAATATCAACAAACTCCATATGGGTCGGTATAACCCTTGCCGGCTGGACGATATCGGCGAGTTGCTGCAACCGGGGATCAGGGACAGGTACAACCCCGATATTCGGATCGATGGTACAGAACGGATAGTTTTCGGCATTTACGCCTGAATTTGTCAGCGCATTGAACAGGGTGGATTTGCCTACATTCGGCAGGCCAACGATACCGCATTTGAATCCCATAATAGTTGCTGTCTAAGTAGCTGTTCCTGATGAGCCCTGGGGTATGCCCTGAACGGAGCCGAAGGCTGAGTGAAGAAATGCCCCGGGGTAAACCCAGTGGCAGATTGTATTACCATGCAACGTATTCTTGCCATTCACCCTTGCATTCAACATTGCGTGCAGGGGGTGAAATCATATTTACTCAGTCTGCCAGGTGCCCGGGCATGGTTATCGATCTTCGTCTTCTTCTTTTTGCCTGTTTTTTTTATGCAGCCTGTTCATGACCTTCTGCAGGCTGCCTTCCAGCAGTAACGTAATAATCTCCATCGACGAATTAATGGCGGTAAGTATCAGCGCCAGGTCATCCGCATCCGGTTGGCCAAGTACGTACGGGGTCACCAGTTCCCGGCTGCCGGGATGACCAACCCCGATACGTAATCGCACAAACGAATTATCCCCTGTTTGCCGGATAATATCGCGCAGACCGTTATGTCCGCCGTGGCCACCGCCCTGTTTCAGACGTATCGATCCCGCCTCCAGATCAATATCATCATGCACGATCAGGATCTGCCCCAGGGGGATCCTGTAAAAACCCGAGATTGACTGTACGGCATAGCCGCTTTCATTCATGTAGGTCGCAGGCTTGCACAGCCAGCACTCCTGCTCCGGTGTCGTCAACCGGCAAATCTCTGCGTTGAATTTTGCTTCTGCGCGGAAGCTTAGATTGAAACGTCCGGCAAGCGTGTCAACAAACCAGAATCCGGCATTATGCCGGGTTGCGTAATAACCGGGGCCCGGATTTCCCAGGCCCGTGATTAATCTGATTGGCAGAGGCACGACGTGCCCACCTGGTATTATTTCCTGTCGTCGCTGTCCTGCTTGTCTTCTGCTCCTGCCGCTGATTCAGCATCCGGTGCAGCGGCGAGCGCACCTTCCACAGGTACCTCCTCTTCGACCTCTTCTTTTTCAACCCGCGGTAAATGTACCGTCACGATAGATTGGGAAGGATCACCACCGTGCAGGAGTGCATAATTCTCGACACCCTCGGGCAACTTGAGGTCCACCAGATGGATTGTTTCGCCCAGTATTACCTCGCTCATATCGACCTCAATGAACTCAGGAAGGTCCTTCGGCAAACACCTGATTTCAATTTCTGTCATAACGTGACTGGCAACACCGCCTCCCGTCTTGATGCCCGGACATTTACTTTCATTGGTGAAATGCAGGGGGATGCGCATGGTCAGCATTTCATTTTCATTAATACGCTGCAGATCAATATGGAGCAGCTGTCGTTTGAAGGGATGTCGTTGCAGATCCTTGAGCACAACCTTTTCCATATCCTTGCCTATCCTGAGTGTCAGGATGTGAGAATAGAATGCCTCATGTTCGATCTTGTGCATGAAATCATCCTGATCCAGTGTAATTGCGGTAACACCCCTGTCAGATCCATAAACTACACCGGGTAGCTTGCCGGCACGGCGCAGGCGGCGGCTCGCACCTTTCCCTACGTCATCGCGCGGTTCGGCGATTATTTCAAACTGATTCATAGTAAGACTCCTGTTGTATGGTTAACAAATGTTCCCCCCTGTCCGCGACCAGGCAGGGGCATGGAAAAATCCCGGTATTCCCGGGATGGTATTGTGCAGTCCTAGTCAACAAACATGGAACTGACTGATTCACACTCTGCAATCCGGCGCATGCTTTCTGCCAGCATCTCGGCCACACTGAGCTGACGTATACGTTCACAGGTAGCTGCCTCGGAACGCAACGGGATGGTATCTGTCACAACCAGCTCATCCAGTACAGAGGATTCAATATTTTTAACCGCATTTCCGGATAACACCGGGTGGGTACAGTAGGCCACGACCCTGGTGGCACCATACTTCTTCAGGGCACCGGCCGCATTGCACAATGTCCCGGCCGTATCCACCAGATCGTCGATAATGACGCAGGTATGACCCTCGACATCGCCGATAATATTCATGACCTCGGATTCGTTCGGGTTTGGCCGGCGTTTGTCGATGATCGCCAGGCCTGTATCATCGAGCCTCTTCGCCAGGGCACGGGCCCGGATAACACCTCCGACATCAGGCGAGACCACCATCAGGTTCGGATATTCGTGCTTCCACAAGTCACCCAGCAGCACGGGTGAGGCATAGATATTATCCAGCGCTATATCAAAAAATCCCTGGATCTGATCCGAATGCAGATCCACGGTGATTATCCGGTCAATCCCGGCTGCGGCAATCATATTCGCAACCACCTTGGCCGTAATCGGTACCCTTGCCGAACGCGGACGTCTGTCCTGCCGGGCATACCCCAGATACGGGATCACAGCCGTCAGACGATCGGCTGACGCACGGCGCAAGGCATCCGCCATCACGATCAATTCCATCAGATTATCATTGGTCGGGGGGCAGATTGACTGAAGGATGTAAACATCGCAACCACGTACACTATCATCGATCTCGACCATCACTTCACCATCGCTGAAGCGGCCTACTGTAATCTTGCCAAGAGGCAGATTCAGGTAGGCTGCAACCGCCAGCGCCAGCCGGGGATTCGCATTCCCGGTAAAGATCATCATATTGGGTATCGTCATGCCATCTCCAAATCCAGCTGGAAAATGATTAGAACCTATCTCAAAATTGCTGTGCTTGCCAATACGGCGTTAAAAACGGGCTCAAAATGCTCATTTACTATCGTGTAAACTGCGCTTTCTCGCCTATTTTTGCCTTGTCTTGCCGGCGCTCGCTAATTTTGAGATAGGTTCTACTGAATCTCCCTGCGCCTGCGCACGGGGTTTTGTTCCACGATAAAATTCTCTGCCTGCGGACAGTAAATCATGACGCATCACGTACCCTGTATGCAAACCCCTGATACACAGGTATATGGCTGGGGTGCCAGGATTCGAACCTGGGTATGCGGGGATCAAAACCCCGTGCCTTACCGCTTGGCTACACCCCAAATAAGACAACCTGTCTGGCAGATTCTCATCCTGGCACTGCCTGCCAGGATTACTCCGTACCTCCCTGTACTTCGCCCTGTATGCCCTGCGGGCATCCGGGCCGGCCCGAGGGCCGTTCAAATTTGCTCCCGGCAAATTTGTCGAACCTGGGTATGCGGGGATCAAAACCCCGTGCCTTACCGCTTGGCTACACCCCAAATAAGACAACCTGTCTGGCAAATCTCATCCTGGCACTGCCTGCCGGGATCACTCCGCACCTCCCTGTACTTCGCCCTGTATGCCCTGCGGGCGGTTCAAATTTGCTCCCGACTACACCCCTGTCAGGAGGGAAGTCCTGACTGGTTTGCTGCCATCAGGCATCTCCCTGCTCAAGCCGTCCCAGCAGGGGGGAATAATTTCTGCCGCGTGCCACAAATCCCTGCCAGGACAATGGTATTGTCCGCAACGGCTCTCTCGCCTGATATTCTTCATTAAATGATGCATAAATACAGGCCCCTGTTCCAGTCACACGGGCTGTCCCGAATTGATTCAACCAGTCAAGGGCCTCGGCTACCTGTGGATAACGTCCTTTTACCACCATTTCGCAGTCATTTCGGCCGCCACTGGTGAGAAAGTCGCGTATTGTGATTGCAGGCGTATTGCGTGTCAAATCCACAGCATTGAATATCTCTGCCGTGGAAACACTGCAATCCGGGCGGATCACCAGAAACCAGTTTTCCGGTGCTTCAAGCGGTGTCAGTTTTTCCCCGACACCTTCAGCCCAGGCTGCCCTGCCCCGGACAAAAACGGGTATATCAGCACCCAGTTGTAAACCAAACCCGGCCAGTTCGTCCACATGCAAACCCAGCCCCCATAGCCGGTTTAATGCGACCAGTGTAGTTGCGGCATCCGAACTGCCACCGCCAAGACCACCTCCCGCCGGGATACGCTTGTCCACGTGGATTGCCACTCCCTGCCTGCACCCGGTCTTTTCCTGCAGAAGCCGGGCAGCCCGGACCACCAGATCCGCATCCGCCGGGACCCCTGCCAGCACAGAGCTTCGCTTGATTTCGCCATCATTACGGGGGGTAAAATCAAGCAGATCACAATAATCGATAAACTGAAAAACCGTCTGCAGCAAATGATAGCCATCCGCACGCCGGCCGGTAATGTGCAGAAAGAGATTGAGCTTGGCGGGCGCAGGCCAGGCACGGCTGATCATGGTGGAGTTTCCCAGTCCTGTACCACAAGACGTAATGTAAAACGGTCATTCTGCATGAATAACTTGCCGGGAAGCAGCAAATTACCGGCCTTGACATAGCGGAGTATACTCACACGCCAGCCGGCCTGTTGCATATCTGTGATGCGGCCCTCGTCATTGAATACCACTTGTCCTGCATCCACGCCCGGCTCCGGCAGACCACGGATCCAGTAGGTCAGTCCGGACAAACGAACCTCCCAGCCCAGATTAGCCAGTAACAATTGTCCAGGGTCCTGCGCATGCAATATCCGGTTATCTGCCGTTACCATGGTAACGTTATCCTTATCACCGGTTAATTCGTATGTCCCCTGGCCCAATGGCGCGATCAGGCGGATGCGGAAATCATCTTTATCCTGATCCCAGTGGAGGCTTGCGGTCCAACCCTTGTCCCCGGCCTGTACGGCCAGCCGTCCCCTGACTTTCCATACTTCCAGCTGGTACAGTTCACGATCAGGCACTTTCCAGTCTGCTTCCGGCCGGGATGGTGGCGGTCCAAGCGGGGGGGCCTCGGCACAGGCACAAAGCAAGACGATCAGGGCCAGCAAGGGAACCATCTTCATGGCATGGCCTTTTTGCCAAGGGGATGGATATGACAGGTGCAGAATGCCCATCCAGGTCTTCGCTAAATCATGCATGTTGATGCAATACATCCCTGTATTTCAACCTGTCGTGCAACATATAACCTTGACCGAATCCGCCCCAGGCGGACTTGTCGCCAGTCTTTACCCCGCCTCACAGGAAACCCCGCCGTCCGCTATCAAGGATTAAACCGGTTGATGACTTTCAGCAAACGCGCATCGTCGGGGGTATCCTGCAGGGCGGTATCCCAGATCTCGCGTGCGGCCTGTTTATCTCCGACGACCCAGAGAACCTCTCCCAGGTGGGCCGCGATTTCGGGGTCATTACGGAGTGCCAGCGCCTTCTGCAAATGGATAAGGGCCTCATCCAGCCTGCCCAGCCGGTACAGTACCCAGCCCATACTGTCGAGGATGTAGAAATCGTCAGGACTCAACTCAAGTGCACGTTTTATCAGTTCATACGCCTCCTGGTAACGTTCTGTCTGATCAGCCAGTGTATAACCCAGCGCATTCAATGCCTGGGCATTTTCCGGATCCTTTTCAAGGATGGCATTCAAATCGCTTTCAAGGATATCCAGGCGTCCCATTTTTTCAGCCAGCATGGCGCGTGCATAGAGCAGATCGGGCTCATCGTTACCGGCCAGTGCATCGTTATACACCGTCATGGCCTCGTCAAAACGCCCTGCTTCAGTCAGCAGTTCACCTTCTGCCTGGATCAGAATGTTCTTGTCTGATGGATTGTCCGTCTGGATAGTCCGGATAAGTTCAAGTCCCTCCTCAATCTTGCCCTGTTTCGACAGAACCATACCCAGACGTACCCGGGCATCAAAATAGTGTTCCCCGTCATGGACCTGCTGATACCATTCGCCGGCATCGACCAGTTCCTTCTTTTCTTCCGCGATCCGTCCCAGATAATAATTTGCCTCATTGATGGTCTTATCCTGTTTGCTGAGCCGTAAAAAGTAGGCTGTTGCATCTTCCAGGCGATTTGACTGCAGGTAAAGCAATCCGAGTGCATACAGGACATCTGAATTATTGGGTGCCTGCACAGCAAGAATCTCGAATTGCCTGCGGGCGTCATCAAATCGTTTTGCATCGGTCAGCAGCCGTGCGTAGGCCTGGCGCAGACTAAAATCGTCTTCCCTGTTTTTTAGAATATTCTCAAGCCACGTTATTGCCTCATTGATTTTATCCTGCTTCTGCAACAGGGCAACGTAGGACAACGCAGCATTGTTGTCTTCAGGCGTCAATGCCAGTACCTGTTCCAGCAACTCACTGGAACGTTGCAGCTCTCCCAGTCTTGCAGCAACCTGCGCATAGGCGAACAGTGCATCTGCATCTTTCTGATGATCCGCCATCAGCCGTTCCATGACATCGATGACCATCTGGCGATCCTGCTCACCGCTGAGGAAGTTGGCAATCATCCAGAGTTTCTGGCCCGGCTTGCCATCCGGTGTTTTCATGATGACATCCAGGTGCTCAAGTGCCTTGTCAATATCGCCTTCACGCAATGCCATAACGGCCAATACCTGATGGGCATCCGGGTTTTGCGGATCGAGCGAAGCCCACATCAGTGCCGCTTCCCGGGCCGCTTCATTGTTGCGGGCATAGACAGCGATCCTGGCGGCCCTTTCAATAATCACCGGATCCCTCGTCGAACGTGCCAGATCAAGATAGTGTTCGACCGAAATATCAAGCCGGCCCCGCTGACCTGCAATCTCGGCCAACAGCAATTTGAAAAGGATCTCCTCGGTCAGTTCAAGTCTGGGTCGTTCAGGTTCAGCACGAACCACGATCTCCTCTTCCCGGGGTCCCGGGATGACGGATGCATCCGGCTGTTCCTGCAGTGCAGGCATATTGGTACAGGCACTGACGAACAATAGCAGCAGGGTGGACAGACAGTCCCTTTTCTGACAGGGAAAGACACTCGACAGACGATAACTATAAGTTACCAAGTTTTTCAAATAAGCCATAAATAAACCATAACGGGAAAAATACCAGATTCAAAGAAAAATTATTTATAGTGTGACTGTGATTAGGGTGAAGGTAACCGGCAGTGTTAACCTAAGTATAATGTACCTGCTATACCCGGCGCGAAAATTATTGAATATCAGCCGGGCAAGGTCTGATAAAAGACAGGTGATATTAATGGTTTTTCCAATAAAATACAGTATCTTATACTACAGTATACTCATCACTGAATACTCGTAATCCAAAAATGGCACTGCTTACATTTGGTATCAATCATGCGACCGCACCCATTGAAATCAGGGAACGTGTCAGTTTTGGGCCAGAGGTCCTGAATGATGCCCTCAGTGAACTGACCCACAAGGGAGGAACCCGTGAAGCCGCCATCCTGTCGACCTGTAATCGAACCGAGGTCTATTGCTCACTGGATGCCCGGAATAATCAACATCCAATCAACTGGTTTTCCGACTACCACGGAATGAGGCAGGCACAGCTACAGCCCTTTTTATATACTCATGCGGATGCCAGTGCCGTCAAACATATCCTGCGTGTCGCATGCGGTCTTGATTCCATGGTGCTCGGCGAACCCCAGGTTCTGGGGCAGCTCAAAAAGGCTTATCAGGTCGCTGTTGAAGCAGGCAGTATCGGCCAGTTGCTGGGCCGCCTTTTCCAGCATTCCTTCATGGTCGCAAAGGAGATACGCAGCTCGACGGCCATCGGTAACCACCCGGTATCCATCGCCTTTGCCGCCGTGCGTCTGGCACAACAGATTTTTGGCGAACTGAGCAATCAGACCGCCCTGCTCATCGGTGCCGGTGAAACTATTGAACTGGTTGCCAAGCATCTGCAGGAAAACAAGCTGAGTCGCATGATCATCGCCAACCGTACCATTGAACGTTCCCAGCACCTGGCGAATGAGTTTTCTGCCTATGCCATCACCCTCGGTGATATTTCCAGACACCTCGCCGAGGCAGACATTGTTATTTCATCCACCGCAAGTCCCTTGCCGATACTCGGCAAGGGGGCAGTGGAAAGTGCCATTAAAGCCCGCAAACACCGTCCTGTTTTTATGGTCGATATCGCCGTGCCACGGGATATAGAACCCGAGGTCGGGGAGCTTGACGATGTTTATCTCTATACAGTGGATGACCTTAAAGAGGTTATTGAAGACAACATGCGCAGTCGCCGGCAGGCGGCACAACAGGCGGAAGAGATCATCGATACCCAGGTGATTCATTTCATGGACTGGTTGAACTCGCTGGATGCAGTAGCAACCATTCGTGCCCTCCGCGAGCATGCCGAACAAATCCAGGTTCAGGTCGTCAAGGAGGCGATCCATAAACTCAAACAGGGCGGAGACCCAGAACAGGTCCTGCAGGAAACCAGCCGGGTATTGTCCAATAAACTCCTGCACCTGCCCAGTACCCAACTACGCAGCGCCAGTGCCGAAGGGAGAAGTGACCTGTTAAAGGCCGTAAATGAACTCTACAATCTGAAAATTGACCCCGACAAAAAATAGCCTCTTCCTGTCACTTCTTAATTACCACAATCATCTGTCATAATCTCATGCGTATTTAATACTGCATCAATCCCGTTATTTTTATGAAAGACAGCCTGCAAAAGAAACTGGAAAAACTTACAGAACGGCTGGAGGAACTGAATGCCCTGCTGGCGGATCCTGGTGTCATCAACCAGCAGGGACACTTCCGTGAATTGTCAAAAGAATATGCCGAAGTGCGGCCGGTTGTATCCTGCTTTAACAGATACCTGAATAACAGGAAGTCCATCGAAAACACGAAGGGAATGTTAAAGGACAGTGACCGGGAAATGCGGGATCTGGCAACACAGGAACTGAAGCAAACGGAAAAAATCAATATGCAGCTCGAGGCTGAACTGCAACGGCTGTTATTGCCGACAGATCCGGCAGATAAAAGCAATATTTTTCTTGAAATCCGGGCAGGTACCGGTGGTGAAGAAGCCGCCCTGTTCGCCGGTGATCTTTTGCGCATGTATACGCGTTACGCCGAAATGCATGGCTGGAAAACAGAATATATCAGTGCAAGTGCAAGCGAACGGGACGGCTACAAGGAAATTATCATGCGCGTGATTGGCGATGGCGCCTATTCCCGCCTTAAATTTGAATCCGGTGCCCACCGGGTCCAGCGCGTGCCCGAGACTGAATCACAGGGCCGTATTCACACCTCGGCCTGCACGGTTGCCATTCTGCCTGAAGCAGATGAAATCAATGAAATTGAAATCAACCCGGTTGATTTACGTATCGATACCTATCGCGCCTCGGGGGCAGGTGGGCAACACGTTAACAAGACGGATTCCGCAATACGCATTACCCATCTGCCCACAGGCATCGTGGTGGAATGCCAGGACGAGCGTTCACAGCACAAAAACAGGGCCAAGGCGATGTCACTGTTACAGGCAAAACTGCTTGCCTCAGAACGGGAAAAACAGGCAGCAGAGCAGGCAGAAAACCGGCGCAATCTGATTGGTAGTGGTGATCGTTCCGAACGGATCCGGACTTATAATTTTCCGCAGGGGCGTGTTACTGATCACCGCATCAATCTGACGCTGTACAGGCTGGATGAATTTATGCAGGGCAATCTGGATATGGTCATTGAACCCCTGATCAATGAACATCAGGCTGATCTGCTCGCCGCCATGAGTGAGTGATCCTACAGACAGGAAGGCAAGGAAAATCCATCCAGGCAGGTAATACACGATAATTACAGAATAACATGCCGACCATACGCGAATTGTTAAGCAGGGGACAATCCGAGATCCGCTTTTCGGATACGGCAAGACTGGATGCAGAACTGTTGTTATGTTCCGTTATGAATACAGAACGCGCTTCGATTTATTCCCGCCCCGAACTGGAAATCCCATGCCAGGAGGTGGATGCGTATCATTCGCTGGTAACCAAAAGGGCAAAAGGCTGGCCCATTGCCTACCTCACAGGGCACAAGGAGTTCTGGTCTCTTGATCTCCAGGTTAATGAAGATACGCTAATCCCGAGACCGGAAACAGAATGCCTGGTTGCATGCGCCCTGGAAAAGATCCCGGCTGGAGAAGCCGTAAGGATTATAGATCCCGGCACCGGGACCGGCGCTATTGCCATCGCCATCGCCAGGGAACGTCCGCAATGCAGGATGGTTGCTACCGATATCAGTGATGGCGCCCTTGCCATTGCCGCCTCCAATGCAAAACGGCATGGGCTGGAGAATATCTGTTTCATACGGAGTGACTGGTTTTCAGCCATCGATTATCAGGATTTTGATTTTATTGTTTGTAATCCACCCTATATTCGATGTAATGACAAACACCTGCAGCAGGGCGATGTCCGGTTTGAGCCGGTACATGCGTTGAGTGCAGGCGATGATGGTCTGCATCATATCAGGCAGATCATTGCTCAGGCGCCGGATTATCTGACTGACAATGGCTGGTTGCTGCTGGAACACGGATATGATCAGGGACAGGATGTCCGTAATCTCCTGGCTTGTTCCGGTTACTCCGATACCAGTACCTGCCGTGATTTCGCGGGTAATGAGCGTGTTACCAGTGCACAATATCACGCATGATTATCCATACTAACCCGGTTTTACAGGACAGTTACCAGGCCATCCAGTCCGATCGCGCACACAGGCAATTGCTACTCAAATGCAAATACAGATAGTCCTCCCGGATAACTTATGAATGACGATCAACTTCTGCGTTACAGCCGCCAGATGATGCTGCCGGAGATTGATGCTGCCGGTCAGGAGAGGCTGGCAGATTCCCGTGTTTTAATCATCGGTCTGGGTGGACTGGGCTCATCCGCATCCATATATCTTGCCGCTGCCGGTGTCGGGCACCTGGTTCTTGTTGATTTTGATAACGTGGACCTGTCCAATCTGCAACGCCAGATCGTGCATGGAACAGGAGATATTCATAGACCCAAGGTGGATTCTGCACGTGATCACCTGCTCGCGCTCAATCCCTGCATCACAGTGACCACGGTGAACCGGAAACTGGAAGATGCCGAGCTGGATGCAGAGGTCCTGAAGGCAGATGTGGTGGTCGATGCAAGTGATAATTTCAAAACACGTTTTTCAATCAACAAAGCCTGTTTCAAAAACCTGACCCCGCTGGTATCCGCTGCTGCAATCCGCTTTGAAGGACAAATCAGTGTTTTTAATCCGGGGGATGTAAATTCACCCTGTTATCATTGCCTGTATCATGAGGAAGCCATTGTTGACGAGACCTGCACTGCCAATGGTGTGCTTGCCCCGCTACCGGGAATCATCGGCAGTATACAGGCAAGTGAAACACTGAAACTGTTGATGAATATTGGCCAGACATTGCAGGGAAAGCTTTTATTATTTGATATTCTGAATATGGAATGGCATCAGGCAATACTTCCAAAGGACCCTGATTGCCCGGTATGCGGTCATGGAAAACAGGATCCCTGAGTTAATCAAACTGCCACTCGTACTGAAAGAGCGGATACTTGCACATGCCCTGGCTGACCCTGAGGTTGAAGTATGCGGTCTGGTTGGAGGCAGTGATAACCTGGTGACCAGTATTTATCCGGTGAGCAATATTGCCCAGGATCCGGGACATCGATTTCTCATGAGTCCGGAGGGACAGATAGAATCCATGCGCAGGATACGTGAAGCAGGCGAGGATATGATCGGCATCTATCATTCACACCCGGATTCAGCAGCTGAACCATCGGCTACCGATCTGGAAATGGCAGCCTATCCTGACCTGTTCTACTTCATTATTTCACTCCAGTCCAGGGAAACACAACTGGCATGCTTTTTCTACAATGGCCGGACATTCAGCAAGACCGGGGTAACCCTGGTTTGACCGCCAATAGGAATATGCCTGCCCGGCGATGCTTGCCGCATTACCTGGCACGCTGTTCATGCGGATCTCCGCTGGTCCCGGCTCTCCCCGAAACAGGCAGTGCTGCCTGCTGAGTTCCGTACCCGATACTGCATTGATGCACAAACGAAATTACATTCCCCTGGGCATTATTCTTGGTTTATTTTCGTGGGCCGCCGAATCTTTTCTCCACTGGTTTTCCAGTGCGGGGGAAACGTTTGAGATTATCCCGACTGACCTTAATGAATTATGGATGAGGGTATTCATATTCATCTTGCTGGTATGCTTTGGTGTCTATGCTGATTACCATACGAAGGCACTTGTGGCCAGACAGGAAGAAACCCGGAAAATATTCAAGGCCACAACCGCTGCCTTCCAGCACATCCTGAATAATTTCCTGAATGAAATACTTTATTTCAGGGATGAGGCGGAGAGAGTCGGCGGGTTTGATGAGAATACACAGAAACTGCTGGAGAGGGCCGTCAAAAAAGCCGCAGACCGGGTAGATTCCCTGCGCAATATGAGCGACATATCCGTGGAGAATATAAAAGTATCTGTCAACCCGGAACAAAGGGAATGATTCCTGCCCGGAAAACTGCTGCATTGATACACTGCAAATCATTCCCCCCGGGCCGTACCGTGAATTTCCAACCTGTTGAGGAACATGACCAATGGACCTGAAAATCCTGTTTACTGTATTTACCGTGGTGTTTCTGGCCGAGCTTGGTGATAAAACACAGCTCGCTACCATGTTGTTTGCCGCCGATAAGGAGGTAAGCAAGCTCACGGTTTTTTTTGGTGCGGCGCTGGCACTGATCGTTGCCTCCGCAATCGGTGTCGCGGCTGGCAGTGTCATTTCAGAATATATCAGTGAAAAACAGTTACATTATATTGCCGGCCTCGGGTTTATAGTCATCGGAATCTGGACTGTATGCAAAGCCTGAGTATCTGCATGACGGCAATTCAAACATTCACAAGCAGTGATCGGTTTCGATATCACTCAGTTGCCAGTTGGCAGTGGTCAGTAGTCAGTAGTCAGTTGTTTACAACCTACCACCCACCACCAGCAACAAGCATCAGTTGCCGGTAGTCAGTGGTCACTGGTCAATTGACTAATGACAACTGACCAATGACAACTCGGTGACAATTCGGGTTCAAGTATATAATTCCATATTTTTTCTCAGGTCAGCAGCACCAGTGACCAGATAATGACCGCATTAATTAATGCGATGAATACCGCAGCGGAACCTGCATCCTTGGCACGACCGGAGAGTTCATGGATTTCATCGCCAAATCGATCAACGACGGTTTCGACAGCCGAATTCACCAGTTCAACAATGATGACCAGGATCAGCGCACCTGCCAACAGTGCCCGCTCAGCACCGGTTTCACCGAGCCAGATCCCGAGCGGGATCAGAAATAGGGAAAGCATAACTTCCTGACGAAAAGCAGACTCATTAATAAAGGCGGCTTTTAATCCCTGTAGTGAATAACAGAAGGCCTTCACCAGTCGGTCAAGTCCTGCTGTTCCCTGTGACGCCATGGCCGGAAAAATTACCTCCCGGGGAAAACGCCGATGCCTGTTTTAAAGTGCATTCAATGCGCTGTCATAATCGGGTTCCCGGGCAATCTCAGGAACCAGTTCTGTATATTTCACCTTGTTGTTCTCATCAAGCACGACCACGGCGCGTGCGGTGATACCTGCCAGGGGGCCATCTTCGATGTGCACCCCGTAATCCCTGGCAAAATCATGAGACCTCATCATGGACAATGTGATCACATTATCCGCCCCTTCCGCGGAACAGAAGCGGCCCATGGCAAACGGCAGATCAGCTGAAATGATCAGGAATACTGCATCGCTTATCTCCTTTGCGGACTCATTGAATTTTTTTGTTGATATTGCACACACCGGGGTATCCAGACTCGGCACAATGTTAAGCAGTTTCTTTTTGCCCTGGTACTTGCCCAAGCTGACATTGTTCAGTTCACGATCGACCAGCACAAAATCCGGGGCCGGCCTGCCGACCGCCGGTAAATCACCGTTGGTATGAATCTTGTTGCCTTTCAATGTTATTGTTGCCATGTTTCTCTCCTAATCATCTACAGCCAGTTCACGATAAGTATCAGCGTCAATCAAATCATCAAGATCGGAATCATCCGTCAGTTCCATTTGAAAAATCCAGCCTTCCCCATAGGGATCCTCATTGATTAATCCCGGAGAATCCTCCAGGGACAGATTGATTGCAATTATATTACCTGAGGCCGGGCAGTAAATTTCCGAAGTTGATTTTACTGACTCAACAATTGCGCATTCATCACCCCTGGTGTATTCACGGTCCATCTCCGGTAACTCGATGAAAACTATGTCATCCAGCTCCTGCTGTGCAAAATCAGTGATGCCAACCCTTATTGTCCTGTCATCTATAATCTCAACCCAGGTATGTGTGGTTGTATACCGCAAATAATCCGGTGTGTCTGGCATTTATGACCTCGCAGATTTGCCCTTTTACAGCAATAACAGTCAGCCAAGTATAAAACCACGGATACCAGTACCTGCATCCCACTCTAATTGTAGCAGGCGGATCGAAATTCAACTTCAACACTACAGACAGAAGCTTTATCTTGGAAAGGCCACCAGGTGATCGGCCTCCAGCCGGATTCCGATGGATTCATCAAGCGGATGATTATGGTGGCTGGGTACCAGGCTCAGGACCCTGGTTTTACTTTCAAGTTCCAGCGTATACAGAAACTGGGCGCCCCGGAATGCCTTTCCCAGCACGATGGCAGTCATCTCGCTGCTATCGTCATGCTGAATATCATCCGGCCGAATCAATATATCAACTGCCGCTCCCGATACCAGGCCATGAGGGCAATGGCCCGCAATCATGCCTATTTCAGTCTTTACCTCAAACTCATTGATTACCGTACCGGGTATAAATATGCCTTCACCGATAAAATCCGCCACATGGAAACAGTTTGGTTTGTGATACAGGTTGTAAGCATTGTCCCACTGCAACAATCGACCTTCGCGCATGACGCCTATGATGTCGGCCATGGCAAATGCTTCCAGTTGATTGTGGCTGACCAGAATGGCCGTGATACCGTCTTTTTTCAGGATGGTACGGACCTCGCCCGCCAACTGTTCACGCAACTCTATATCAAGACTGGCAAAGGGTTCGTCCAGCAGCAAAATGCCGGGGCGCGGTGCCATGGCACGGGCAAGGGCAACCCTCTGTTGCTGACCTCCCGACAGACGGTGAGGATAGTTATCCATCATTCCTTTTTCAAGACCAAGGAGTTCAACCAGTTCTGCAGTACGCTCCTGCTGCTGGAATTTCGTCATGCCGGTCAGGCCAAAACTGATGTTTTCACGAACGGTCATGTGCGGAAACAGGGCATAATCCTGAAAAACCATACCGATATTCCGTTGTTCAACCGGGACCAGATATTCCCCGTTACTTGATCTGACCCCCTTGATCCAGACTTCACCATGTACCGGTTGTTCAAAACCGGCAACGGTACGCAATAAGGTTGTCTTGCCACTTCCGCTTGGGCCAAGCAGAGATCCTATCTCTCCTTCATTCAGGGTAAATGACACCGCATCCAGTATCTTTCCTTGATCGCAGGCAACGGTGATTTGTTTCAGTTCAAGTGCGGTGGTCATGGCCGGGACGAGATCTCGAGATGGTATTACTGATCAGAATGACGGGAATGATTCCCGCCAGAACGATTGCCAGTGCCGAACATGCCGCGTCAGCAAGTCGCTCTTCATTGGCCAGTTCGAAGGTACGAACAGCAAGTGTGTTGAAATTAAATGGACGTAAGATCAGGGTTGCTGGTAATTCTTTCAATACATCAACAAAAACCAGCAATACAGCGGTCAGTAAACTACCGCGCATCATCGGTATATGTACCTTGCGCAGCAAGGTTAATGAATGATATCCGGCACAACGCCCGGCTTCATCTATTGAAGGTTTGATCCTGGCGAGTGCAGCTTCAACGGTATTCAGGGAAACCGCAAGAAACCGTACCAGATAGGCAAATATCAGAACAAACAAGGTACCACTTAACAGCAAACCGCTGCTGATACCAAATGCAGATCGCAACCACAGGTCAACTGTATTATCGACCCAGGCAAACGGCAACATCACACCAACCGCAATGACCGTACCCGGGATTGCATAACCCATCCCGGCAAAGCGGATCGATAAGCTTGCCGGTGGGGAAGGATACAGGCGTTTACCGGAGGCCATGAACAGGGCCAGGAACAAGGCCAGCAAGGCCGAAACCCCAGCCAGTAAAACACTGTGTGCAACCAGATCAAAAAACGATGTGTCAACGACATGCGGATAGGTTTGCCATGCCCATTGCAACAGGAAACCGAAGGGAACCAGAAACCCGACCACAACCGGAATGCTGCATATGATCGCTGCGGTAATCGCCGGACCAGGTAGCAGTTTCTTCTGTAACAGGGTGCTGTAGCGTGTGCTTGTATGGTGATATCGCTGCCGGTGGCGGGAGCGGTGTTCCAGCAGGATGAGCAACATTACAAACAGCATCATCAAGGCGGATAACTGTGCTGCAGCTGCACTGTTACCCAACCCAAACCAGGTCCGGAAAATACCGGTGGTAAAGGTTGCGATACCAAAATACTGTACCGTTCCATAATCGGCCAGCGTTTCCATCAGCACCAGTGATAAACCCGCGATGATTGACGGCCTGGCCAGTGGCAAGGCTATTTTGAAAAATGCCCTGATCGAATTACAACCCAATGTCCGGGCAACCTCGAGCACACAAATCGACTGTTCAATAAAGGCGGCACGCGCCAGCAGATAAACATAAGGATACAAAACCGAGGACAATATAAAAATCGCACCACCCGGTGATCGTATGTCCGGGAACCAGTAATCCCTGTACTGCCAGCCGGTTATATTACGTAATCCGGTTTGTACCGGCCCGGCAATGTCGAATATGCCGGTATAGGTGTAGGCGGTAATGTAGGCCGGCATCGCCAATGGCAATAACAAGGCCCATTCCAGAACCTGACTACCGGGAAAACGGTACATGGTTACCAGCCAGGCAGGTATAACACCTGTTATCAGCGCCAGTGCACCGACCCCCGTCATGAGTAACAGTGAATTGACTATGTACTCAAACAGTACTGTCTCATACAGATGCTTCCATATTTCGACTTCGGGGGAAAACAGTGACCCAAACACGACCAGGATTGGCAGTGACAAAATGATGGCTACAAGTACCAGCCAGAAATCCCAACGTTTAATCAGTAAGGTATGGATCGGGATCCCGGCTGGACGGCATACCTCAATATTAATTGATGTCGCACTCATGGAATGCAATCATGCCACACACTATTTCCAGCCGACCCTGTCCATGAGATTGATTGCTTCCGCATTGTGTTTACCAAGCACTCCAAGATTGAGCGTGTCGGCTTTAAAATCACCCCACTGGCTCAATGTGTCACTGACCCTGATCCCTTGCCTGACCGGATATTCGTTATTCTGTTCGGCATACCAGGCCTGTGCTTCAGCACTGACCATGAACTCAAGCAATTTAACTGCTTCCGTAACATGTGCAGCGGTCTTGATCACGCCGGCACCACTGACATTAACATGTGCACCGCGTCCGGATTGATTAGGCCAGAACAGGCGGACTTTTTTCGCCAAAGCGCGTTCTTCTTCCTGGCTTGAATGCAGCATTCCTGCCAGATAATAGGTGTTGACCAAAGCCACATCGCATTGCCCGGCGGCAACGGCCGTTATCTGATCGCGATCACCCCCCTTGGGTGATCTTGCAAAATTACTGACCAGTCCCCTGGCCCATTTTTCTGTGTTTTCTTTCCCATCATTCTCCATCATGGCTGCCACGAGTGACTGGTTATAGGGATTGGATGATGAACGCACACATAACCTTCCTTTCCATACAGGTTCTGCCAGTCCTTCATAACTACCATAACTACTCAATTCCTCCGGCTTGACCCGATCCGGGGCATAGACGATGACCCTGGAACGTAAAGACAGGCCATACCAGTAGCCTTCCGGATCCCGGTATTCATCAGGAACCACCTGTTCCAGGATATCGGAGCTCACCGTTTGCAACAGTCCATTCTGTTTTGCCCGGTGCAGTCGTGCCACGTCAACCGTAAGCAGAAGGTCTGCGGGCGTATTCCTGCCTTCCGCTTCCAGCCGTTGTATCAGTTCATCCGCATCTCCCGTTACCAGATTGACGGGTATTCCGGTTTTTTCAGTGAAGATATCAAGCAAAGGCTTGATAAGCGCTTCCTTGCGCGCAGAGTAAATGTTTACTTCGCCTAGCTGCCTATCTGCTTCAAGCGTTTCCTTAGCTTCCGGGTGCTTATTTACCTCACTGGCAAATAGATTGGATTGGAGGATGAACAGAATGAGGAAAAAAATAGATTTATACATTTTAATCAGCAATGCAGGGGTGGTTTATGTTTATGTAAGTATAAATGATAACAATTCTCAATACAAATAAGAATTAGTATTCATGAAGAACATCACTGTCAGTTCCCCCAGCCATGCTCAACGATCAACCCTGTCCGAAGACCACTTACCGCAGACAACCCCGGATAGTGACAGAATCATTCAGATAACAACCCCGATCACCAGGACATCTGAAACCGTATAAACCGGAAAGACACTTTTTACTTTGCCCTTAGGAAATACGTTGATGACAGAATGGTTTTACCAGTGATTGATTTGTTTCGATTTTATCGTAAAGCTATAACTTATTGATTTATATAGCCGTAAAGGAAAATTACCGTGCTATAATGATGAAAGTCCATGTTGGCCATGGTTTGCTGCTCAGATAACCAATAACACCATGATAAAAAAGGAGAATACCGATGGATGTAACCAACTTTATTATTCTAGGCATCCTTGCCGCATTGATACTGTATGCGATTACTCTTTATAACAACCTGGTCTCACTGAAACATAATGTCACCAAGGCCTGGTCCAATATCGATATATTGCTGAAACAACGACATGACGAATTGCCCAAACTGGTCGAAACCTGCAAACAATATATGGGTTATGAACAGGCGACCCTGGAAAAAGTGATGCAGGCCCGTTCTGCGGTGGCAGCAGCCAGGGAACGTGCCGATGTTTCCGCATTGGGACCGGCCGAAACCCAGATGCGCCTGGGGCTCGGAAATCTATTTGCCCTGGCGGAGGCCTATCCGGATTTAAAGGCAAACGAAACGTTCAGGCATTTGCAGGGTCGTATCTCCGGCCTTGAGGATGCCATTGCCGATCGCCGCGAGTTCTATAACGAGACCGTCAATACCAATAATGTTCGAATAGAACAATTTCCTGATGTCATTCTCGCCCGTATGTTCGCCTTCGGGCCAAAGGATCTGCTTGAATTCAGCGAGGAAGAGAAACAGGATGTGGATATGAAGAAATTATTCAGTTAAATCATGGAATCATCACATACAGGTGCAGGCTTATCCGCATGGATACAAAATGCCCCGGCCGATGATTTCTGGTGTATTGCCGTAGTACTGGTAATTGCAACCATCGCCTGTTTCACCGGGGCGTTTTATTTTTTTTATAAAAAACGGATTATTGAAGATACTCCTACTTCAAAAATCCGTTCCGCCGCACAGGGCTATGCCGAATTCTCGGGACACGGAGAGTTAATGGAAGGTCAACCGATCACAGCGCCCCTGACCAGGACCATCTGTACATGGTATAAATACAAGATTGAAGAATACCATCGTTCCGGCAAAAATTCCCAATGGGTGACGATCGATCAGGGCAACAGCGATGAATTATTCCTGCTGCTGGATGATACGGGGCAGTGCGTGATCGATCCGGAAGGGGCTTACGTTACACCGGCAAGGAAAGACTGCTGGTATGGACATCGTTCACGACCGGACAGGGGCCCATCCTATGACAGAAGCTGGTTTTCATTCGGCAGTAGACGTTACCGGTATTCCGAGGAACGCATGCATCCCGGTGAATCACTCTATGCTATCGGGCTGTATAAAACGGTGGGGGGTGCCAACAGTCAGTTCAACATCAATGAGGATGTTCGTGACATGCTCGGGGAATGGAAAAAAGACACGGAGTACCTGATGACACGCTTTGACAAAAACAGGGACGGGCAGATCGACATGGAAGAATGGCAGGCCGTCAGGGAAGAGGCTTATCAGGCGGTGATGGCCAGACACGCGGATGTACAAAATATGCCACCCGTCAATATTTTATCGGATACACATGACGGAAGGAGGCCATTTCTGCTGTCTGCTGTACCACAGTCAATCCTTGTCAGGCGTTTCAATAATTACTCTTCCGTACTCATCATCTTATTCCTTGTCAGCGGGGCAATTGCAAGCTGGATGATCGGGCTGAGGCTTGCCTCAGGATAAGCGATAATCAATAGATTACTCCCGGAACCACCGATTGAGAGCATACCTGTTCCCGACTACACATAAATAAACCAGTTCAGCAATGGATAACCCGCTATTACAAATACAGGATTTACCCCGGTTCAGCGAAATCAGGCCGGAACATATTGAGCCGGCAATTGATCAGTTACTGGCGCAGAACCGGGCACAGGTTGCCGCATTATTGATAAATCCCGGGCACAGTACCTGGGAAAACACGATTCAGCCCCTCGAAGATCTGGATGATCACCTGAACCGTACATGGTCCCCGGTCAACCATTTACATTCTGTCGCAGACAATATTGACCTGCGCATTGCCTATAACAACTGCCTGCCCAAATTATCTGACTATGCAACCGATATGGGACAAAACGAGGCCCTGTACAGGGCCTTCACACAGATTGCCGGCAGCGAAGAGTATAACCAGCTGTCCGCCGGGCAGAAAAAAATAATCGATAATGCGCTGAGAGATTTCCGGTTGTCCGGAATCCATCTCGATACGGCCAGAAAACAGCGCTACCGGGAGATCCAGCAGGAATTGTCCAGATTACAGACCAGGTTTGAGGAAAATCTGCTGGACGCTACCCAGGCATGGAAGAAACTGATTATAAACCGTGATCAACTGGCCGGTCTGCCTGAATCATCACTCGCACTCGCAGCACAAACAGCGAAACGGGAAGGCCATGATGGCTGGATGTTTACACTGGAATTTCCTTCCTACATGCCGGTCATGCAATACGCAGAAAATGAGGAATTGCGCAAGGAAATGTACCTGGCCTATGTCACACGCGCTTCTGATCAGGGACCACATGCCGGGCGCTGGGACAACAGTGAGATCATGGTAACTATCCTTGATCTCCGCTATCAGCTTGCGCGGTTGCTGGACTACCCGAGCTATGCTCATTATTCACTCGCCAGGAAGATGGCCAGGACACCGGAAGATGTCATGGTTTTTCTGGATGGACTGGCAGGGCAATCCCTGCCGGTGGCACAAAAAGAGCTGGCAGAACTCAAAATCCTTGCCCGGAAACATGCGGGTGCCGGTTCATTGAATATCTGGGATATTGCATTTTATTCAGAAAAACTGAGACAACAGAAATTTGATTTTTCACAGGAAGATCTGCGCCCTTATTTCCCGGTCCCGCAGGTACTTCACGGTTTATTTTCAGTAGTCAATCTTCTTTATGGCATCTCCATCAGGGAAAGGAAAGGGATCGATGTCTGGCACCCGGATGTCCGTTTTTTTGATATCTGTGATTCTGACCAGGCATTACGTGGCTGTTTTTATCTGGATCTTTATGCACGTTCTCATAAACGCGGTGGCGCCTGGATGGACGAGTGTATTGTCCGTAAAAAAACGTGCCATAGGATCCAGTCTCCCGTTGCTTATCTGACGTGTAATTTCACACCCCCCCTCGGTGAAAATCCTGCCCTGCTGACCCATGATGAAGTCATAACACTTTTCCATGAATTCGGGCACGGCCTGCATCACATGCTGACCCGTGTTGATTACCCCAGCGTGGCTGGTATCAATGGTGTACCCTGGGATGCAGTCGAATTACCAAGTCAATTCATGGAAAACTGGTGCTGGGAACGCGAGGCACTGGATCTGTTTGCAAGGCATATCATCACCCGTGGAACACTCAGCAACAACCTGTACGAAAAGATGAAATCAGCAAAAACCTTTCAGGGCGGGATGCAGATGGTACGCCAGCTTGAATTTGCATTATTTGACTTCAGGCTACATCTGGAATACAGCAGTGATAACAAGGTCGATATTCAGTCACTGCTGAATGAGGTACGCAGTCGGGTCGCTGTTGTCAGCCATCCCGATTTCAATCGTTTCCAGCACGGCTTTTCACATATCTTTGCAGGTGGGTATGCGGCCGGATACTACAGTTATAAATGGGCGGAAGTTTTGTCATCGGACGCCTTTTCTAAATTCGAAGAAAAGGGTATCTTTGATCGGGAAACAGGACAAGAATTCATGCACGCGATCCTTGAACAGGGTGGAAGCCGGGACCCAATGGAACTTTTTATTGAATTCCGGGGGCGCGAACCCAGAATCGAACCGCTATTACGCCATGCCGGGATCACTACACAAGAACAATTATAATGATTACCAGAAATATCACCTTCATAACTGTAATGCTGATATGCATCTGCCCCAGCACCACACTGTGTGCAGAAACTGCTTATATTGTCGACAGTCTGATGGCGGGACTTCATGCAGACAAGTCATCAGAGAGTACCATCCTCAAGGTTATCCCGACAGGCACAGAATTGAAGATACTCGATCAGGATGGCAATTACACCCATGTTGAAGATCCGGACGGTGACAAAGGATGGGTTGACAATACCTACCTGATGAAGGAACGACCCGCCCGTCAGGTCTTGCAGGAAGCACAGGAAAAAAATCGCAATCTCGAAGTTGATCTTGAAAACACAAAATTACGGATCAGTGAACTGGAAGAAAGACTTGCCCAGGGCACTGATGCCGACAATCCAGGCATAGATCCAAAACAACACGAGGCCCTGGTCCAGGAAAATTCCACATTGCAACAGCAATTCAAGAGCGAACGGCTGAAGGTAGGCGAACTGCAGGCCCGGATAACCGAACTGCGCAAGAACATTGCCCGGTCCGACAACAGCGCACCACTCCAGGATCAGATCGAACAACTCAAACTGGAAAAACAGGCTCTGCAACAACAGCTTGATAGCAGGGACACTGCTGAAACCGTTAGTGGTTCCACTTTCAGAGAAGTCATATCAAGTACGGACTGGCGGGCAAAACTTACTTTTATCGGTATCGTCCTGATTACCGGGATAATCATCGGTGCCTACCTGCTGGATTACTTCTACAGGCGCAGACATGGTGGCTTCCGGGTATGAAGAAAACCGGATAATCGTCTGCTGTACCATCCTTGCAATGCTGAAGATTGCCACCTGGAACGTTAATTCACTGCGCGTTCGGCTGGATCAGCTCCTGCAGTGGCTTGCAACTGAACAACCTGACGTGATGGCTTTGCAGGAGATCAAGCTGACTGATGAACATTTTCCATGTGACGCCATCAGGGATGCAGGTTATGAGTTTGTTGTTGCCGGTCAGAAGACCTATAACGGGGTGGCCACACTGAGTAAACACTCCATCAGTGATGTCATCAGGTCAATACCAGGCTATGCCGACGGGCAACAACGCGTGCTGGCGGCAACCACAGGAAATATCAGTTTCCTGAACCTGTATGTACCGAACGGCTCGGAAGTCGGATCTGAAAAATATATCTACAAGCTTGACTGGTTTTCCAGGCTCCACCCGTTGGTCAGGGAATTGCTTGAAAAAAACAACCATGCTGTTGTACTGGGTGACTTCAATATTGCGCCTGAAGATCGGGATGTCCACGATCCTGATGAGTGGGAAGGTAATGTACTGGTCAGCCCGGAGGAACGGGCCGGATACAAGGCCTTGCTTGAACTAGGCCTGAACGATTGCTTCCGACTTTTTGCGCAGGAGGAGAAGAGTTTTTCCTGGTGGGACTACCGGGCAGCCGCCTTTCGTCGCAATCGTGGACTGCGCATTGATCACATCCTTGCGAGCCGGGATCTGGCCAGGCAATGTACCCGTTGCTATATCGACAAGTCCCCCAGAAAACATGACAAGCCTTCAGATCACACGCCGGTGGTTGCAGAATTTGACCTGTAATACGTTATTCCCGATGGAAAAAACACAGGAACAGCCATTACGGAAATAGGCCTCACATCAAGGCAATCCTGAACCTGTCATGCCGGTAAATTCCCGTTGCGTCATCCCCTGCTTTGACATAAACTTCACGCCCCCGGAAAAAGGATACCAGTACAAGTTAGAGCGTGATCGGTAATGAAACCAGAAATACACCCCGCATATGAAGAAATCCAGGTTACCTGCAGCTGTGGGAGCATTTTCAAAACACGCTGCACACATACACAGGAACTCCATATTGAGGTATGTTCCCAATGTCACCCGTTTTATACGGGCAAGCAGAAGATCGTGGATACCGCCGGGCGCGTTGACAAATTCCGGCGTAAATACGGCATGTAACCACCCGCAGGACCCAACAGTCTTCCAGCAAAAAGGCGCCTCTGAAAGGCGCTTTTTACTTTCTGTCAATTACGTATTACTGGCACAGCTGGCAACCGTTTTATTCACATTGCCTGTGCGGGCAGATGTGGATCAGGACATCTGCACCGCCGGCAGCAGGGGTGAAATTGCGACAATAAAGCATGTCATTGACGGTGATACAGTAATCCTCAGCGATCAACGCAGGGTAAGACTGATCGGGATTGATACCCCCGAGATCGGCCACGATGGCCGCCCATCCGAACCAGGTGCCTACCAGGCCAGGGAGTTCCTCAGAAAAATACTGGCACAGAATCCTTCCGTCCGTTTGATTTACGATCAAGAACATTTTGACCGTTATAATCGGACACTGGCCCATCTGTTCCTGCCTGATGCTACCAATGTACAGGCAGCACTCCTGTATGAAGGCATGGCAACACCACTGACGATACCACCCAATCTGCAATTTACCGATTGTTATCAGCAAAAAACCGGGATTGCGATACAACGCCGGCAAGGCCTCTGGTCATTGCCACAATATCAACCCATGCCCGTCGTAAAAATGGACGGGACGGAACGTGGCTATCACATCATCACAGGTCAGGTAAGGCGTGTAAAAGAGAGTCGCTCTTCCATCTGGATCCAGCTGGAGGCAAATGTGACACTGCGAATTCAACGGTCGGATCTGCCTTATTTCAAGGGAATGAATCTGGACAAACTCGCGGGAGAAACGGTGCAGGCACGTGGCTGGCTATCCCTGCGAAACAATGAATTGAGAATGCAATTGCGTCACCTGGTCGATCTGCAGATATCAGGAACAATTCCCGGGAACTGATCTTTATTCATTTCTGTCGTAATATCCGGTCATGCAAAGCATCCCCCTGTACAGCCTCATCACCCTGCTGCTGATTTGCAGCGGCTGTGCTGTTAATCCCGTTACCGGGCAACAGGATCTGGTCCTGCTCTCTGAACAGGATGAAATCGCCCTTGGGCGCCAGTCCCATCAGCAAGTCCTGCAACAGTATGACGTCTACGATAACAAGGAGCTGCAACGTTATGTTCAGGATACCGGCGCGAAGATTGCGGGGAAAAGCCATCGTAACAATCTGATCTACCGCTTCACTGTCCTCGACAGCAAGGATATCAATGCCTTTGCCTTGCCCGGCGGCTATATCTACATCACCCGCGGACTCCTCGCCTATCTGAAATCAGAGGCTGAACTGGCGGCCGTCCTGGGCCATGAAATCGGGCACGTCACGGCACGGCATTCCGTCAGACAATACAGTGCCGTACAACTGGCCAATATCGGGGCCACACTCGGCTCAATCCTGATCCCGGGCATGAACCAGCCGATGACGAACCAGTTGGTACAGGTATTCGGGACAGCACTGCTGAGGGGTTACGGCAGAGAACATGAACTGGAAGCCGACGGTCTGGGGGCAGAATACCTGGCCCGCAACGGCTATGACCCGGAGGCCATGCTGGATGTCATCCGCGCCCTGAAGTCTCAGGAACAGTTTGAAACCCAGCTGGCCCAGGCGGAAGGAAGGGAGCCCAACATCTACCATGGCCTGTTTTCCACACACCCGGATAATGACACCCGCCTGCAGGAGGTGATCACACGCGCCCGTAAACTGAAAGCAGCAGTCCCCAACGCCTATTCAGGACAAGGGCAATTTATGCACCTGGTAGATAATATGATCTATGGCGACAGTCCACACGACGGGATCGTCAGGGGTCGTCGTTTTTTCCATGCCGACCTTGGTTTCACGATCAGTTTTCCACAAGGATGGAATGTCAGAAACCTGCCGGACAGCCTGATCCTGGTTGCTCCCAACGGGGAGGCATTGCAGCAACTATCCGTAGAGGATATCAACGAACGGATACCACCCAGGCAGTTCATGGCGCAGCGACTTGGCCTGGCCAATCTCTCCCGGGAGGGGGCGGTGAATATTCATGGGCTTGACGCCTATACCGGCATCGCTGTCATCAATACCGACTTTGGGCGGCGTCCGGCCCGTTTTAATGTGATCTATTTTAATAATCAGGCCTATATCCTTGCCGGGATAACAAAAAATCCCGATGCAATAGGCCTGTTTGATCCGGCCTTTCAGGAAACCGCCAACAGTTTTCACAGCATGACACCCAATGAACAGGTACTGGCGATGCCTTTGCGCCTGAAGATTATGCAGACAGAGGAATCGACCAACTTCAGACAACTCGCCAGCCAGTCCCCACTGGAACACAATGCAGAGCAGCTACTACGCCTGCTGAATGGTAAATTTCCCGAGGGGGAACCTCATCCGGGTGAGTTGATAAAAATAGTGCAATGACACCACCCGCAATCAGGCGGGGGTGTTACAAATTAGCAGGTTAATCTAAGGCTGTTTCTAGTTTTTTTACTTAAGCTATTGCTCCTTTTGGTAATCGCAAATTATCCACATTTTTTGTGGATAACTATGTGGATGATTTGCGAACAGGTGTCTATGACCAGCACTGCCATGCCCTTTGTTACAAAACTGCTAAAAATTGACCATATTTATATATATTAAATATAATCAATTAGTTATGCCTATTAATGCGGCCTTCATGGCATCCTTGGACCTACTCCAGACAATTGGTTCATCACAGGTAGCCGCCATTGTGTATAAAAGCAGATAGTTGCCGCGGTTTCCGTTATATAAACCGGAACTTATCCCCGGTTTCACATTCCAAACTGGTGACGATGAAATTCTGCCTGGTCCTCCCAGGGCAGATAATGAACCCGGCCTCCCCAGCCGGGTATTTTTGGCCCCGGTTACCTTCCTCCCCTTAATAATACCGGGGCCAGTTTTTTTATGTAAAAACGCCCGGCGACAGCACTGTAATTTCAGTGTCAGCGGATGGACTTCCTAACCAGCAACCCAGAATCGAACGGGCCTCATCAACACCGGTTTGCTTCAACGCGGAAAACAGTTGTACGCTCTGGCAACCCGGTTGCAAACGGGTTTTTACCTGCTTCAGGGTGTTCATTCCGGCCCCGCGGGACAGTTTGTCGGATTTATTCAACAGGATATGTACGGGTCTGTCAGTGGCCTGGCATAAGTTCAGCATCTGCTCATCAAACCTGGTCAGAGGGTGACGAATATCCATAATAAGCATCACTCCTTTCAAGGAAACCCTGGCCTCAAAATAACCGTTGAGCAGCGCAATCCAGTGTTGTTTTACCTCTGCAGGCACCTTCGCGTATCCATAGCCTGGCAGGTCAACCAGTCGAATACCCTCCCGATACTCAAAAAAATTCAACAACCGTGTTCTGCCGGGGGCCTTGCTGATCCGTGCCAGCGAATTTTTACCTGTGATCGAGTTAATTACACTTGATTTCCCGGCGTTGGAACGGCCTGCGAAGGCAACTTCCACACCAATATCACGTGGCATTTGTTGCAGGGTATGGGCGCTCACCAGATATATTATCTGGTTGTACCATCCTGCTGAAAAAGCATTTTTATCGGACATAATTGTTCCTTGACGGTTGAAGTCATCTATTTTTACACGATAAGATGTATCAAACTTGCTATGTCACCATGATACCTGTCAGATAATTATAATTTTATAAGGATAAAAAGAATGAAAAAGCTACTTTTTGCTGCCACATGCATGCTCATCACAATGACTGTCTATGCCTTCGCAGAGGGCGGGGATCCAGCCAAGGGCAAGGAAAAATCGATGGCATGTGCCGCCTGTCACGGGGCTGACGGCAACAGCCCTACACCCATCTGGCCAAGTCTGGCCGGGCAACATGCCCCTTATATTGAAAAGCAATTGAAAGATTTCCTGGCAGGCGCCCGGAAAAATGAGCAGATGTCAGCCATGGCATCCGTATTGACCCAGGATGATATTCCTCATGTTGCGGCATACTATGCCAGCCAGAGTATCAGGCCGGGCGCCGCCAGAAAAGAGCTGGTTAAAACCGGTGAGAAGCTGTATCGCGCTGGCGACAGCAAGTCTGGAATCGCTGCCTGCATGGGCTGCCACGGGCCAGCCGGTAAAGGCAACATGCCAGCCGGCTTCCCTTCATTGCACGGCCAGCAGGCGACCTATACCGCGACACAGTTGAAGACCTATAAATCAGGCGATCGCAGCAATGATCTCAATTCGGTTATGCGGTTAATTGCAGCACGCATGACAGACAGTCAGATGGAAGCCGTCGCTGATTACATTCAGGGATTATATTGAGTAACGGGCAACCTGAACCGGGTGTATAAAAACCTGTCAAACTAGCCGGATACGGATTCATACAATCCCGCTGCCTCGTGCTGTTTGTATGTGCTGCAAAAACGGAGTGCAGACAGGCAACTCATGTAAATCCGTGTTGTGAACACTGAACAATCGTAATAACCAGGGGAAATCCAGATGAAGCTCACCATACGGACAATCTATGTGTTGACATTGTCATTCCTGTTCGTTTTTAACGTGTATGCCGGACAACCCTATGTACGTATCCAGCCCCCCCAACCTACCCAGACCGAAGATAAAATAGAAGTGGTAGAGGTTTTCTGGTATGGCTGCCCGCATTGTTATGAATTTGAACCTTATCTGGAAAAGTGGCTGGAAAACAAACCCGCTGACGTTGAATTCCGGCGTATGCCAGGTGTCTTCAGGGATTCATGGATCCCTCACGCCCATGCCTTTTATACCGCAGAGAAACTGGGTGTTCTGGACATCATCCACAAACCCTTGCTGGACGCGATTCACAAAAACAAACAAAACCTGTTCAATGAAGAGTCATTAAAGGAATTTTTTGTCAAACACGGCGTTGATGGTGACGCTTTTACGGAGATTTTCCATTCCAATGAGGTAGAAACCAGGGTCAAGCAGGCCTTTGTCATGGGGCAGCGTTATGGTTTGACCGGTGTCCCGGCCATTATTATCAATGGCAAATATCGCACCGGTGGTGATCTGGCCGGGTCCCTGCCTGAGGTGCTGCCGGTCATCGACAGTCTGGTTGAACAGGAAAGGGCAGAAATCAATAATCAGTAACCGCCGCCCGGGAGATTCCTGGTAATCACCACGGGGATCCATCACCCCCTGTTTCAAAACCCCTGAAGCCAGGTATATGCATTCCGGTGCAGGTCTGTCCTGCGGGTGCATGGCAGGCATTACAACCCGGACAGGACGCGCAAAAAAATTGACCATTTGATCCGGGACGTACAAAATCCCTGCCATGGTTAACAAGCAACCAATACAGCCAATCCCGTTATTACTCACCGCTGTGCTGGTTGCGATCACCCTCTCTCTCTTATGGTCCTATTTCTGGGCAGGGCAGCAGCGGCAATTCGGTTCGATGACCGGATTCTACGAAACCCGCATCAAAAAACTGGAACAGCAGGCGCAGGAATATGTACAGACACAACAGGAATTGGTAAGCACGCTGACAAAGGCGCAGGAAGACCGCGTGACCAGCGAAACAAATCTTGCCGAAGTCACTGCAGAGCTGGGACGCGCCAATGACCGATTGACCACCATCGAACAGGAAGACTGGCAATCCCGTTATACCGCTGCGACAACGGAAATCGGGGAACTGACTACCCGCCTCGAGGAACTGGAATTGAGGCGTGAGGTTGAAATACACGATCTCGAAGAACAAACAAATATTCTGGCAGATCACCGGCGCTTCCTTGAAATTGAACTGATATCCCTTGCGTTTGATCAGGATGAGCTGCGTGAATCCTGTCGTGGGATCCGGTCTCTCGTAACCGGCATGGAAAATGAACTCATCCTCCTGGATTTCGAAACAGATGCCATTCGTGAATTCCATACGATGAAACAGCAGCAATCAAAACAGGCTTGCGAGAACCGCCTGGCAAAACTCCGGTCGGAGCTGGATCAGGCAAATCAGGAAACGATCCAGACCGTACAGCAAACGGCAGCCGTAGCTGATGAACCACCCGTCACCCCGATAAAACAGGACAGCACCTATCGAAGCGTCCGGCTGGAATCACTGATCAATGCCATGCAGAATCAAGATTCAGGCAACAGGAAGGAAATACTCATCCGTATTATCCCCACAATCCCGGATGGCATCACCGGTGACGAACTGGCGCTGCTATTGTCCGGGATGAGCAGTACAGATGCCTTGCATGTGATTCAAGCGGCTGATCAACAGATCAGGCGACCGCTGGATGCAAAGGCACTGGAAAGAATTACCAGCCACCTGGATGCAGGTGCAGCCGAACTGGCAGTTGAAATCCTGTCCGCACAGGCGGGAGACGGGACCGAAGGCAGAACACAATAATAAAAGGGGGCCTTGCGGCCCCCTTTTATTCATATCAGATACAGTCTTACTTGTTGTTGATATACATAGTGACTTCAAAACCAAACCGGATGTCACTGTATTCGGGTGTCTGCCATTTCATAGTCGTATCCTCGTTAATGTTTATGTGTTTAAAGAATTATCAGTAACAAGTCTTACTTGTTGTTGATGTACATGGTGACTTCAAAACCAAACCGGATGTCACTGTATTCGGGTGTCTGCCATTTCATATTCGTAATCCTCTTAAAGTGTGTTGTTATATCTAAAATCGTTTCAGTAAGTCTGTTATAGATAGTGCAGAATGCGTGCCAGAAACCGACTATCCCCTGTAAAAATATTATTTTATATATATATCAACACGTTAAGCAACACTGATGAATGAACATATTTTTTTATGTAAGGGGGAGTTCCAATCTGGCTCGGTTCTAATTAACCATAAAATTGGTTATGGATAACCATTCCTGTACAGATCCGGTATGTCAACCGACCGTTTGCTCAGGTCGGGGGCCGTTATTATGTCAATCCAGCGAGGTTAATCCGGAAAATTAAGCCGGGGATCAGAAAAATAATCGGTAAATCCGTGCAAACTGGCACCAACGCAACCCGGACACCTGTCCTTATGCCGTGTTTTAATGTCTCCGTGACCACCAGTGCAAGCAGCGGACCAGGGGCAAGACCAGCCGAGATGCCCAGTACTGCCCCGGTAACCAGAAAATAGATCATTTCAGACAATCACAGGCAGAGACAGGGAGAACATCTGCCTGTTCAATGCAATGGTTTTATTAAATCGTTTGTACTCGATAACAATTCATCCGCGACGGAAACGGGATCACCTGGCTGATGATCCGTCGGTGTCGGCATCCGGTTTCTTCAGTTTTTCATAATCGACAAAAACGAGGTAATCATAGGGGAGCATGGGAAAATCCGGTAACTCAACATTCATGATTTCGACCTTGTCTACCTCGCTGATTTTAAGTACCCGTGTACCCACCAGCACATAGGAACCCGGCAGGCGCCTGAACACTGAGTGAGGGATCCCGATCCCGTAACGTATGTGATTACCCCCGGCAATGATGACCATATGCCGGTTCTGTCCGTCCGGGCTGTTTAGATAACGCACGGCATTTTCAGCCATGGCTTCATCCCACAGGGCCTGTACACGCCGAAATCCCTCCAGACCATTTTTACCTTTCGCATGGCCCCCGTAGAAGGCGCGCACAAGCGCGTCCCGGTACGGGTTATTTATGTCCATATCGGGAAGTTGCCGACGCTCGTCTTCCGGAAGTTCGGAGAAATCCATTTTTGCAACCGCATGCACCAGGGACTTCGGAACATTGAGACCAATGACCGGTATGCCGTTCTCCCTGGCAAACAGGAGCAAGGGCCGATAATAATCAAAATCAACGTTCCAGTGCTCTTTCCATTTCGATTCACTGAGGAATTCCGCTTCGGTTGACTCACCGGCAACCCAGCGTCGCAATGCCTCCTGTTGCCCGGGTATAAACATTTCCATTCCTATGGCTATCTGCCCGGACCAGCGTTTTGCCATGGCCTGCACCACCTTCAGCTGCAGACGATGGGAAGCCATATCATTATGGGCCTCACCCACATAAGCGATGCGGACATCCGTGACCGCTTGCAGCATGTTTTCCTCGTTTACGAAAACCCCCGTTCGCATATGCAGGATATCCCCTGTTACCGGGGGCCGTGATGGCGTATAGGGCGCCTCTGGATTACTTCTTGTGCTGGCGGTATTGCAACCGGTCGTGGCCATGATCAGAAACAACAACAGGACCACCCCGGCGTTACCAGTAGCCGATATCCTGTGATAGTGCAGCATAGAGTTACCCTCCACTGTCATTGCCAGTCCGCGATAAATAAGTTTGTCTCACCCTTGATCTTGCCATTGCGGTTAGAGGCAAAGACGAGCCTCTTCCCGTCATGGCTAAACATCGGAAAACCATCAAAACCCGGATAAAAAGTAATACGCTGCATTGCCCTGCTTTCAATGTCCAGCAGGTAGAGATCGAAATTGCGTCCCTCGTGGTCATCGACATTGGACGCAAATATAATGTGCCGGCCATCGGGATGCCAGTAGGGTCCAAAGTTGGCGGCACCATTCCTTGTCAGCTGGACGGGTCTTCGCTTGGCGAGATTCATGATGTAGAGATCCAGCTTCCCGGGACGGATCAGTCCCTGCCCTAGAAGTGCCTGGTAATCCGCCAGCGCATCTCCTTCCGGACGTGAGGCGCGCCATACGATCCACTGACCGTCCAGGGAAAAGAAAGCACCCCCATCGTAACCCGCTGCCTGCGTCAACTGTTCCACACCCGTACCATCCGGATTCATCAAAAACAGTTCCAGGTCACCACTACGCGCCGATGTGAACACGATCCTGTCCCCCAGCGGGGAATATACGGCCTCGGCGTCATAACCTTCCGTTTCCGTCAAGCGCACCAGATTGCCCCCCTCCGGGTCTGCTTTAAAAATGTCATAGCCCCTGTACAGGGGCCAGACATAACCCTGTGAATAATCCGGTTTCGGCGGACATTTTTCATCACGGAGATGGGTGGATGCATAGAGGATCGATTTATTGTCGGGTGCAATAAACGAGCAGGTGGTTGTCCCCTTGCCTGAAGAGACCTGCCTCTGTTTTGTGCCATCTGCATCCATGCGGTAGATGGCATCACAGGCCGATGTCCCGCGCGTTGACTGGAATATCAACTCCTGTCCGTCATGGGAAAAATAGGCCTCTGCATTCTGACCTCCAAAGGTCAACTGGCGCAGATTGGCCAGATGGGTTTCACCGTCAAGCTGCAAACCTGCTACAGACGCGGTTGCCGGTTTATCCGCACTCTTATCTTGCGCCTGTCCGCCGGGGCAGACGGCAAATGTAACTATCATGACAATCATCAGACTTTTATACTTATACATTGACCAGTCACCATTTCCTCAAGTTGTTAACGGGCAATCACATTCATCGAAATCGACAGCTCCATCCCGTCACGGACGATATGGACGACAACCGCATCACCTGGTTGCAATATACGAAGTGCGTCTGAGAAGTCGCGCAGATTATCAACCCGTGTATCATTCAGCCGGATGATGATATCACCCTCCCTCAGTCCCGCCTTTACCGCCGGTGTATCCGGGCCCACCCCGGAAAGTTTGACGCCCTTGCCCGTGTAAGCATAGTCCGGTACGGTACCGAGAGAGACGCGTCGCCCTTGCTGTGACAAACGGGTCTCCGGTTGATCACGAATCACGGCATTCTGATCCGAAGGCGTCTGGCTCAAGGGTTCCGGCCGGGATGCCAGGTATTCCAGCACCTCTTTCACAACAGCGGCAGTCTTTACCAGACCCTCCGTATCAATTTTATCAACGGTGTCGGTCGGCCGATGATAATCCGGGTGTGGACCGGCAAAGAGCTGCACCGCAGGGATACCGGCATCGAGAAAACTCTTCTGATCGCTGGAACCGATGTCATCCCGGATCGGTTTCACCGGAACACCGGTTACATAGCCTGCGCCACGAAAGACAGGTTCCCACTCCCGTGCCGAACCACTGCCCATGACCAGTAATTCCCTTGCACCCAGTCTGCCGATGGTATCGAGATTCAGCATGGCGATGATCTTTTCATGGCCGCCTTTACTGGCCTGGACATAGTGCGTGGAACCCAGCCTGGACGCCTCTTCGCCGGTAAACGCGACAAATTGAATGGTACGCTGCGGTTGCCATTGATCCCCCAGGGTACGTGCCAGTTCCAGCATCACGGCGACCCCGCTGGCATTGTCATCCGCCCCCGGATGAATCTTGCCTTCCTCCCCCTTGTACACATCGGGCCAGCCATGTCCCAGGTGATCGTAATGTGCGCCGATGACGATGCTCTGGTCTTTCCAGTCCGGATTTGTCCCAGGAAGCACACCCACCACATTCCTCAACGCAATCTGATCCGGGTCGTCCCTGATCCGGACATACCAGGATTGAAAATAGCTGGTTGGCGTATCCCCTCCCGGTTGCAGCCCGGCCGCCCGAAACACATTGGCGATAAAGTTGGCGGCATGTTCCAGTTGTGTGCTGCCAAGGCCACGGCCCTCCATCTCTTCCTTCGCCAGGTATGTGATATCGTCGCGCATGCGCTGTGCCGAAAAAATGGCTGGTGGTGGTATGAGTGCGCTCCGTGGTTTCAGTTTCGCGGGTGTGTCTGTAACCTCCAGTCCGTCATTCTGTTGCACCGGGACCGACATGGGTGAATGAATTACTGGCCATTGCCCCTTGATCACATTGTCCGGTTCATCTCCGCTGAATCCAAGGTAACTGTACTTGCCATAATGCGGCAGTTTTCTCTCCAGACCGGGCATGGCCTTCACGTTATCGGCAGCGACCCAGGCCAGGGCATATTCGGGATTCGAGGGATGCCGCGCCAGGACAACGACGCTGTTTTTCGCACGACTTAATTCTTCCCCTCTCACGCGCAGTTCATTCCCGGCATCGGTGAAGTCATGGTCAGCAAGGACTGAAATAATGACAGGACGAAACCGGTTCTCCCATCCGAACAGCCAGATCGCACGATCCCCAGGCAGTTCCGTGATCTCGTTGTCATAGCCGATCTCTATCTGTGCCGTCCGCCCCTGTTGCCAGGCACTGGCCAGATCCGCATAGCCCTTGCGGATCACCGGGGGCGCGTCCGCAGGTAACACCAGCAAGGCCTGTTCGGCTCCAAAGGCCTGGCTGATCGCAGGCGGGATCTCGTTGCGATCCAGACGCCGGAAGACATCGAACTCGGGATCAATATCCAGTCGTAGCGGTCGCGCCGGGACATCCAGTCGCAATAAGTATTCCTTACTATCCATGACCACCGAGGTCTGAAAGGCCTCGGCCGTCCCCTGCATGTGAACGGCAATGGGCAGGATTAACCGGCAGGGTGGTCCCGCCTGGATCTGTTCGATCACCGCTGTCAGGATATAACCACCAGACTCCTTGCCGGGCGTTGCCTCCGCCCCGTAAACACGCAGTGCTGGTGCCCCGCTACGTTGAACCCATTGCTCAAAGAAGGCGGCCAACGAGTGACCGCCAACCTCGCTGAACACGGAGGCGAGATCATCAAAACCGGCTACCGTGAACTGATAGCGTTGATAAAACCGGCGCAGCGCCTCTGTGAAGGTGGCGTCACCGAGTTCCCGGCGCAGCATATGAAACAGCATCATGGTTTTGCCATAACCAACTGCCTCGGTCACCGAATCATGCCGGCCGCGGAATTCGCTGAGCGGGAAGTCCTGATGCTCGCGCACATAATCCGTATATTTCTGGAGTGTCGCGCGCCGGTATTCACTGCCTTCCCCCTGTTGCTCTTTGATAAGATGATCGGCGAGATAACTGGTCAGCCCTTCTGACCAGTTGCCACTGTCAAAATCGACATAGACCGAGTTACCCCACCAGTTGTGCAGGATTTCATGCGGGTAGGACGAGTGCAGGATAAACGGCAGACGGATGACCTTGGAACCCAGCAGGGTAAAGGACGGCATACCATAACCGGTCTCCCAGAAATTCTCGACCAGGGCAAACTTGGGATACGGATAGGGACCAAGCAGCTGTTGATACATCTGCAGATAGCGGACAGTTGCCTCCAGATATTTCCGGGCGAGCTCAGGCTCAGGTTGACGCAGCATAACCATTGCATCGATGCCGTCGGTCGTTTCAAGGTATTCCGTCAAGGCACCCGCGACAAGGTAGATCTCTTCCTGGGGTTGATCGGAGACCCAGGTCTCCGTGATTCTTGCTACCTGATCCGCCCGTTGTGTGCGCCTGCCCTGGGTAATCGCACGCCAGCCTGCGGGCAGTTCCACCTCCATGCTGAATGTCATCAGCCTGTCTTCGAAAAACGGATACCAATAGCTGGACCCGGCCAGAAACGAGCCTTCACTTGAGACTATCCCCGGCGAAACAGGGAAACTGCGCGCATACTCTTCACCCTGCTGTTCGATGGGATGAAAAATCGGACCGGCATATCTGAGTGTAAATTGATACACGCCAGCGGCCAGATGGACTATATAACTTTCAAGGGGAATACCCCGGCTGCGCAGCGCCGGATCCATATCGGAGGCGCGACCGGTTTGTTGTTCCGGGAGTTGACTGATCTCGGCACCTACTCCCTGCACCTCGGGATTCAGCCCATGGTGAAGCTGGAACCGGACAGGGCCATTTCGTTTTTCCGGCAGGGTGATCGTATCCACTACCGAAATTTTATGCGTATCAGGGACCAGCACGACCTTGAGTTCATGGTGGATCTGGCAGAATGACGGGGATGGTGCGGCCAGCAACCACGTGGCGATAACAGGAACAAACAGCGATCGGTACCGGTACATCATAGTTAATCCAGGGGGCAAAGCGACTGGATTAGGGTACCAACCTGTGTCAGCCACCATGTCCGGACTGGCTGCATTTCTCAATGGCGATCGCGT
>Ga0154767_1019_pt1 | contig 46648 bp, 42 predicted proteins | sample Rifle2008BG16ft_FD_105775 | JGI IMG/M metagenome (GOLD analysis project Ga0154767, IMG submission 105775) | Gammaproteobacteria bacterium RBG_16_51_14 | reverse complement strand
CCAGACGACGTCGCCAGCCGTGGAGAGGATACCGCTCCATACTGACCACTGTTCCGGTATAGACCAGACAATCTTGCCCTTAGTGGCATCCCAGGCAATCATGTTACCCATGTTGTCCTTGGCTGCATTGTTGTTCGGGCAATCCGGGCATACTGCACCAGCAGGATACATGGTCAGGTTCGCATTCACGTAGGCCTGGCCTGCAACATACTGATTACCACCTGCAGAATAGCTGACCGGTTCGTAGGTCATGGCGACATGGTTCGTGCCGACGTAGAACAGACCGTTCTTCGGGCTGTAGGATGCCGGGTTCTCATTCTTGGAACCCAGCGCGGCCGGAACGAGGTCCTTGGTCACCACATCCTCACCATTGAGGTGGGTGCTGAACTTGTCAACGGTCTGCGGATAGCCGGTCTTCATGTCAACATGGGTTGACCAGTTGACGGCCGGATCAAACTTCTCGGCAACCAGCAGTTCACCACTGACGCGGTCGACGGTGTAGCCATAACCATTACGGTTGAAGTGGACCACTGTCTTGCGGGTCTTGCCACCGATGTTCTGGTCAGCCAGGATCATTTCGTTGATGCCGTCATAGTCCCACTCATCATGGGGCGTCATCTGATAGACCCAGCGGGCGATACCGGTGTCGATGTCACGAGCGAACATGGTCATGGACCACTTGTTGTCACCCGGACGAACGACCGGGTTCCAGGTGCTCGGGTTACCTGAACCGTAATACATCAGGTTTTCATCGAAGTCGGCTGCCCACCAGCCCCAGGTTGAACCACCACCTGTCTTCCACTGATCACTCAGTGATTTACAGCTGCTTGGTCCTCGTGCAGGGGCCTTCCAGTCCTTGTCGGCACACCATGTCTTCAGGCTTGAGTCCTTGCCGACCGCCTTGCCCATGGATGTGGTCTTGTCATCAAACAGGATTTCTTCATCCGGACCCATGCTGTATGCCTTCCAGGCCAGGCTACCATCGCTGGCATTGTAGGCGGCCATCCAGCAGCGGACACCGAACTCGGCACCGGCGATACCGGTGAAGACCTTGTCCTTCATGGGATGGGGTGCGTTGGTGTTGGTCTGACCCTTCTTGGGATCACCATTCTTGGTAGACCAGACTACGGACCCGTCATTGGCCTTTAATGCCACCAGGACGGTATCAGCCTGTTGCAGGTAGATCTTGCCGTCACCATAGGCTAGACCACGGTTGACCGTGTCACAGCACATGACCGGAACGGTTTCATCAAAATCCTGCTGCGGCTCATACATCCAGGTGATATCCAGCGAATCCAGGTTGACTGCGAATACGTTGTTCGGGAACGCTGAATGGATGAAGAGATGGTCAGATTCCAGTCCGATTGCAGAACCGGGCAGGACCAGGGGACCACCTTCATGACCACGCAGGATGCCTGTTGAGAACGTCCACGCAACCTGTAGTTTACCGGCATTCTTGTTGTTGATCTGCTGCAGTTCAGAATACCGGTTGTTGCTATAGTCGTGCCCCGGGTAAGCCCAGTAGTTTGGATCCTGAATCAGCTTCCTAACCCCATCATTAGCAAAAGCCGAACCAGAAACAGCCAGGGCCAAGGCGGCGACTAACCATTTACTAGTAAATTTCCTCATGACCTCCTCCTCTATTATTGGTTGATCATGTGTTGATCTCATTGTTACTTATAAAAACCTCTTGCTGACTCGAGATCAAAAGTCATCAAGGGGTTGTAAATCGATACGGAAAGACAGTCAAACTTGTGTCTGTATCTGTACGTGTAAGACACCAAGGTGATGGCAGGGTAATAGATACTCGGAATGTTGGTACTACGGGTTTGTGGTGTGCCAGACATTATTCTATGTAGGTATGCCTTGCGTCAGTACTTGTGCAACGCATGTAAGTCTCTTCACTATGTGATACGTTGTACAAAATACCTGTGACCTTTCTTTTTTTGTTTGTTATTCAACATATGAAGCGTGCAGATTATAGTCTTTCCTGTTCCTGTAGCAACATTGATTGAACCTCCAACAGGCAGGTTCAACGTTTATGAAAACATCCCTGATGTCTCTAATTACATGTTACACCTTTACGCGGACGAATTTTAGGAAATTTTCCTACCCAGTGCAAGCATATTCAATCAGATGCAGTCTAAATTGGGAAGTAACTTTAACTTGAAATAATATAAACTTATAAATTAATAAGATGCGATCATTTTATGATAAAATGATTGAACTATAGAGGGTTTCGTGATTACCAAAAATTGGTATATTCCAAATAAAATTTTATACTTTCATTTACGTTTAACTTTGCGATGCCTTGAACTCCAGCATAAACAGACAGTCACAGCTTTTTAGCAGGTGGTTCAGGGCGAGCGAATACATCCACAAGCGCAATAAATACGTCCTATAACAAGTAACCGATCTTGCCGGAGGGCAATACGTATGTATAACGTTTTACAGAGATCAACCATGAATACCCTTGTTTGCCTGTCTTTGTTGGGTTGCACAGGGACGGTATTGGCTGATGCCGATGTCTCCTCACCAAACTATCGCCAGGAACTGTCGGATCAAGTCTGGGAAGAAAACATCCGCCCTGCTACTTTTCAGGACAGGGGAATCCTTGAGGGGGCCAACCAGGATATCCTGGAAATCAAGGCACCTTACCGTGCTGAAGATGGCGCCATTGTTCCAGTCTCCATCCACACCAAGATCACGCAGACCGGGGACAACTTCATCCAGAAGCTGCACATCTTCATAGACAAGAATCCGATCCCGCTGGTCGGTGTTTTCGAGTTTACCCCGGATGCCGGTCGCGCCGATCTGGCCATGCGGGTCCGGGTCAATGAATACAGTTACTTCAGGGTCATTGCCGAAATGAATAATGGCGATCTGGTTATGGCCAAAAGCTTTATCCGTACCAAGGGGGGATGTTCAGCCCCTCCAGGTAAAAGCGTCGCGGAATCCAAGGCGAATCTCGGTCAGATGAAAATGGAGACAGTGGGAGAACTTGAACTTGGCAAACCGAACCTGATGCAATTAAAAATCAGGCACCCCAATATCACCGGTATGGCCCCGGACGATAAAACCGGCGTATACCCACCGCCTTACTATGTTACCGATATGAATATTAACTATGACAACAAGATGGTGATGAAGGCCAAGATGACGTTTGCTATCAGTCAGGACCCGAGTTTCCGTTTCTACTTTGTTCCGGAAAAAGAGGCTGATATGACGGTTGATGTGATTGACAACAAGGACAACCATTTCAATTCATCCTATCCTGTCAAACTCTAGAATAACATTATCAGATAGTACAAAGGGTGACTGATGGTCACCCTTACTATTGTGCAGGATTGAAATTATTACGACTATTCTTCTTCCCTGTATTTTTCTTCATCAACAGGTTCTTCTTCCCTGGGGTTTATCACCTTTTTCACAACAGGGCATTCCTGTTCTGCTGTTTTTCTTGCTTCTGTCAGTTTGGAAAACATCTCCTTGGCAGGTATATTGTCACGAAATACCCCACCGTTTTCCCCATACGCAGTCTTGTTGCGTTCATAGGTAGTTGCAAATTCATAATCGACATACACAAGCTGTTTCGCAATGGAATCGATACGGCAGGAACAGGTATAGAGGTGTTCCAGGTTTTGCTCCCCCAGGTCATGCATACAATGAACCACATAGAAGGCACGTGCATCGGTCGGATAATCATTGGCTAATGCCGAAGCAGACAGACTAATCAGCGGGATTATAAATGCGGTTGATAATCTCATATTCACTCTCTCCTCTATTTCTCAATTCAATCTGAAAATTATAAATCCGGATATCACTTATTCAATCATTATGTGAAACTGTCCGTTGTCTTGACATCAAAATATATTGTTAGGGCAACCCTGATTAAATCAGGGTTTCCACGGTACAGGGAGGTACCGCCATTTTCAATAGCTGTCAATCTAATAAAAATGGGAGACAAAGCAACCATCGTATTTTTGCCTTTACTCATACCTTCCATGGTATGCGCCCTTCGGGCCAGTGCTTACGCACTGTTCAAAATCGCTCCAGGCGATTTTGTCGCGGTCTGAAAATTCAAATACCTCGAAATTCAAGTACCTCGGTACTACCCTGGTGGGGTATGAAATTATTCAGACCTTATGTTTAGATAGTAACCTAAACAGAAGTTGCAAATTTTCAGATATATTTTTCCAGAATCTGGTACACAAGGTCCACACATCCGCGATTTGCTGTCACTGCCTTTCTGCCTGCTTCCCCCATTGCATGCCGTATATTTGCATCGCTGATTAATGTACACACTTTTTCGATCAACTGTTCTACATCATACACAATAAACATGGCCCCCACATCCACAAGCAGACGCCTGACTTCCTCAAAATTATGCGTATACGGTCCGCTGATGACAGGAATCTCGATACAGGCTGGCTCAAGCATATTATGCCCACCTACCGGTACCAGGCTACCACCGACAAAAGCCAGGTCAGAGGCCGCATAATACATGGGCAGTTCGCCCAGCGAATCCAGGATAAATACCTGTACGCCGCGATGACACTCCTCATGATTACCTTTCCGTATCGTTGTAAACCCCTGCTTCCTGCATAATTCATAAACCTTGTCAAATCGCTCCGGATGGCGGGGTGCGATGATCAACAGGCACTGCGGATCGATCGACAGAATCTGCCGATGTGCCTGCAGGATCGTTTCTTCTTCCCCCTCATGGGTGCTGGCGGCAATCCATACTGTCCTGTTAACCGAGAAATAGCGTCGCAGTGACTGCGCCTGTTCCTCCAGGCTCGGTGGCAGGCTGATATCGAATTTCAGGTTGCCGGTGACAACCACTTTTTGCCCGTCTGCCCCGAGCAGGATGAAACGGTTGGCATCCTCCTGTGTCTGTGCCGCGATCATCGTGACATTGGACAGGGTCTCCCGGGTGAGTTGACACAGACGTTGATACCCCCGGAATGACCGGGGTGACAGGCGGGCATTCGTCAATACGACAGGTATCCTGCGGCTTGCACATATATGATACAGGTTAGGCCATAGTTCAGTCTCCATGATGAGCAGGAATTCCGGTTTTATGCGCCTGATGAATGATGTAATGGCATTGGGCAGATCATAAGGCAGATATAAATGCCGGACTGATTCACCAAAATGCTGTCTGACGCGCTGTGCCCCCGTTGGTGTCACTGTTGTTATCAGAATCTGATGTTGCGGATAACGATCCAGAAGCCGTTTGACCAGGGGTACCGCAGCCTGTACCTCCCCCACTGAAACTGCGTGTATCCACAGAACGTGCTTGCCGGGATCAACCCGGACAGGGAATCCCAGGCGCTCATTCCAGCGTGACCAATAGGCGGGAGATTTGAACCCAAGCCAGAAAAGACGCAACAGGACAAAGGGCAATAAAAAGTAAAGCACCACCGTGTAGAGGAATCTCAAAGACCTAACCTGTTCCGATATTCATTCGTTGCATGACTGATTGAGCCAGTCGAGATAAGCACGTACACCGCCATCAAGAGAGGTAAATGCCCCTTCATACCCAAGCTGCCTTAATGCGGTGATGTCTGCCTCGGTAAAACTTTGATAACTGCCCGCCAGCTGTTCCGGAAAGGGGATATATTCGATCCCCCCCCGGCCATGCCAGTTGATAACCGCCCTCGCTACTTCATTGAAACTGTAACTGTTGCCTGTCCCCACATTGAAAATACCGGAGACACGGGAATGCGCCTGCAACCAGAGATTGACAGCCACCACATCCTCAACATAGATAAAATCCCGCCGTTGTTCCCCGTCGGCATAACCGTCACTGCCTTCAAACAATCTCACTTTCCCATCGGACAGTATCTGCTGATTAAGATGGTAGGCGACACTGGCCATGGAAGCCTTGTGCTGTTCCCTGGGTCCATACACATTGAAATAGCGGAGTCCGACTACCTGTGAACCCGCCTTGTACAGAATATTTCTTACATATTCATCAAACAGGAATTTTGAATAGCCGTAGACATTGACCGGTGCTTCAAACTGCCGCAATTCGCGGAAGATATCCCCGTTGCCATATACAGCGGCACTGGATGCATAGATAAACGGGATTTTATGCCTGAGTGCATAGTGGAGGAGTATCTTTGAATAAGTGAAATTATTATCCATCATGAAGCGGCCGTCCCATTCCGTAGTCACTGTGCAGGCCCCCTCATGGAAAATAGCATCAATCCGCTCAGCCAAAAAACTCTCTGTTTCAATCAGCCGGCGAAATTCAACCTTGTCCATGAAATCCTGCAAGGTACAGTCAACAAGGTTTCTGAACTTCGTACCATCACTCAGGTCATCGACCACAAGGATATCTTCCCGGCCGTTTTCATTCAGTTTCCTGACCAGATTACTGCCGATAAATCCGGCCCCTCCCGTGACGATAATCATACCGGGTTCCCGCCCGTTTGCCTTGCTGCGTTGATAATCCCTGTCGTTGAACATCCCTCTTCCAGAGGCAGGATGGTAACCTGCCCCCCTGCTTTTTCAACACATCCTGCGCCGGCGACTGCCTCAGGCCGGTAATCTCCACCCTTCACCAGGATATCCGGCCGGACCTCGCAGATTAATCTTTCCGGCGTATCTTCCGTGAAGGCGACCACCCAATCGACACACGCAAGCGCATTTAACACTGTCATGCGCTGTTCGAGAGGGACGATCGGTCGTTCCCTTCCCTTTAATCGTGCTACCGATGAATCATCATTGACTGCAACCAGAAGGCGATCACCTAACTGCTTCGCCCTGACCAGATAGCTGACATGCCCTGCATGCAGGATATCAAAACAGCCATTGGTCATGACGATCTTTTCTCCCCGTTGTCTCGCTTCATGAATCACTTTTTGCATCTGATCCTGTGTCAGGATACCGGAATGGATATTCTTTCTGCCCTGTATGGCGCTATTAATCTCTTCTGTTGAGATACTTGCTGCACCCAGTTTTTCAACCACCAGGCCAGCTGCCAAATTGGCAAAGGCGGTTGCCTGTGCAAGATCGTATCCGGAAACCATTGCTGCGGCCAATATTGCAATAACGGTATCCCCGGCCCCTGTCACATCGAACACCTCATGCGCCTGAGCTGACAATTGTAATGGTTCGTTGCCTTCTCTCAGCAATATCATTCCGTTTTCACCACGGGTCACCAGCATGCCCTCAAGCTGAAGTGTCTTGCGTAAGGTATTTCCCTTCTCAATAACGGCATCCGTTGTCGTACAGGGACCAACCACCATTTCCAGCTCTCTCTGATTCGGTGTTAACAAGGTTGCCCCCTGATAGCGGGAAAAGTCAGTTGATTTCGGGTCTACGAGAACCGGAACAGCGCGTTGTCTGGCGGACCGGATGAATGCCTGTACATCATTAAGACTGCCCTTTGCATAATCTGAAAGGACCACAATATCGGCAGAAGGAAGTTGTTTTTCAAACAGTTCATACAGTAAATGCGAATGTGCACTGCCTGATTCCGCCTCATAATCCAGTCGTAATAATTGCTGATGTTGACTCAGGATTCGTAATTTCGTGACTGTGGGGAAACCAGGCTGGCGTAGAAAGGCACACTCCACTCCTCTTTCTTTCAGTAGTCTTGCCAGGATATCTGCAGAATCATCATCTCCTGTGATCCCGACCAGACGGGTATTGATACCCACATGACTGATATTCAGCGCCACATTACCGGCACCGCCCGGGCGTTCCTCCGTCGTCCTGACACGGACAATAGGTACCGGTGCCTCGGGCGAAATCCGTGATGTCTCTCCATGGACATAACGATCGAGTATGACATCACCGACGATAAGGGCAACGGCGGATTGATTTGTATTGAATAAAGGCCCCATGAAATTCACAATAGCAACGGCAGTCAAATCAAATAATATTTTGTGGAATCTTAACACACTGACATTATTCTGGTATTCAGGATGTTACTGAAAAGGCGTCAATTCATTCTTTATATCTGGCTATTCTCGCAAAATTGCCTGGCGGCGGATCGTCTTCCTGACTTTTTTGAAGCGACCTATACCCTGCACTCCAGGGAGGCACAGTTTGCCGAGATGAATCGCAGCTTTGTTGCTGCAGGCAACGGGAAATATATTTTTCGTTCCGAAACCCGGACCACAGGGTTTATGTCCCTCTTCCGCAAGGACAGGATTATTGAAGAAAGCCAATGGTCTGAACACGAGCCACAACTTCGGCCAGAACACTACACCTACCAGCATACCGGCGGTAAAAAAGACCGCTTTGTTGATATCGTTTTTGATTGGGACAAGAACAGAATAACCAACCAGGTGGGTGATTCAGTCTGGTCTATGCCACTGCAACCGGAAATCCTGGATAAACTGCTGTATCAACTCGCAATCATGCGTGATTTACAACGTGGCAGGTTGCCACAGAGCTATACCATCGCCGATGGCGGCAAGATCAAGTCTTATGAATTTGAAGTGCTGGGTGAAGAGTCTGTCCAGACGCCACTTGGGGCCCTGCAGACAATAAAGCTGGCACGCTACAAATCCGGCAGTAAAGACAAAACGCTGCTATGGTGCGCCATCAACCTGGAATACCTGCCGATCAAGGTGGAAAATACCGAGAAAGACGGCCAAGTAACAACGGCGCTGATAAAAACACTGAAAGGATTCGGCGACAGAGACAATCTTCTACCACAGCAGCCATAAGCTGTGCCATCCCTGGCTGCAGCTGCAGGGACAAGAATTGCTAGAACCTATCTCAAAATTAGCGAGCGCCGGCAAGACAAGGCAAAAATGGGCGAGAAAGCGCAGTTTACACGGGAGTAAATGAGCATTTTGAGCCCTTTTTAAACGCCGTATTGGCAAGCACAGCAATTATTGAGATAGGTTTTAGCCTCTGATGAGGCTGACCAGTTTCTCAGGCGACATATAACCTGGTAATTCTGTCCCGTTTTCCAGAAAAATGGCCGGGGTACCCCTGATACCCAGACTCTGTCCGATCTGATACTGCTGCTTGACCGGATTATCACATTGTCTGTAGGCAACTGGTTTCCCGTTCTTGGCATCGGTCAGGGCCTGGTGACGGTCCCCGGCACACCAGACGGCGACCATATCCCGATAGGCCTTCGAATCGATACCTGCCCTCGGAAAGGCCAGATAACGTACGGCAACCCCGTTTTTATTCAATTCCGGCACATCGCGATGCAAACGCTGGCAGTAGCTGCAATCCACATCCGTAAATACATAGATTGCGTGCTCGGTCTTTTCCGGGGCAAATTCAATCAAATCGCGTTCCGGTATATTTTTCAGGATATCAAGGCGGGCGACTGAACGCCCCTCTTCACTCAAATTACGTCGATCCTGAAGGTCCAGTAAATCCCCTTTCAATAAATACCTGCCGTCCCCCGTCATATACACTATATCCGGACCCATCATGACCTGGTAAATATTCTGGACCGGAGACGGTGTGATCGCTGTGATTTTCATATCCGGCAACAGTGATTGCAGACCACGGGTGATATTTGCCTTAACATCCTCATCGGCATGACCGTCAATTGACAGCAGGACAAGCCACAAACAACCAGATAATAATAATGTAAACCTCATTCTGACCTCCAAAATGGTCAACACAGGATATCTTTTCCGGGAACTACAAAAATGGAGACACATGCTATCAGACTCTCTGGCAGCCTGTCTGTTCCGTAATACTCCCTCCTTGCAGTGAACCAGTCTGATATCAGATATAAGGATTTCAATAAAACATACTCAAATTCAAGGGGTTTTCATGCTACAGTCGTATCCGTAAATCCGGCAAACCACGGTGATCCCACTGGTGCAGAAGACAATAATAACACAGCCATCCGAAGAAAGACTGACGCTGAGCTACGTCCTCGTCCAGCTGCAGAAAGACGGGATCATCAGCCCACAGCAGGCGGCCCAGTTAGCCAATCGAAGCCAGGATATCAATAAACCCTCTATCCACCCCCTGCTGCTTGTGTCTGAACAGGGCTGGCAGAGCGCAACACAACCACCCTACCACCTGACACTGGAAACATTGACGCGCTGGCTGGCGGAGAAAACCGGGCAGGCCTATCTACGCCTCGATCCACTGAAAATCGATGTGCGCAGTATCACGGGGATTGTGTCACAGGGCTATGCGGCCAGGTTAAAGATCCTGCCTGTCACCGTCAATGAAAAGGAACTCACCGTGGCTACCTGTGAACCTTTCATTGAGTCATGGGAAGAGGAGTTGGCACACATCGCCGGACGCAAAATCAAACGTGTGATTATCAATCCGAGGGACCTTGAGCGCTATCTGGTTGAGTTTTATGGCGTAAGCCGCTCCATCCTGGGTGCCATCAATGAAAAGGCCGATGAACCGATGGCCCTGATCCAGAATTTTGAACAGCTTGTGCAGGTTGGCAAGGCTGGTGAACCGGATGCCAATGACCGTCATATCGTCAGCATTGTTGACTGGTTATTGCAATTTGCCTTCGAACAGCGGGCCAGCGATATCCACCTCGAACCCCGCCGGGGGAAGGGCCGGGTCCGGTTCCGTATCGACGGGGTCCTGCATATCGTGCATGAATTCCCGAGTGTCCTGATGGGGGCCATCACCAGCCGCCTGAAATCACTGGGCCGCATGGATGTCACTGATCGCAGACGCCCGCAGGACGGCCGCGTCAAGACCGTGACCCCAAGTGGCAAGGAAGTGGAAATGCGTCTTTCCACCATGCCCACAACCTTCGGCGAAAAACTGGTCATGCGAATTTTTGACCCGGAGATGCTGGTAAAAAGTTTCAAGGACCTGGGCTTTACCAGGCATGATGAGCAATGCCTGAAAGACATCATGGAAAACCCGCACGGGATAATACTGGTCACCGGCCCGACCGGTTCCGGGAAAACCACCACCCTGTATTCTGTCCTGAATCACCTGGCCCGCCCGGAACTGAATATCTGCACAATTGAAGACCCCATCGAAATGGTCGACCCACTCTTCAACCAGATGCAGGTGCAACCTGCGATCGGGGTGGATTTTGCGAGCGGAGTCCGTACCCTGTTACGCCAAGACCCTGATATCATCATGGTCGGGGAGATCCGGGACAAGGAAACCGCCGATGTTGCTATCCAGGCCGCACTGACTGGGCACCTTGTCCTCTCCAGCCTGCATACGAATGATGCCTCCGCGGCTGTGACCCGGCTTATTGACATCGGTTCACAACCCTTCCTTATCAATGCAACCCTGCTCGGTGTGGTCGCCCAACGGTTGATCCGTACCCTGTGCAACCATTGTAAACAGGCGGACACCCTGGACAAGGAGGCCTGGAATCATTTTGCCGCCCCCCACCGGTTACGTCCGCCAAAAAAAGTGTATACCTCAAAAGGTTGTGATGAATGCCGTCATACCGGCTATATGGGCCGCGTCGCCATCTATGAAATCCTGACCGTCAACAGCGAGATCAGAAAACAGATCACTGCCACTACCAGTCTTGATGACTTGCATGCCGCCGCCATAGCCCAGGGCATGCGTTCGTTACGCATCGGTGCCGCCCAGAAAATAGCGGAAGGGGTAACGACATTGGAAGAAGCCTATTCCGTCCTGCCCCAGCGGAGTGAGTGAAACTTAAGGTTTCGGGTTCTTGATTTTGAATCGAGGCCGGGACATTCCTGTTAACGGCCAGATCCGTCAAGCAAACATAAGTCTTGCATTGCCATATCGGTGATAACAATAGCTGCTTCGGGTAAGGAGTCTGGCCTTCGGTCTCGGCCCCTGCTTCTCCCGGGAAGAAGTTGGTACATCCCTTATTGTCACTCCTTAATCATGATAGGATTTGTCTGATTTAATCGAATTAGAGGAAGCCCACAGCTCACCCTCACTAATGTCATCTCAATAATAAGATATAGAGAAAATTACATGATCAACAAAGAAGAAATTGACAAGGCGATTGCCGCACATGGCATGTGGAAAACCCGGCTCAAGCAGGCCATTGATACCGGCGAGATTGACCTGCCGGTAGAAACGATCCGGACGGATGATCATTGTGTATTCGGAAAGTGGCTGAATGGTCCTACCCACACAACCGTGGATAAGGCATCCGATCATTACAAAACGGTGAAGCAACTTCACGCTGAATTCCACAAAATTGCCGCCCGGGTTGCCGAACTTGCTGTGGCTGGCCACAAAAAAGAGGCTGTAAAAATAATTTCGCTTGGCGGCGAGTATGCATCCGTATCCGCAAAACTCACGGCAGCCATGAAAGAGTGGAAAAAGAGTTAACGCTACGAGTAAAATGTCTCCATTTCCTGCAGGCAAAATGATCGCCACGCTGCGTTTGTCCATTGGAAAAAATCATGGCTGTTTCAGCGCTGCGCTGTCATGCCCCGCTTGAAACCCGGGGCATACCCTCCTTGGTATGCCCGTTCACCGGGGAAAAGACATGTCCAGTGTCTATTCCTGTTTCCGGCTCACCCCCTTGGATGGTGTCTTGCATGTAAATCCTTCAATCGTTCTCTGGCGATATGCGTATAGATTTGGGTTGTCGAGATATCACTGTGCCCGAGCAGCATCTGTACCACGCGCAAATCAGCACCGTGATTCAAGAGATGCGTTGCAAACGCATGCCGCAGGACATGGGGTGAGAGGGTTTTGTTGATCCCCGCTATCCGTGCATAGCGCTTGATGATGTACCAGAAGGACTGCCGGGTCATGGCACGGCCACGCATTGTGGGAAACAGCGTATCGTTCGCATTGCCCTTGAAAAACGCCGGTCTGCCCTGTGTCAGAAATCGTTCCAGCCAGACAACAGCCTCTTCGCCAAGGGGCACAAGGCGCTCCTTGTTGCCCTTGCCAATGACCCGCACAACGCCCTGGCGCAGATTGACCTGTTGCAGGGTCAAGCCTACCAGCTCGGTGACCCGGAGACCGGTTGCGTAAAGCACTTCCAGCATGGTCCGATCCCTGAACCCAAGCGCGATATCGGTATCCGGTGCCGCAAGCAATGCCTCGACTTCGGTTTCTGTCATGGACAGGGGCAATGGCCGGCCCAGTCTTGGTGATTCAACCCTTGCCGTCGGATCATGTCCTGCCTGTCCTTCACGCACAAGATATTCATACAGCCTGCGAATACTGGATAACCGTCTGGCCACCGTCCGCACTGAACATTCACACACCACGGAGAGATAGGCAAGTATGTCACTGGTCCGGGCTGATATGATTTGTCCTTTCTGTTTCTCCAGCCAGGCAGCGTAGGCATACAAATCGCTACGGTAGGCAGCAAGGGTATTGTCACTCAGGCCACGTTCCATCCAGATTGCATCGAGGAAGCCATCGATGAGTTGTCTGGAACCCTCCGAGGGTGGTACCCGTAGTTCAGTCATGGCCTTCATGTGCAAGTAACCATTGCTTGATGACGGTCTTCCCTGCCTTGCCCATATACCCGCCAGGACCACGGGCTGCGATAACGCGATGGCAGGGTATTATTACGGCAATCGGATTGGCGCGGCAGGCCTGGCCAATCGCGCGGCTGCCGGTATTCAGCTTGCGGGCTAGCTGGCCGTAGGTGACGGCCTGCCCGCAGGGTATATCCTGGAGGGCAGCCCAGACACGCCTTTGAAACACGGTTCCCTCCGGTGCCACGGGAAGTGTTGGAAAATCCTGGGCAGCAGAGAAATAGCGGTGTAATGCATCCATGATTATGCGCAGGCGGCGGTTCTCCACTTTTTTGACTACCGGCCTTGCAGACAACCAGGCAAGTTGCTTCAACTGTTGTCCCTGCAAGCGGATCCCCAGCCACCCGATCGGGCTGAGATAAACAGCATCATACTGCTGTTCAGCTGTCGATGATGACATGACAGATGACCTGGTTCATATCACCTGTTGCAGGAAGGGTAATGACCCCTGACCAGTTTACCTGGTCAGGGCCTGGATCAGGAGGTCGTTTTGATCTTTTCCTTGATGCGGGCGGACTTGCCCCTGCGTTCCCGCATGTAATAAAGCTTGGCACGGCGGACATCACCGCGCCGTTTGATCTCGATATCGGCAATGGTCGGGCTGTAGGTCTGGAAGACACGCTCAACACCTTCACCATAGGAGATCTTGCGCACGGTAAATGAGGAATTCAGACCTCGGTTTCGCTTTGCGATCACTACGCCTTCGAAGGCCTGCAAACGTTCACGCTGACCTTCCTTGACCTTGACCTGAACAACCACAGTATCCCCCGGGTTAAAGTCCGGCACCTCACGTGTCATTTGTCCGGACTCGAGTTGCTCAATTATATTACTCATCGTTCTGCTCCAATCAATTGCAATCGCTTAACCATTCTGTTCCTGACCTTTACCGGCGTTGAATTCCTTCCTGTATTCTTCCAGCAATCCCGCCTGCTCTGCATCCAGGTGTAATACTGCCAACAGATCAGGCCGCCGTAACCAGGTCCGCCCCAGTGCCTGCTTGAGACGCCAACGGCGGATCTCTTCATGATTACCACTCACCAGCACAACCGGTATCGACAGTCCGTCAATCTGTTCCGGCCGAGTGTAGTGAGGATAATCCAGCAACCCGTCAAAAAATGAGTCTTCCCTGACTGAATCTTCGTGCCCCAGAACACCCGGAATGGTCCTGGTAATGGCATCGATCAACACCATTGCTGCCAGTTCCCCGCCACTGAGGACATAATCCCCGATTGACCATTCCTCGTCCACCTCGGATGCAATAATGCGCTCGTCAATCCCTTCATAACGGCCTGCAACCAGGATCAGTCCGCTGGAGTGTGACAATTCCAGCACACCAAGATGTTCCAGTCTGCGTCCCTGCGGACTTAGATATATCACCCTCGCCCCCTGTGCCTGGGAATTGCGTGCCGCATGGATAGCTTCACGCAAGGGTTCAACCAGCATCACCATACCGGGTCCCCCACCATACGGCCGGTCATCGACTGTCCTGTGCCTGTCATGGGTGAAATCCCTGGGATTCCAGGTATTCACCTTTACCAACCCCTTTTCAACCGCCCGACCTGTGACCCCGTACTCTGTAACCACATTGACCATGTCCGGGAACAGGGTGACCACATCGATTTGCAGCATTATTCATTCTCCGGCCGCCAGTCAATCCGTATCATTCCCTGTTTGAGGTCAATATCAAGAACATGCGTTCCCTGGATCAGCGGGAAGAGGATCCGCTTTTCTCCAGCAATGGCCAGCACATCATTTGCACCGGTTTCATAAATCTCATCCACCTTGCCGAGTGGAATCCCTGCCTGATTTGTTACTGACAGACCAATCAGGTCACACCAGTAATATTCTCCCTCCGGCAGTGCCGGCAATTGTCCGCGTTCGATGGCGATTTCCGCATTGATTAACGCCCTTGCCGACTCCCGATCATCTATATCCTGCAGACTTGCAATCAGTCCCTTGCCGTGTTGCCTGCCTGTTTTCAGGGTCATCACAACCCACTGCCCATCTTGCCTGACATACCAGGTTTTATAGTAAAATATATTTTCCCTGGGTCTTGTGTAAGACATGATTCTGACCCAACCGCTCACCCCGTAAATCCCGGCGATTCGCCCCATCACAACGCGCTCGTTTTCTGGCTGCATCAGAATTCTGTTGTCAATGGTGCCCCGTCATCCTGTCTGGATATGTGGCCGATATTGCATGGCAGGTACATGCCTATCGTCAATTCAAAATACAGGTAAAGTAAGTATTACGTGCTGGCCGCCCCCGCCAGATTCCCCTTGATTAATTTATTGACACGTTCCGTCGTCCTGGCACCTTTCGAAAGCCAATATTCAACACGGTCTGATGCAATTTTCAAGGCCTCTTCATTTCCTTTAGCGATAGGATTAAAAAATCCAATACGTTCTATATAACGGCCATCACGCTTGTTGCGGCTGTCCGTAACAACGATATGGTAGAAGGGGGTTTTATTGGTCCCAGCACGTGCCAGTCGAATTTTAACCATCAGTTTGCTGACCTCATCTCTGTCATTGATCTATTATCCAGGCGAAATTCACCATCCCAAAAAAGTGCGTTATTGTACGTCATCTTATTGAAAAAGAAAGAGCAGACAGACACTTGCGCATGAAACTGCCTGCCAGGCTGTTGAATGGCAGCTAACGCTACCGGGATTCCCCCGTTTATAATGCAGGCTTTGCAGCAGAGGGAATCGTTTATTGTACACTTTATCTATGTATATCATTGATAATTATTATTTTATTATAAGTAATGCGTGTCCCTGATAACTTGCAGGAACAGAAGACAGAAATCCGTGCCCTGATGAAAAAAATCCGGGCCGGTTTGCCGGAATCCCTGCGCCATACCCACAGCAGACTGATCCTTGGGCATCTGGCCGGTCTGGATGAGGTGATTTCTGCCAAAAACGTCTTCATTTACATCTCCCATGGCAGCGAAGTGGATACCCATGCTGTCATCCGGCGATTACTGGACGAGGGGAAATCACTTGCCATACCAAAGATTATCAATGCCGATCGCATGATTTCAGTACCATTCACCACATGGAATGATCTCAAACCCGATGTAATGGAAATACTGACAGCAGGCACAAACATCCCTTATTCCGGCCCTCTGGATATCGCTATCGCACCGGGCCTTGGATTTACCATTGCCGGCGGCCGTATCGGTTTTGGCCGCGGTTATTATGACCGGTGGTTTAAAACAAATATCGTGAAGAGCAGGATAGCCCTGGCCTTTGAGGCGCAACTGATCGAGCAGCTGCCAGTGGGGGTCAACGATGTCCCGGTCGATATCATCGTTACTGAAAAACGTGTTATTCGTGTTATTACCGGTCGATGACTGAATTTAACCCTGTACAGGCAACATCTGACCAGGGGCATACCAGGTTCTGTCAGCCGAACTTTTCCAATTCAATCGTCATCTTTCCCTTGTCCAGCGCCTGGCTTTCCGTCGTTTCCTCACGCACCATTTTTATCAAGCCGATACCTGGTGCATACCAACTGGTTTCATTGACGCTGACAATGGTAAGCCCGATATAGTTACCCGCATTCTTGTACGCATAACCCTGCATCCGGATCCTTACACAGCCATGAAACAGCCCCGCCGGGACGTTGATCGTATCATCTGTTGCCTCCACCCGGCTGGTCACCGGCACTTCAGCAACAATCTGGAATTCCGTTTTCTGTGGCGGCCCGGTTTTTTTTAGCAACCTGGTCAGGGTTACCGTGTTCCATTCTGAACCGGTCGTTAATGGATAGCGGAAAACATAGTGTTCATCCCTGGTAAATACCGGCCTGATCCCGGATGTGTCCTCCTTGCCAAAAAATAAAATCCCTTCCTCCGTTTTCTTGTAATAAAGCAATGTGCCATCCAGAGATTTGCGTACAAAAACCTGCTGTCCTTCCTTGTATCCTGGTGCTTGATTAACGATCATGTATTTTTGTCTGTTGATACCGTCCATGGTGGTCATTTCGACGAAATAATGCCATGACAAACCCTCTTCCAGTGGAAAATAACTGTTTTTTTCACTCAAACAACTGCTGTTGGTCAATACGGCAACGAGCAGAAACAGGTACTGGCCAGGAGATGGACGCCTTGAACAGGAAGGTTTTCGAAGATACATAGAACTGTTTCAGTATATCAGATAAACAATATTCTCAGTCAGGGGCGCTGGCCCGTATTTTTCTTGACCGGAACCATGCCTAAGGTTTATGAGAAAGCAGTCAACATGGTTTATTATGTCTAATAATCAGGTATATACAAATTCATATGAACCCTTTTATTAATATCAAATCCTGGGTCCTGGCCAGTTTGTCTTTCACCATAAGCACCTTTGCCTGCGGGTGTGGCGCTGATACAGACTGGCCACTGTATGGCAGAGATTACAGTAATCAACGTTACAGTCCACTGGACCAGATCAATCAGGGAAATGTCGAACAACTCGGCCTCGCCTGGTCCTATCACACGGGTAAACACGGAACCTTCCAGACCAGTCCCATTGTATTGAATGGTGTGATGTATATCACCACACCATTTAATGATGTGATTGCCCTCGAGGCAAAGAGTGGCCAGGAAATATGGCGTTACCGGCACCGGCTCCGGGGGGACAAATTTTGCTGTGGGCCTGCCAATCGTGGTCCGGCCGTTGCCAATGGCAAGGTCTATACCGTAACCATCGATGCACGTTTGATTGCACTTGATCAAAAATCAGGCGCAGTAGTCTGGGACAGGGAGATCGCAGACATCTCTGCAGAGGGTGGAGAAATACCTGGACCCGTGCTTGGTTTTGCAGAATTGAAGGGCGCTGTACAAACCGGCCAGACCGGTTACAGTGCCAACCTCGCCCCACAGGTATTTGATGGCAAGGTATTTGTCGGTGTAACCGGCGCCGGCTATGGTCTTCATCTCGAACTGGAAGAAAATGGCGATTCCAGGCTGTCTGTAGGCGGGTTTTCCGGAAACAGACATGGCCTGCGAGGGTTCCTGGTTGCCTATGATGCTGAAACAGGACGGGAGATCTGGCGCTGGTATAGCATACCGGAACTGGGTTGGGAGGGGGTATGGCGCCAGACGACCCCGGACGGGATACCGCTCGGACGTGATATCGAAGAAGAAAAACGCCTGTTTTCCGATCGCCAGGAGAACTGGAAACCCGGTGGTGGTTCAATCTTTACAACTCCCGCCATCGATCCTGAACTCGGTCTGCTTTATGTAGGAACCGGCAACCCCTCACCCCAAATGGATGACACCACCCGGCCCGGTGACAATCTGTATACCGTCAGTCTGATCGCGCTCGAAATCGATACCGGGAAACTGCACTGGTATTACCAGCAGGTACCACATGATCGCTGGGGCTACGATATCGCAAGTCCACCGGTGCTTTTTGACTATAAAAAAGATGGCAGGATTATCAAGGCCGTTGGTCAGGCGAGTAAACTCGGCTGGTTCTTTGTCCATGACCGTAAGACAGGGGCATTGTTGTTAAAATCGGAACCATTTGTCCAACAGACAAACCTTTTTGCACAGCCAACGACTGAAGGCGTTCGCATCGTTCCCGGCACCCTTGGGGCTACATCATGGTCACCAGTCAGTTATCATCCACAGGCAGAGACTGTTTATATTGCAGGGATCCATCAACCCTCACTCTTCTTCAGCCGTAAACTGGATCCGAAACCGGACCAACCCCGGGAGAGCTATACCTTTTTCAGACAGGCAAATGAACCCGACTGGGGTTTCCTGACCGCAATCTCAGTCAACACCGGTAGCATACTCTGGCAACAAAAGATTGAAGACCCGATGGTCGGGGGCGTATTGGCAACGGCAGGTGGACTTGTTTTTACCGGGGAAGGAAACGGTGATTTTGATGCCTTTGATGCCCGCAATGGCAGGCGCATGTGGACTTACCACAGCCGATATGGAGTAAACGCCCCGCCCATTACCTATGCAATGGATGGAAAACAATATGTAGCCGTTGCGGCAGGGGGAAATCAACTGTTTGGCTATCCAGTCGGTGATGAGATTCTTGTCTTTACGCTCACAGCAAGTCCTGATACAAATTAAACGTCAGCTTAATCAAATTATCCATGCATACCTGAATATCATGAATAAACTCCATCAGCTCAACATCAGTTATTCGAACAGGGAGGACCGTCTGTTGCTCAGGGCTTCCACAAAGGATGGGGATGAATACAGACTGTGGTTGACACGCCGCTTTACCCGCCTGCTCTATGATGTGCTTGCAAAGGAAATGGATAAAAAAGGAGGTGTAACCGCGATCTGCTCGAATGAGCAGACAACTAAATTGTTCAAGAATGGTGCCTTCGAAAAGCCGTTTAAGGACGACAATGTTAATTTACCACTTGGTGAATCCGGTATTGTTGCTTTCAGCATAAAAACCGGGACAGATGCGGAAGGGACTTTAACACTTGAGTTACACGCGGAAGATGGACGTGGTATCAATCTGAGCCTGAATAATTCACTCCTGTACCTGTTTTATTCCCTGTTAACGCAAGGCATCAATCAGGCTAATTGGCAATTGCATGCAGGTAAAGAAATAACATCACAACATATTCACTAAGGAAATCCTGATTAATTCAGGGTTTCCTGGGTACAGGGAAGTACCGACATTGGCATGGCTCGATCCAGTGATAATCACAATCAATCCATGACAGATAATTGGCCTTTATATGGCCTTGGCAGGGCCTGATTGCCGATGAATCTTGACAGGAAGGTATAACTATACTTAATTGAAACCAATCCGGGACGTCTTCCTGATGTGCGGGTTGACTTTCCCTGCTGATATGATTTCCCGGTTTTCGAGTGATAGATATATACTATTAATTAATTAAATATATTTAATTATATATATTTTCATCAGGTGCCTACACTCTGCTAAATCGTATTAATCAACTTACTAAACCATTCAAATTCAGAGGAGTTGCAGACATGGCCAGGAAAATACTAACGACATCATCCGGCGCACCCGTCGTTGATGACCAGAATTCTGTTACTGCAGGACCGCGTGGTCCCTTGCTTATTCAGGATTGGCAGCTAATCGAGAAACTTGCACATTTTAATCGCGAACGCATCCCCGAGCGTATTGTCCACGCCAAGGGGAGCGGAGCACATGGTACTTTCACCTTGACCCGCGATTTGTCTGACTACACCATTGCCGATCATCTGAATGGCAAGGGCAAGCAAACTGAGGTATTCGCTCGTTTTTCAACTGTCGGCGGTGAAATGGGTTCGGCTGATGCGGAACGTGATCCACGGGGTTTTGCAGTCAAACTTTACACCAGGCAGGGCAATCACGATATCGTAGGCAACAATACGCCCGTGTTTTTCCTGCGTGACCCCAGTAAATTTCCCGATTTCATTCACACCCAGAAGCGTAATCCGGTAACCAACTGCAAGGATCCGGAGGCGATGTGGGATTTCTGGTCCCTGAATCCGCAATCCATACATCAGGTGACGATCCTGTTCTCCGAGCGCGGGGTACCTGCTACCTACCGTCATATGAACGGCTACAGTTCACATACCTATTCAATGTGGAACAAAAAGGGTGAGCGTTTCTGGGTCAAGTGGCATTTCAAGACCCGGCAAGGCATTCAATGTCTTACGCAGGCAGAGTCGCGCCGGGTCTGTGGCGTGGATCCCGATCATGCACAGCGCGATTTAGTAGAAGCAATCGAGAGTGGTAATCATCCCCGCTGGACGGTCAATCTGCAGATCATGGCGGAGGTCGAGGCTGAGAGTTATCATATCCATCCTTTCGACCTCACCAAGGTGTGGCCACATGGCGATTACCCCCTGCTTGATATCGGCGTGCTTGAGCTAAATCGCAATGTCGAGAACTACTTTGCGGAAACGGAACAGGCGGCGTTTTCCCCCAGCAACCTTGTGCCCGGGATCGGTGTTTCACCGGACAAGATGTTGCAAGCCAGATTGTTTGCCTATCAGGATGCCCACCGTTATCGTATCGGTGCTAATTATAACGATCTGCCAGTCAACTACCCGCGTTCGGCACAACCGGCAAATTATCAACGCGGTGGTGTCATGGCGGGCACACGCTGTCCATTCGGTAACGGAAACAACCTCAGTGGCAGTGCGGAAGTCAATTATGGGCCCAATTCAAACGATGGACCCGTCGAGCATAGTGCCTTCAAGGAACCACCCATGCCGTTTGCCGCTGGTGTAATCGACCGTCATGACCACAGGCCGGAAGCGGACGATTACACACAGGCAGGTGCATTGTTTCGCCTGATGAATGCGGATCAAAAACAGCAACTGGCTGATAACATCGCAGGGAGCCTGGCAGGGACCTCCAAGCCGGTACGGGAGAGGATGCTGTCTCAATTTGATCAGTGCGATCCAGAATACGGGCGCATGGTAAAAGAAGCGCTGGCCATCCGGTAACCGGTGCGAAAGCATCCTTATCGTAGAACAGGAACGGCCTAACGGCTGTTCCTGTTATGTGCTGCATACCTGACAAAACGGTAGGGATCATATGCCACAAAGTACACGGACCACGGCCTGTCTCATACCTGGATGTCTGGCCATGATACAGGGCACTCCGGGGATGATTTTGCCGCTACTGCCGACAACACGCATTATGCTGCTTGCCGCCCGGACCTTCTCCTAATCGTCTCCCCGTTTCTACAAATGGTTTTTGAGCATCCCGGCATGCCCCTCCACTGCGCTATTGGCAGTAATACCGTTGTTGTATTACACATCGTGCAAAACGTACCGGTATTTTCCTGTGTTTGTCAGGAAAGACCCAGCGGATCTTCAGGATTGATACCTTCCCTGAATGGTGTACGGCGGTCCAGGTGCGTCAATTGATATACCTTGCCTATCCAGTTGTTTATAACGGCCTCAGCAGTGTCATGCCAGGTATTATCGAGGCAGGGTATAATGTGTCCCTCCGGTAATTCAGGTAATGCATCACCGCGCTGCAGTGCTGTGACGATGCGATCCTGATATTCCTCCAGGATCGCCTGGATGCGAAGGCAGAAATAGTTCTCCGGAAACGGCGAATATTCATTAGTCTCGCCATTTACATAGCGCCCGACTTCCCGTTTGTATTCCTTGAGCAGACTGATTGAATCGTATTCCGGGTGCCCCTGGAAAAAGACAATACGGAAACCATCTTCACTCACGGCCAGATGGCTCCCTCCTTCCTCACTTTCAGCAAGGATCTTGAGCCTTGCCGCCTCAAACTGCCTGCGACTTATATCATTGAAACGGGAGTGCGGTACATCAAATCGGGTATTCACCCCCGACACCAGCGGATGGTGCTGATCCATCACCCTGTGTGAATAGACACCCCAACGCTTGCCCGGCAGGGGTCGTCGCTTCTGTCCGTAACGGAATTGCAGCACCGCGTGGGTTGCCAGACATGAACAGAGGGTTGAGGTCACGTTTGCATAGGCCCAGTCGATGATCTCGATAAGCGGTTCCCAGAAAGGCTGTTCCGAGAGTTCGGTCCCGATTACATTGGCACCGGTGATGATGAGCGCGTCCAGACCTTCCTCCTTGATCTGATCGAAACTCATGTAATACTGTTCTACATGTGCCTTGCCTTCGGAACCCCTTTCAAGCTCTTCAAGGGTGAACGGATGCATATAAAACTGTGCAATCTGGTTACTTTCCCCAACCAGACGAAAGAACTGCCGCTCGGTTGCTTCCAGCGCCTTGTCAGGCATCATATTTAAAAGCCCGATATGTAATTCACGAATATCCTGGTGAATGGCATTCTCGCGGGGGATGACTGTCTCTCCCTCCTCTCGCAGTCTGTCAAAACTTGGCAGATCAGTATTTGCTACGAGTGGCATGTGAAAACCTCCTCTCTCCGCATTTCCATGTCAGTTCTGCTGATCAAGAGCCTGTTCGACCACTGCCAGAAATTCTTTTTCACTGTGCACTGTAGCGACATCATCTGTTGTGATGGTATAGCCGTACCGGCGGGCTATCGCTTCATAGAGTGGAATACGATAATAAAAAAGGCGTGAAAATATCCAGCATACGAAATCATCAGGGTCAATGAGCGCCGCATAGTCCAGGTTCCGCTCATTCATGTAGATAGCAAGTTGATCATCAAGAAAATCCTCACGGTAATAAAGCGGCTTTGGATCTTCCTCGGCACGGAGGATCAGTTCCCTCTCGTCTTTCTCAGTCGCCTTTATATACAGGATTAGTGTATGCCTGGACAGGATCTCCATGACATCGGGATCATCCAGTTCACACAGGCTGCCGCCCGCGTCATTGACAAAATGTTCATAGCCATAGATATCGTGGGCCTTGCGGATAAACACGGGCACATCCTTCATGGCGGCTATCTCGGCATCATGATGGAGCTTCTGACGACGCCTGAATTCACGCAAACCAATACCGCCCTTTTGCGGATTGCCGATCTCACCGAGAAAACTTGAAACCAGTTGCAGGTTATTGAACGTAATCTTGTTATCGATGCGAATTGAATCTGATCGCAGTAACTCCCGTAAAAAGGGTATCTGCATCACCTGCTGTTTTATATTGTCCAGGATTGGTTCATCCAGGTAGCGGGTACCGATTCGATAATCACCTGAATAATGAAACCAGAGATGTTTGCGCAGGATACAGGCCAGCCGGGTCTTCCCCACCCCGGACATACCGAGGAGGGTAATTGCCTTCTGGTCCCAAGTCCTGAATTCCTGACTACCCAGTTTCACTCTTGTCCCTCACGAAAATAGAGTCACAAATACTACCTTACAGCAGCAATAACTCCTATGCCTGGCAACCTTCCACAGTCGGGTGCATGAACAATAATCCAGCCATAACCTTGATATTCAGACATAACTATATTACCGAATCCTTCCGGAAAAATCGTCTGTCACAATGCATTCTGGCCTGACTGCATTGTTATGCAGTATTTCATGACCAGTGTGGGGCTGTTCCTTGCACTCTCATTTCATTACCACCCAACCAGACAGAACTACCATCTTTCATCAGCATATTCATGGCAACTATCCAATCGGCCCGTCAAGAAAAATAATCCGGTTGAACGGAAAGAAACAGACGGGTTAAACGGACATAAAAAAAGGGCCCAAGACCCCTTCTTTATCCTTGACAGGGGGAAAGGCTACTCGTTGACCGCCTTCATACTGAGACGTACCCGGCCTTGTTTGTCAATTTCGAGGACCTTGACCTTGACTAACTCACCTTCTTTCAGTTTATCGCTGACATTCTCGACACGCTCATCGCAGATCTGGGAAATATGCACCAACCCATCCTTCCCGGGCAGGATGTTGACAAAAGCACCGAAGTCCATCAGTTTGGCAACCCGTCCTTCATAGACCTTGCCAACCTCAATATCTGCGGTCAGTTGCTCGATGCGCCTGCGTGCTTCTTCGCCCTGAACCTTGTCAACGGATGCAATTTTTACCGTACCATCATCATCAATATCAATCGTGGTACCGGTCTCTTCAGTAATGGAACGTATGGTAGATCCTCCCTTGCCAATGACATCCCGGATCTTTTCCGGGTTAATCTTGATCGTTATAATTCGTGGTGCATATTCAGACATTTCTGTCCGCGGACTGGAAATGACTGCATTCATCTTCTCAAGAATATGAAACCGCCCTTCTTTTGCCTGTGCGAGCGCCACTTCCATGATCTCTCTGGTGATACCACTGATCTTGATGTCCATTTGCAGTGCGTTGACACCCTTCGCTGTACCAGCGACCTTGAAATCCATATCACCCAGATGATCCTCATCACCCATAATATCGGAGAGTACGACAAATTTGTCGCCTTCCTTGATCAGGCCCATGGCAATACCGGCCACCGGGCCATCAATATCAATACCTGCATCCATCAGAGACAGGCTGGTTCCACAAACCGAGGCCATGGAACTGGAACCGTTTGATTCCGTGATTTCAGAGACCACCCGGATAGTATAGGGAAACACATCCAGATTGGGCATGACACCCATGATACTGCGCTTGGCCAGCCGGCCATGACCTATTTCGCGGCGCTTGGGACTGCCGACACGCCCGATCTCACCGACACAGTAAGGGGGAAAATTATAGTGCAGCATGAAAGGGTCCTTACGCTCCCCTTCAATCGCATCTATGATCTGTGCATCGCGTGCAGTCCCTAATGAAACCGTGACAATTGCCTGCGTCTCACCACGGGTGAACAGGGCAGAACCATGTGTTCTCGGTAATAAACCCACTTCGATGGTGATGGGACGGATATCCTTGTTATTACGTCCATCAATACGGTGCTCACCTGCGAGAATACTGCCGCGCACGAGGGCGCTCTCAAGCGCTTCAATCGCACCACTTATCTGGGACTCATTCCAGGCCGCATCCCCGGTTTCGGTCATGGACTGGATCACTTCCTTGCGGATTTCGCCGAGTCTTTCCCTGCGACACAGTTTATCTTCGATGGAATAGGCTTCACGAATCAGGTCAACGCACCGCTGACTGATTTCCGCTGCCAGTGCTGCATCCTTTGCAGGCGCTTGCCAGTCCCAGGCACGTATGCCGGATTCATTTGCCAATGCCCGTATGTTTTCTATGACCACCTGGTATTGTTCATGCCCGTACATGACAGCACCCAGCATTACTTCTTCCGGCAATTGTTTCGCTTCGGATTCCACCATCAGAACAGACGTACCTGTGCCGGCAACCACCAGATCAAGTGCGGATTCCTTCAATTCACTGAGTGCGGGATTAAGTATGAAGTTACCATCCCTATAACCTACGCGGGCAGCGGCAACAGGGCCGTTAAACGGTACACCCGACAGGGCAACTGCAGCTGAAGAACCTATCATGGCAGGGATATCCGGATTAATCTCCGGATCCAGTGACATCACGGTAGCAATAATCTGCACCTCATTATTGAAGCCTTTTGGAAACAGGGGCCTGAGCGGCCGATCAATCAGGCGGCAGGTAAGTGTCTCCTTTTCAGATGGTCGACCTTCCCTTTTGAAAAAACCACCCGGTATCTTGCCCGCTGCATAGGTACGTTCCTGATAATCGACCGTCAAGGGAAAGAAATCACGTTCGGGATCCGCATCCTTACTGGCAACACAGGTTACCAGTACCATGGTGTCACCCATACTGACCATGACTGAACCGCTTGCCTGGCGGGCAATCCTTCCGGTTTCCAGTATGACTGTGTGACTACCGAATTGAAATTCTTTCTTGACCATGCTCATGGTGATACCTTTTAATGTCGGGGTTATATTTGGAAGGATTGAAGTTCAAACACGACGGACAATACTGTCCTGTAATGCATGTATACGAATTGTGCTGTCAATCTGAGTCTGTCAGTATGGTACGGCCAGACAGGATCATTTACGTAATCCCAGTCGTCCAATCAGATCACGATACCGGTTGATATCTTTATTCTTCAAATAATCCAGAAGCTTGCGTCGATGATTAACCATACGCAACAGACCTTGTCTGGAATGATGGTCTTTATTATGGGATTTAAAGTGATCTGCCAGGTCAGTGATACGCGTTGTCAACAATGCAATCTGCACTTCCGGGGATCCGGTATCGCTGCTTGAATGCTGAAAATCCTTAACAATATCAGCCTTTTGCTGATGACTTAATGTCATAAAAATAACTGCTCCTGTAATCACTGTATTAAAATTCGCGCGTATTGTACCTGCCCACCCGCACAGGAACAAGGGAAACTGACCAATAATCGTACTTTCAAACCGTTTCCTGTCTATTCCTCCTTATTATACGACGTGGTGCTACCCGGCCGTCATCCAGTATCTCACCAATGCCTATGAATTCATGATTGGCAGCGTATATCCGTAACCAGCCACTGACTGGTGCCCTGGGCACAACAACGGCCTGTCCCTGGAGCAGATAATAAGCAACAGATTCGGTCACCTCGACTGACTGCATGTTCTCGACTGCACTGTCCATGGATAGTACCAACTGATCAAGTGCTGCAAGACCTTTCTCTGCTGTTTGTTCAATTTTATCCATGCTGATCATCTGATCTGCCTTGAATGGGCCCGCCCCCAGACGCCTGATGGCAGTGACATGAGCACCACATTCAAGTGCCCTGCCGATATCTTCAGCCAGCGTCCGTATATAGGTCCCTTTGGAACAACGGACATCGATCTCAAATATATTTTTTTCAAACCGCAACAATACAAGCTGGTGAATTATGACGCGCCGTGGTTTACGCTCAACTTCAATACCCTGGTATGCAAGTTGATATAGACGCTGTCCCTTGTGTTTAAGTGCAGAATACATCGGCGGTATCTGGTCAATTTTCCCTTTGTATTGCTCAAGTACCTGCTCTATCCGGTGCGTCGTGAAATCCGGCACCTCATGAACTTCCAGCGGCTTGCCTGCGGCGTCACCCGTGCTGGTGATGACCCCCAATTTGCATGTTGCATGATAGTGTTTGTCCGAATCGAGCAGGAATCCGGAAAGCTTGGTTGCTTCTCCCAGACAGATTGGCAGGAGTCCTGTGGCCTGGACATCAAGACTACCGGTATGACCAGCCTTTCTTGCCTGATAAATCCGTTTTATACGCTGCAGGGCAGCGTTTGAACCCACGCCCTGCGGCTTATCCAGCAACAGGATTCCGTGGACATCCCGTCCATATGATTTTTGTCTTCTCGACACGTAAATTTCGATTCGTAAACAGCTAATTGTAACAGAGTAAAGCTGCCACAACCGGGATTGCTGAATTTCCTGACTGCGAAGCACCGGCGATTATGCACACAATGACGACCTGCTTATTCGTTTCGTTTTTTTGCATCAGTACACAAGGAATCAATCAATGAAGTTAAATACTGCCCCCGTTCAACGGATTCATCAAACAGGAAACAAAGGCGGGGGATTCTACGGGAAATAATGGTTTGTGATAATTCATGGCGAAGCTGACCGGCCCGGTTATTCAGTGTGGCAATAACTTCGTCGTGCGATTTACCTGCCTCCAGACAGGTAATGAAAACCTTTGCATTCATAAGATCCGGACTGACATTGACCGCAGACAATGTGATCATACCAAATTCACGTGCACTGAATTGCCGCTGTATCACTATTGCCAGTTCCTTTTTGATTAGTTCAGCAACCCGCTGGTTACGACTGAATTCTCTTGGCATTGCTGCAACCTAAACGGTGCGCCTGATTTCTACCCGCTCGAAGACTTCTATCTGGTCACCTGCCCTGACATCGTTATAATTTTTCACCGCAATGCCACATTCCATCCCCGCTTTGACCTCACTGACGTCATCCTTGAAACGCCGCAGTGATTCAAGTTCACCCTCGTAGATAACCACATTATCACGCAATACCCGTATCGGGTTATTCCTCTTTACAATTCCGCTTGAAACCATGCAACCGGCAACCTCACCAAACTTGGGTGACCGGAATACTTCCCGAACCTCGGCGATACCTACAATCTGTTCACGTAATTCCGGTTCGAGTAAACCACTGAGTGCCAGCTTGACATCATCAACCACATCATAGATGACGCTGTAATAGCGCAGATCAATATTCTCTGCATCAACAATTCTTTTTGCTGATGCATCGGCACGAACATTAAAACCGATCACAATACCACGGGCTGTCAAGGCCAGATTAATATCGGATTCCGTAATCCCGCCAACGCCACTGCTGATAATATTAATCCTGACTTCCTCATTCGAGAGTTTACCCAGTGCATTGACGAGTGCTTCCGCAGTCCCCTGTACATCGGTCTTAATCAACAAATTCAGGGACAGGAGATCACCGGTCTCCATTTGCGAAAGCACATCCTCCAGCTTTGTCGCCTGTTGCCGTGCCATCTTGACCTCACGGTATTTTCCCTGGCGAAACAGTGCAATCTCACGTGCCTTTCGCTCATCCGTCACAACAATCATTTCATCACCGGCATTGGGCATGCCGGACAATCCCAATACTTCAACCGGTGTTGACGGACCAGCTGAAAATACCTCTTTACCACTGTCATCCAGCATGGCACGCACCCTGCCGAATTCATGTCCGCTGAGGATCATATCTCCCTTATTCAGACTTCCGCTTTGCACCAGAATTGAAGCAATTGGACCTCTCCCCTTGTCAAGGCGTGCTTCCAGGACTGTACCCATTGCGGGTCCATCTGTCACTGCCTTGAGCTCGAGAATCTCGGTTTGCAGGAGAATACTCTCCAGCAGATCATCAACACCCTGACCAGTCTTGGCAGAAAGATTGACAAATATGGTATCGCCACCCCAATCCTCAGGAATCACGGCATGTTTTGATAATTCATGTTTGACACGATCCGTATCGGCCTGTTCCTTGTCTATCTTGTTGACTGCGATGATGATCGGAACCGAACCTGCCTTGGCATGATTAATTGATTCTATCGTCTGTGGCATGACACCATCATCAGCAGCAACCACGATAATCACCACATCGGTTACCTTGGCACCACGCGCACGCATGGCAGTAAATGCTTCATGTCCCGGTGTATCGAGAAATGTAATATCCCCGTTTTTAGTCGAAACCCGATAGGCACCGATATGCTGCGTTATCCCGCCGGCTTCGCCCGCGGCAACCTTGGTACTGCGAATATAGTCAAGCAAGGTTGTCTTGCCATGATCGACGTGGCCCATGATGGTAACGACAGGCGCCCTGTCAACAACCTCCCCCTCGTTTCTGGCAAATTGAGTGATTTCTTCTTCCAGGGCATTTTCTTTCTGTAACACCGGTTTATGCCCCATCTCTTCAACGACTATCGAGGCAGTTTCCTGATCGATGGTCTGATTGATCGTCGCCATACTTCCGAGTCCCATCATGACCTTGACAACTTCAGAACCCTTGACGGACATACGTTGCGCCAGTTCAGCCACAGTTATGCTTTCAGGTATTCCGACTTCACGAACAACAGGGGCAGTGGGTTTTTCGAAACCATGTTGTTTTACTGCAGGAGAAGCAACAGGTTTAACTCTTTGTTTCTTGCGACGCCTGCCCGACTTCTCTGTTGCAACATGCAATTCCCTGCGTCCATAGCGGGTATGCTTTTCATCGTGAGATTTATCTTTAGTGGATTCTTTTTCTGCCGGCAATACCTTTGCCTGCCTGCCGGTCAGCCGACTGTCCGTGGATGTTTCAGCCCCGGCCTTGCTATTTTCAAGTCCGGATACTTCAAGGATTGATACCGTCACTTCTCCGGTAACCGGTTCCTGAACTGTCCTGTCTGATGCTGGAATTACCTCAGGGGCTGGTATTTGATTTTCGTCTTCCTGAACTTTTGCTTCTGTCCTTTCTGATGCTGCAAGTTGCGCTGCCTGTCTGGCTGCTTCTTCCAATTCCTTTTCCCTGGCCAGTGCAGCTTCTTCCGCCAGTCGCATATCCTCAACCAGCACACTTCGTTTTGCATAAGTTCTGCGTTTGCGAAATTCAACGTTGACTGTTTTGGAACGAACCTTGGTCCTCCCCTGTGCCGCAACAGGCACTTTAATCTCACTGACCGATTTGCGTCTTAAAGTGATCTTTTTTGGTTCCGCGCCAATGACATCATCCTTACCACGTTTGCGGCGGAGAAAGCCCAGCAACTCTGATTTTTCTTCATCTGTAATCACATCATCAGGCACTTTTCCGGAAAGTCCCGCCTCCAGCAATTGTTCCTGTAATCGCTCAACAGAAATTCCGACTACCTCGGCGAATTGTGTGACGGTTATTTCAGCCACCCGTAACCCCTTCCTTGTTTTTTCTTTCGTTATCGGCTTCAAACCAGGGCACACGTGCTGTCATGATCAGTTTTCCTGCACGTTCTTCATCCATAATTTCAATCGCCATCAATTCATCTACGGACTGTTCAGCAAGATCCTCCATTGTGATCACACCATGACCAGCCAGTTCATAGGCCAGGGCCTTATCCATACCCTCCATATTCAACAGATCTTCCGCAGGCCTGGCATTCGCCAGTTTCTCTTCACTGACAATGGCTCTTGTCAGCATCACATCCCTGGCCCGGCCACGTAATTCGTCAGCCAGATCAGCATCGAATTCCTCAATCTCCTGTATCTCTTTTTCAGGGACATAGGCCACCTCCTCGATACTGGAAAACCCTTCCTGTACAAGAATATTGGCAACTTCCTCATCCACATCCAGTTGATCCATAAACATCTTTTGCAGTGTCGCAGATTCTGCCTCATTCTTCTCTTCAGCCTGTTCAACAGACATGACATTCAATACCCATCCGGTCAACTCACTGGCCAGTTTGACATTCTGTCCACCACGACCAATGGCCTGGGACAGGTTTTCCTCCATAACTGCGACATCCATCGAATGGGCATCTTCATCTACCAGGATTGATTCAACTTCAGCAGGTGCCATTGCATTAATAACGAACTGGGCAGGGTTTTCATCCCAGAGGATGATATCAACACGTTCACCTGCCAGTTCATTGGAAACAGCCTGAACACGTGAACCACGCATACCGACACAGGCGCCAATTGGATCGATTCTGGGATCTTTTGCCTTCACGGCGATCTTGGCTCTCGCCCCCGGATCACGTGCACCATTGATAATCTCGATCATACCTTCATTGATCTCAGGTACTTCAATCTTGAACAATTCAACTAATAATTCCGGGGCGGTCCGACTTAAAAATAACTGTGGTCCCCTGCTTTCCGTCCTGACTTCCTTAAGATATGCACGCAATCGATCGCCAGGCCGCACAGATTCCCGTGGAATCAGTCCTTCACGCTGGATCAATGCCTCCGCATTGCTGCCGAGATCCAGAATAATGCCACTGCGTTCAACCCGTTTTACAACGCCACTGACCATCTCACCAACCCGGTTCTGGTAGGCATCGATAATCTGGGCCCGCTCTGCTTCACGCACTTTCTGGACAATAACCTGTTTTGCGGCCTGAGCTGCAATCCGCCCGAATTCGACTGATACCATCGGCTCTTCAATAAATTGTCCTGTTTTACTATCTTCCTGTTTCTCAAGTGCATCAGAGAGGCGTATCTGGCGTGTGGGAAATTCCATTGGTTCAGTGTCATCATCTACCACTTCCCAGCGACGGAATGTTTCGTAGTCACCTGTTTTACGATCGATTACGACTCGCGCTTCAATATCCTCGCGGTTCCGCTTTTTTGTTGCACTCACCAGTGCCGCTTCAATAGCCTCAAAGATTATTTCCTTGCTGACACCCTTCTCATTGGAGACGACATCAACAACCATAAGAATTTCTTTATTCATATAAACTTACCGTTAATTACCCATACTAAGGTACCAGGCGTGCCCTCTCTATCGAGTCCACCGGAATACTGTATTCAATACCCTCTTCATGAATACTGATTTGATTGTCATTCACAGCCATAATCTCGCCCTGATATCGCTTGCGGCCATCCAGTTTTTCATACAGTTGCACCTGTACCCTGTGTCCAGTAAACCGTCTGAAATGTTCCAGGATAAATAATGGCCTGTCCAGACCCGGAGAAGATACTTCAAGATCGTATGCCCCACGTACAGGATCTTCCACATCAAGAACACCATTCAATTGTTCACTGACGCGGGCACAATCATCAATACTGATCCCCGCCTTGTTATCAATATAGATGCGGAGCAGGGATCTGTGCCCTCTGGGATGGTGTTCCACACCCAGCATCTCATAACCCAGTGCCGTTACAACCGGTTCAAGAAGTCCGACCAATTTCTGATTTTGTCTGTACATTAAGCTGAAAACAAAAAGTGGGCTCAAGGCCCACTCCCAATCGACATCTTCACACTCATAGCTAGTATAGCTATTTTCCACAATACTGCCAATTTGATATACAACTTCCTTCTTCAGACAAGCTGATGAAAAAGCCCCGGATTGAGACTTATTATAATCACTTGATGGTAGCGGGGGCAGGATTTGAACCTGCGACCTTCGGGTTATGAGCCCGACGAGCTGCCAGACTGCTCCACCCCGCATCAGAGGTGGCGAATGTTACAGCCCCCATACCGGTTTTTCAAGGTAATAACTCCAATTCAGATTATATCATTCATATTAGATTCTCAAAGATTCCCTAAATGGTCACACTTAATCTGACCGGCATGCGCCTGGCACCCCAGGTACCCGGTGCCCCATCAAATACCCCGGGACATTGTGTATTACAACGTTGACAACGGCCCGTTCCGGAAAGATGCCAAGCCTTTAATTCATACCAGTCACGGACAATCAATGCTGCCCCGCAACCGCTACAGATCGTGGTATCCCCGGCCGGATCATGGACATTGCCGGTATAGGCATGGTGAATTCCGTTTTTTAATGCTATTTCCCTGGCACGCGTCAAGGTCGCAGTGGGTGTCGGGGGCAGGTTTTTCATCTTCCAGTCAGGATGAAATGCCGAGAAATGGACAGGGACATCCCGACCAAGATGTTCGACTATCCACTGTGTCATTGCCTCCAGTTCCTGTTCACTGTCATTTTCCCCCGGGATAATCAGATTGGTAATCTCCAACCAGACATCGGTTTCATTCCTGAGATAGAGTAATGTTTCCAGTACTGGTTGCAGATGGCTGCCGGTCAGATATTTGTAAAACCGTTCGCTGAAGCCCTTCAGATCGACATTGGCAGCATCCATGTACCGGTAAAATTCCGCCCTCGGTTCCTCACACACATAACCCGCAGTTACGGCAACCGTTTTGATACCAAGTTCGTGACAGGCCCGGGCCACATCAATGGCATATTCATGAAATACAACCGGGTCATTGTAAGTAAAGGCAATACTTCTGCAATGCAGCGACTTCGATGTCCTGGCAAGTAATTCCGGGGTCGCTGCATCGGCCAGTGTATCCGTTACCCGTGATTTACTGATATCCCAGTTCTGGCAAAATTTGCAGGCCAGATTGCACCCGGCTGTCCCAAATGACATCACTGCGGTCCCCGGCAGGAAATGATTCAGGGGTTTTTTTTCAATCGGATCAATACAAAAGCCACTGGAACGACCATAGGTTGTCAGTACAATCTGTCCGTCCTGACAGGCACGCACGAAACACATCCCCCTTTGATTTTCCCTGAGTTTGCAGAATCGTGGGCACAGATCACACTGAATATGACCATCATCCAGCCTGTGCCAGTATTTCGTTGCTACAATTGAATTCGGAAATTGAACCATTGACGCTGCATCCTCTTCAGGAACTACCTATACTTTAGACAAAAAAGAGCAACTTAACATTCCCGGACACTGAAATTGGCCATTCCAGACAACAGACGCATGTCAGTGCGACCCCCGGCGGTAGCGGATCAATTCTACCCCGGTAATCCCGCCATGCTTCATAACATGATCGAAGCCTTCCTGCAGGATGCCCATGCTGATATCCCCGTACCTAAGGCCATCATCGCGCCCCATGCCGGCTTTATCTATTCCGGGCCAATCGCTGCCACGGCCTATGCAAGCCTGATCCCGGCGCGGGATCAGATCAAACGCGTGGTACTCCTTGGTCCGGCGCACCGGGTATATCTGCAAGGACTTGCACTCAGTTCCGCAACGCACTTTGCAACCCCGTTTGGGAATATCCCGGTTGACCAGTCCGTCTGCTCGAAGCTGCAACAACTGGAACAGGTGACAGTTATGGATGGTGCCCATGCCCTGGAGCACAGTCTCGAGGTACATTTGCCGTTTTTGCAGACCATACTGGCAGATTTCAGTTTGATCCCGCTGGTTGTCGGTAATGCCACGCCAGCCTCCGTTGCAGAAGTGCTGGACATGGTGTGGGGTGGATCTGAAACCCTGATCATTATCAGCTCAGACCTCAGTCATTATCATGATTACGAGACAGCGCGCCGGCTGGACGCTGCAACGACTGATTCAATCCAGTCTCTCGAGCTGGAAGCCATCGGTCCTGAACAAGCCTGTGGTTATATGCCTGTGCGCGGCTTGTTATACCTGGCAAAACAGAAAAACATGCAGGTCAGGACGCTGGATTTGCGTAATTCGGGAGACACGGCAGGCACACATGATCGAGTTGTCGGTTATGGCGCATACACGTTTGGTTTTTTTGATTCCGGCAGGTTGGGCAAGTCTGAATGTAAACTGCTATTCAAAACCGCCCGTCAGAGCATTCAGTCCGGGCTGGAAACAGGCAAACCATACAAACCTGTTCTTGCCGAATACCCCCCTGTTCTGCAACAAACCAGAGCCATCTTTGTTACCCTCAAGATGAATGAATCGTTACGCGGGTGCATCGGTACGACAGAGGCTGTTTTGCCATTAATATCCACCGTAGCAGAGAATGCCTATTCGGCTGCATTCAAAGATCCGCGTTTTACCCCACTGATCAATGACGAGTTTGAAAAAATCCGGATCAGTATTTCCATCTTGACTCCAATTGAACCTATAGCATTCAGATCGGATGCAGAACTCCTGCAGAAGCTGAGACCAGGGACAGATGGTCTGATTATTGAGTGTGGAAGTCATAGGGCCACATTTCTGCCGACCGTATGGGAGTCCTTGCCCAGGGCAGATGATTTCCTGCGCCATCTCAAGATAAAGGCACATATCGATGTTGCAAAAACACCGGACAAGGCCTGGCGTTATTGTGCTGATTGCTATGAAGAGGATAATTTAGTCCTTAGTCCTTAGTCCTTAGCCCTCAGTCCTCAGTCCTCAGTCCTCAGTCCTCAGTCCTCAGTCCTCAGTCCTCAGTCCTCAGTCCTCAGTCCTCAGTCCTATAACAAGGCTAACCCCTTCCTTTCAGGTTGATTGATTTTTCCCTGGCCTTTTTTGCCATTTCATTTTGCCCCAACGCCTCATAGGCATGGGCAATGACTTCCCAGTTTCCAGACTGAAGTTTGTAATCGGAACCTGACAAGGCATTCGATTTACCGGCCAATGCTATGGCCTGTTCCCACTGACCTTGCTGCATTTTGATAATCGCCAGCCGATGCCATAACAGGGCATTTTTAGGTTCAATCCGCAATGCCCTCTCCAGACTGGCCGAGGCCTGTTCACTCCGTCCGTCCATGACGTGTCCTTCTGCTTCAGCAAGGAGTGCGATCACCGCAGGCCCTGTTTCAGGCGTGCTTATATCATGGCGTTCATGTGCGGATTCTTCTGTTTCAGAAACGATCCGTTTCTTTTCTCCTGATTCAGTCTGGACAGGATATTCCGGCGTTACCGCCTGGATATCAACTGGGACAGTGCGTTCTTCCACGGGAACTGGAACCTCCTGTTTTCCCGGAATCACCGTACAGCCGCTAACGAGAAGAAGCAGCCAGAATGGCGCCTGATTTTTTTTCAGCATCATTACCACATCCTCAGCAGATCAGTCGCACTACCTTGCCTCCCATCCGTATTACACTCAACTGATTTTGCCGGCAGGTAAGGACGAATAAAAGGATAGGCGGTGGTACCCGGACAATCCCTGGATGTCCTTGCCCCATCCCGAATATTGATCCAGGCAATATTTTCAGGTGCATCTAGCATTAATGGCTGAGGTCTGATTGATTGCATCAGGTCAGACCAGACCTGCATTGCCCCCGATGCCCCGGTCAATCCTGCCGGCTTGTTATCATCACGACCCACCCATGCCGTGGCCAATATACGATCACCAAAACCGACAAACCAGCTGTCCCGCAGATCATTGGTAGTCCCGGTCTTTCCGGCCAGTGGCATGAAATCAGCTAATCGTGTCTTCAAACCCTTGCCGGTACCCGTATTCACGACTTCCGTCATCAGATATTTTGTTAAGAACACCGGCTCCGATTCCGCTACCTGCTCTATTTCCAGACCATACCGTTTCAAAGGTCTGCCATTTTTATCCAACACGGCACGAACTGTATTCAGAGGGACTTTAAAACCCCCGTTCGCAATTGTCTGATACATTTGTGTAATTTCGTATGGTGAGAGTTCAACAGCACCAAGCAATAAAGAAGGGTAAACGGGTATCCCGGACTGAACCCCAAGTACTTCCAGTGTCTTTCTGATATTGTCGATACCCAGTTCCATTCCAAGCCTCACGGTTGCCAGATTATAGGAACTGGCCATAGCAGTAAGCAGTGATACCTTGCCATGGGATTTGCCACCGTAATTTTCCGGCTGCCAGGTAAGCTTATTTGACTGTTTAATCGTGATCGGTGCATCATCAATCTCTGACAGGACATTGTACTTCGCCGGGTTTGCCAGTGCCGTCATGTATATCGCTGGTTTGACCAGTGATCCAATCGGCCGTTTCGCATCCAGCGCCCTGTTAAAACCGGGAAGATAGGAATCCCGCCCCCCTATTATGGCGAGTATTTCCCCCGTACTGATTTCTGTCACCAGCAGTGCTGCCTGCAAATGTTTTGCATCCGGATGTTTTGTTTTTTCCAGTCTATTCAGGACGACTTGCGTGGCCAGACCAGCCTTTTCCTGGATGTCAGGTACCAGTGTCGTGAATATCTGCAAGCCTTCGCTTCGCAGTTCTTCAGTTTCATAGTCACGTTGCAAATGACGCCGTACCAGATCAAGATAAGCAGGATATTTTGCACTGCTCCAGTGCGATTGATTCGTTACAGTGAGGTCCCTTGCAACGGCCTGCCTTGCCTCCTTCCCGGTGACAAAACCCTGTTCTTGCATCATGCCGATAACCAGGTTACGCCTTTCCAGTGCCCGTCGGGGATGCTGGCGCGGATTGTAATAGGAGGCACCTTTCACCAATCCCACAAGCACGGCGAGTTGATCCAGAGATAATTCCTGCAGTGGTCGGGAAAAATAAAACTCTGACGCGGTGCCGAAACCATGAATACTGTTTGCACCATGCTGCCCAAGATAAACTTCATTACTATAAGCCGACAGTATGTCCCTTTTTGAATAATGCCATTCCAGCATGACAGCCATTATCATTTCATTGATTTTGCGCCATAAGGTCCGTTCCCGGTCTAAATAAAAATTTTTTACCAACTGCTGTGTCAGAGTACTGCCGCCCTGAATCACTGCACCTGCACGCAGATTGGCATACAGTGCCCTGGCTATTCCACGTGGATCAATGCCGTGGTGATCATAAAAATTACGATCTTCAACCGCTATCAGGGCATGGATCAGGGTTACAGGAATATCCTCGTAGGGAACGAGCACACGATCTTCATTATGGGCAGGATAGATCTTGCCGATTAATTGAGGTACGAGTCGTATTATTGATACAGAATTGCCTGTTACCCTGTCTTTCAGATCCCGGATAATGCCATTGGCAAGAGTAAGGTCGGTATTCGCTGATTTTTGTATCCCATCCCAGAAACTGAATTCACGATTGAAGAACCGGATTGAATTTCCGGTAACGGCATATTGTCCTGGACGTGTTACCCTCGATACTTTCTGATATCCCAAGGCTGCCAATTCGTAAACGAGATCCTGTTTGCTGACTGACATTCCAACATACAGTTCCATCGGACTCGCATAGACACGTGCAGGTAATGCCCAGCGTTTACCTTCAAATTCAATTCGCACAAGATAATCAAGCCACAGGCAATACAATGCTACACAACACACTGCAATTACGAATAATCGAAACCCCCACAATCGAAAACGGCTTCCACTGGGTGTCCTGCCAGTCCTGGTACTGTTTCTGGGTCTGCGCTTACGGGGCATGGAAAACAGGTTCAGTCTCTAACCCGTTGTATATCAATGAAATAACATGGAATTACCTGTGCAGTGGAGAGCGGACACAAAAAAAGGCCCCATGCTAACATGGGGCCCTGAATTTCTAGAGATCTCCCGGTGCTGACCGTGCACCTCCGCTTTGATCCCCTGTCAGTTGCCTGACAAGTTCTCTTCGGCGATCCCTTCTCGCCTTTATCACTGCCCTGGCTTGCGACCTGCGTTCTTTTTCGCGGTGGGCAGTGTTCAAAGTCAAGTTACTATTTTTTTTTGGCCGTCTTTTTCTTGGCTACTTTCTTTTTGGCCGTTTTCTTTGCTACCTTTTTCGCTACTACCTTTTTCTTTACTACCTTTTTCTTTGCAGTCTTTCTCTTTGCTTTTGCCATGATTTGAAACTCCCCTAGAACCTTTAATGAATTTAACAAACCCTATATACAACACAAAAACAAAACACGCAAACAATTATAGCCATGTTTTTTATTATTTCTATCATTATTTTTTATTTTTAATGAATTTCTTATCTAACAATACTGCAATCAATAATAACTCATTGCGGGGATCGAGAGTCATAATATGACATAAAACTCGAATGCACATACTCAATACATGATGATCGATGTCTATCCATTCTTCGTTAAACCAATCATTATGTTTTCACGAATTTGATCAACATCACCCATTCCTTTTATTGTCAAATAACCAAGACTATTATCAGCAGCAGATACACGTGAATAATATTCGATCAATGGTGCTGTCTGTTGATGATAAACCTGCAGTCGTTTTCGTACTGTTTCTTCCTTGTCATCATCACGTTGTATCAGGGGCTCTCCGGTGATATCGTCTATGTCACGCTGCTTTGGCGGATTGAAAACAGTATGGTAGGTCCGGCCTGATACAGGGTGCATACGACGACCGCTCATGCGCTTGATTATTTCCTCATCATCCACTTGTAATTCAATGACATAGTCGATATCGATAGCCATGGATTTCATCTTTTCAGCCTGCACAATCGTCCTGGGGAACCCGTCAAAAAGATAACCATCCTTACAATCATCCACTGCGATTCTTTCCTTCACCAACTGCAGGATCAGATCATCTGACACCAGTGCACCCGAATCCATTACCTTTTTAACCTGCCTTCCGATTTCAGTCCCGGCTCTGACTGCTGCACGCAACATATCGCCTGTTGATATCTGCGGGATATTGAATTTTTCTTTAATGAAATTTGCCTGCGTGCCCTTACCAGATCCAGGGGGACCTAACAAAATAAGTTTCACTGTACTGTTCTCCTCTGAGTTGATCCGTTGAATTCCTTGCTGCAATTCTGACTGATTATTGTATTTGATACACATCAGGTGAAAAAGTGTGAGTCCATGTCTATTGAATACAAATCAACCGTGTCAACGGTTATAATTGTGAATATATCATGGCATTCTGTATATTACCGGAAATGAAAATTCTATTTGACAATGGTGCGGCCAATAACTACAGGATACAGTCATATTCAGCAGATTCATTTACTATCAATAATGAACGTATTACGTCTGGTATTCTTATTTCTGCAAAAAGACTGATACCGGACTGGCCACCGCAGACAATGGCTGATCTTGCGACGCAACATCTGGAAACCATCATCGCCCTGGAACCGGAAATTGTCCTGTTTGGAACCGGCAAGCGCCTTATATTTCCGGATGAAATGATTATTTCGACCATCACTTCAAGATATATCGGTGTGGAATTCATGGACACAGGGGCTGCCTGCCGGAGTTACAACCTGCTTATGAGTGATAACAGAAAAGTAGTTGCGGCGTTATTGTTGCAGGGTGTCTGATTGAATCTCCCTGCTCTTACGCCCGGTGTATCCCGGCCAAGACAGGATACACTGAGATCTCTGTTCGCCCGAAGGGTACCCCTGGGGTATGCCCTGTGCTTATTTAATTAATGGTTGATATCAGATTTCGTATTCATCCTGATAATATGCAGGGGGGATCAGGGACAACTGTTCAGAACCGTTTTCTAACTCCCGGTAAATAATGCATCCAGGGAAAATCCTTCGCGTTCCAGTATCTGCCTCAGCCGTTTTATCGCTTCTATCTGGATCTGCCTGACCCTTTCCCTGGTCACTCCCAGTTCATTACCAATTTCCTCAAGTGTGGCAACTTCCCGCCCATGCAGACCAAACCGGCGTTCAACGACTGCACACTGTTTGTCACTTAATTGCGCCAGCCAGGTGTCAATATGCTTCTGCACATCACTGTTCTGCAGCAGCAGGGATGGATCATTGTTTTGTTCATCAGGAATGCTGTCAAGCAGTGATCTGTCTGAATCCTGACTGGAAGGAACATCAACCGAGGTAATTCGTTCATTCAGCCCCAGCATCCTTTTCACCGCATCAATCGGCTGATCAAGCATATCAGCAACATCTTCCGGGCTCGGTTCACGATCGAGGGTCTGTGAAAGTTTACGTGCCGCCCTGAGGTAAATATTGATTTCCTTCACGACATGTATCGGTAAACGTACCGTCCGTGTCTGGTTCATCAACGCCCGTTCGATAGTCTGTCTTATCCACCACGTGGCATAAGTCGAGAATCTGAATCCTTTCTCCGGATCAAATTTTTCCACGGCGCGGATTAATCCGAGATTGCCTTCTTCGATCAAATCCAGTAATGCCAGACCCCGGTTCATATAACGGCGGGCTATCTTGACAACCAGGCGGAGGTTACTCTCAATCATACGCTTACGTGCAACACTATCACCCAGTCTGTACCTGCGTGCGTAATAAACTTCTTCTTCAGCCGTCAGTAACGGTGAAAATCCAATCTCACCCAGATAGAGCCGGGTAGCATCGAGATCACCTTCGGATACCGTCCCTATCTGGAAATCATTGCCTTCGGATTGCTCGGATACCGTTTCCACCGGTGGTTGCAATATATCAGACTCTTTTTCGTCGATCTCGGGAAGGTCATGCAGTGCTATCTCTTCATTTTCGATTTCTGCATCGATCATATCATCTGGTTCCTGATTTCCCGGCTTGGACATGGCATTACACCTGTCTCCTGACAATCATGACTGATTCCTTGGAAGTATTTCCAGGGGATTGACTGGTTTGCCGTCTTTTCGTATTTCGAAATGCAACATGGGACGACCTTCATTTCCCTGTCCCATTATTGCAATATCCTGACCTGCCTTCACACTATCCCCTTCTTTGACCAGTAATTGGCTGTTATAGGCATACGCGCTGAGATAAGTATCATTATGTTTAATGATGATAAGCTTACCATAACCAAGAAGTCCACTCCCGCTGTACACAACATCACCCATTGCAGCCGCCCTGACTCGCTGTCCGATTTTTCCGGAAATATCAATCCCTTTTTTTGAGGTGGGTGAATCCAGTTTGAGTAATTCCCCCTGTGCAGGCCAATGCCACTTTACCTGGCCTGCCGCATACATCTTTTTCTCCTGAATGGATGCTGGTTTGGAAGACGTTGTTGCCTGTTCCGTTTTAGTTATTGCTGTTCCTGGTTTGTCCGGTGCTGGTCGCGCCGGCTCCTGCCTGTTTTCAGGTTGCGGTTTCAGGCGTAATAACTGACCCGGATAAATGACATAGGGAGAACGAATACGGTTCCAGTTTGCCATGTCACGATAGTCGTGGTCATAGCGCCAGGCAATGGAATAAAGCGTATCTCCCCTGGCGACAACATGATAACCGGTAATGGCTTGGGTTTTTGGAGCTGTTTTTTTTTCCAGTATTTGCGTTTCAGGTTTGTTGTTCACTGTTACCGGAGGTCTTGTCCCGTTTGAGACGGGTGCCTTGACTGTCGACGTGCAGCCTGTAACAACAAAAAAAAGGACCGGAAACAAACAAGTTCTGTGAACTGGATGCAATGACATGACGACAAGTCAACCTGCTATTTTACTACCCTATACCTTCCAGCATGGGGACAAAACTGACCCAATCCAGCCGCTGTTCATGGTATCCCTCATCTGTGCGTGTGATGAGCAACAACGTTTGTTCTCCCGGCTTCCCGACGGGAATAATGAGACGACCGTTAACAGCAAGCTGTTGTAACAGGGTTGCAGGCACCCCGGTCGGGGCAGCGGTAACAATAATGCCGTCATAGGGGGCATATTGCGGCCAACCTTCATTACCATCTCCATGCCTGGTACGTATATTACGGTACCGGAGTGTATAAAACCTTTCACGTGCCTTGCTCAACAAGGCATCTATCCTCTCCAGGGTGTATACCTTTTCACCGAAGCGGGCAAGAATCACTGTTTGATAACCACACCCTGTCCCGATTTCCAGTATGCTCTGCAGCCTGCCACCGCTGATCAGGGCCTCGGTCATTCTTGCAACAATATAGGGCTGGGAAATCGTCTGATTATACCCTATGGGCAAGGCCGTGTTTTCATAAGCCCTGCTGGCGAGGGCCTCATCAACAAAGAGATGCCTTGGTGTATTCCTTATTGCATCCAGAATACATTCAGATTGTATGCCCATTTCCCGCAGCGTATCGGCAAGGCGATTCCTGGACCTTTGCGAGGTCATACCGATACCTTGAAGGTCAATCTGCATTCAAAAAATCTTTTTCAGCCATTTTGTTACATCATCCAGAATCTGATAACGCGTCAGGTCAATATGCAGGGGGGTAACGGATACACAACCGGTCTTGATAGCATAAAAATCCGTTCCAGGTCCTGCATCCTGTTCCGGTCCTACCGGCCCGACCCAGTAAACCGTGTGTCCTTTTGGATCTTTGGCCGCCAGTGCCGGTTCTGATTTATGCCGGTTTCCCAGTCGCGTCACCTCACAACCCCGGATGGATTCAAAGGGAAGATCCGGAATGTTGACATTCAGCAGCAGATCATCATCAATCTCCTCTGAGTTTAATCCATCAACCAGCCTGATGACGACCTTGACCGCGGTATCGAAACAGGACGGGTTTTCACCTGCAAGGGATACTGCAATTGCCGGACAGCCAAGATAACGCCCCTCCATTGCTGCCGCTACAGTGCCTGAATAGAGAACATCATCACCAAGATTTGCCCCCGAATTAATGCCACTGATGACCATATCCGGCTCCGAATCCAGCAAACCCGTAATGGCGAGATGAACACAGTCCGTGGGGGTACCATTGACGTAGTAAAAACCTGCACCGTCTTTTTTTACATAGAGGGGGGCATCCAGCGTCAATGAATTACTCGCACCGCTGCGGTTCCTGTCCGGTGCCACTACCGTCACCTTGCCCTTTTGTGCCAGCGCTTCAGCAAGGGTACGCAGCCCCTGGGCCTGATAGCCATCATCATTGCTTAATAAAAAATGCATTTCAGGAACAATTTCATCGTGGTCAGGCCCTCCTGTTCACAAACAATATCAAACGCACAGCAGGCCAGGTATTTCCGCGCATACGTACTATGCGCTTGTTTTCACAGCAGCAAAAATTCCAGCAATGCCTTTTGTGAATGCAAGCGGTTCCCGGCTTCATCCCATACTACACTCTGCTGCCCATCAATCACATCTGCTGTAACTTCCTGACCCCGATGTGCAGGCAGGCAATGCATGAACAAGGCATCGCGTTTTGCATGCGTCATCAGCTCCCTGTTAACCTGATAAGGCGCGAAGACGGCCTGCCGTTCAGCCATCTCCTGTTCCTGTCCCATGCTTGCCCATACATCGGTCACAACAAGATCTGCCTCTTTTACTGCAGAACAGGGTTCATTGAATAACTCGGCATGATTTGATGCCGTACGCAGAATTGTCTGATCGGGACAATAGGCCTCAGGGCAGGCGATATTCAACTTGAAATCCAGCATCCAGGCCGCATTGATGTAGGAATGGCACATGTTATTTCCATCTCCCAGCCAGGCCACTGTTTTTCCCTTGATTGAACCGCGATGTTCAACGTAGGTCTGCATATCGGCCAGTATCTGACAGGGATGATAGGTATCAGACAGACCATTTATCACGGGCACCCGCGAAAACTCGGCAAACCGCACTACCTTCTCATGAGCAAACGTCCGGATCATGATGCAGTCAACCATATTCGACAGGACACGCGCTGTATCTTCCAGTGGCTCTCCCCTGCCTAATTGCGTCCCTTCCGGTGACAGATAGATAGCATGACCACCCAGTTGCGCCATGCCAGTCTCAAATGACACCCGCGTCCGGGTAGATGATTTTTCGAAGACCATGGCCAGCACGCGACCTTTCAGCGTCTGGACAGTTTGTCCTGCATGGAGACGCAACTTGCCCGCAATGGCGTTATTGATGATGTTTTGCAATTCCTCCACCGACAGATCATTCAGTGTCAGAAAATGTCTGGTTTTCATTATGGCCGCCTGATATTACGCCGGCGATTTGCCTGAAAAGACCTTGATGAGGGCACAGACCTTCGACACGATTTGTCCTGCCTCTTCATCACTGATGATCAGGGGTGGCAACAAACGAATGACATTACCTGCGGTTACATTAATCAACAATTTTTCTTCCAGTGCCATGGCAACCAGTTCAGGACAGGGTCGATCGAGTTCGATACCAAACATCATGCCTTTACCACGTATTGCATTGATACCCGTTGTGCCGTGCAAACCCTCTGTGAAACCTTGCAGCATATGTACACCCAAAGCGGCTGCCCGCACATCCAGTGCTTGCGTCACCATCGTATCAAGAACAGCCAGGGCCACACGAGAGGCCAGTGGATTACCTCCAAACGTCGATCCATGTGCGCCAGGCTGTATCAAATCAGCTGCCTGGCCATGGGCGAGGCATGCCCCGATAGGAAACCCGTTTCCCAGCGCCTTGGCCAGGGTCATGACATCCGGCACAACGCCCTCATGCTGACAGGCAAACCACTTGCCGGTACGACACAACCCTGTCTGTATCTCATCCAGCATCATTAACCAGCCATTGCTGTCACAAATCTGACGTATCCCCTGAAGATATCCGTCATCCGGAATGACAATCCCTCCCTCTCCAAGGATGGGTTCGACGAGGACTGCGGTAATTTCGCCGGATTGCCCGGTAAGATCCTCCAGGACCTTGAGATCGTTATAAGGCACCCGCAGGAAACCCTGCATCAACGGCTCAAAGCCGTTCTGGATCTTGGCGTTTCCGGTGGCACTGAGTGTTGCCATGGTACGGCCATGAAAACCGCCCTCCATCACAACAATCACTGGTGCAGTAAAACCCTGCCTGCTTCCATGCAGTCGTGCTATTTTAATCGCGGCCTCGTTGGCCTCGGCACCGGAGTTCCCGAAAAACACATTGTTCATACCTGCCAGGGCAACCAGTCTTTCAGCAAGTTGTTCCTGCAATGGGATCTGGTACAGATTCGATGTATGCAGAAGCAGGCCCGCCTGACTGCTGATCGCCTGTTTGACAGCAGGATGGGCGTGCCCCAGGCTACAGACAGCAATACCACTTATGGCATCAAGATAACGTTGATCTTCCGAGTCGGTTAACCACGCACCTTCCCCATATTTAAAACCTATGGACAATTTCTGGTAACTTGCCATTAATGATTTGCTCATCACTAAGATTCCGATCGATCCAATAGAATATAAAGTTGATATGACTACCATCCATAAAACTGACATGCCCGGCCAGGCAGGCCTGGCATGT
>Ga0154767_1151_pt1 | contig 49644 bp, 43 predicted proteins | sample Rifle2008BG16ft_FD_105775 | JGI IMG/M metagenome (GOLD analysis project Ga0154767, IMG submission 105775) | Gammaproteobacteria bacterium RBG_16_51_14 | reverse complement strand
GGTGAGAATTACCGCCTGCCTTCTGAGGCAGAGTGGGAGTACGCTGCCCGGGCAGGCAGTTCATTAAAATACCCCTGGGGTTATGAGGCAAGCCATGAACATGCAAATTATGGCAGTGATGAATGTTGCAGTGAACAGGCAATCGGCCATGAGCGATGGGGAAAGTCGGTCCCAGTTGGACAGTTCCCGCCAAATAAATTCGGACTGTTTGACATGATCGGTAATGTCTGGGAATGGACTGCAGATTGTTGGCATGCCACCTACGAGGGTGCGCTACAGGATGGCCAGGCATGGACTACGGGTGGGTACTGCACCCTCCGCGTATGTCGTGGTGGTTCGTTTAATAATAGGCCTGTTAATATACGCTCTGCCGCCCGTACCTGGAATAATTCTTCTTCCCGCTACAAAAACCTGGGATTTCGACTGGTTCAGGACAATAAAATAACAACCAAAGAGGAGTAAATACAATAACACCTAATACCTGGGTTCAAGCTAAATGTGACAAGATCAGTACAGTCTGTGGTTGATATACACATCAATTTGACACAGTGAGAAGCAGTTTGAGAATCCGGAGACTGACGATTTGGGCAGCGTGATAAAGCCGCCTAAACTAAAATAGTGCGTGTTTCTGGAGGGAATGCGTACGTTTTTTAAGAGACAAATCTATGAAGAAGACAGAAAACCGGAATCAACCCGGAGAGGATGAGGATAAACAGGTAACCAGGCCAGATGAACCGGTTCAACCTGAGAGTATTTATTATGCTACAGGATATACATCCCTATACTCACGGATTAAGGACGAGATTATCGATACTTCAACAGAGGCAGAAGCCGGAGTTTTTGCTGATTCCCATAAAAAAGCAGGATCAGGGAATTACCTGGAGGCGGCACAATCGATAAAGTCACTGGCCTTGAGCGGGAATGTTTACGCCCAGATGCTGCTCTACGAATACTATAACCGTCTTGATCAGTCCAAAGAGGCAATTATGTGGTTGCAGCGAGCGAGCAAAAAGCATCATCCATTTGCCGATTTCCTGCTTGGTGCGGCATATATAGCCAACAGTGAAGGTCTTGGGAGGACTGTTGCTGAAGGCCAGGCGTTACTGGTGAAAGGGGCAAAAAAAGGACTTGTGGATGCACAGTATGTATTGGGGATGTGGGGAATTAATTCATATCGTAAAAGTGGTGATCAACGACAATATGATATGGGGGTCAGGATGCTACGCATGGCTGCCAAACAGAATTACCAACCGGCAATCAGTATGTTAAAGGGGCTTGGTGCATATCCATGATTTCGGATCATTCTGGGATACTACCTGCAAACCCGCAGAGTCTTATCAAATACAGTTATTCTTTTATATATTCAATATTGTACTTGACGAAATCCTCCGTGTTATCTTTATATTGGACGCTTTTTGAATGCCCATAGTAAAACATGATGGCCATACCTATGGCATATGGGGCTGTATAATCACGATAACCGGTTATGACGATATAGGTCACAGAAATGAAAAGTACAATTAAAAATAACAGTATCAAACCATATCGAATTACCGGGACAGCTGATATGAGTTTACCTTCGTTATACCATTGTATTGCGGTAAGCAGGCCGAATCGATAAATAACAAGACCTCGTCTCAAGGCAAGGTCACCTGTAAATCCTCCAATAAACAAAACAACTGCAAATAATATTAGTTCCAGAAAATTGTCTCCTTCCGATCAATAATCGTAATGTACATGAATGACTGGTGAATGGATTATCGATCGCTATCCGGAGATAGTATAACAGTGATGCCCTGATACTACGTCGAGATTGCTGATCAGGAAGTCATGTGATGATGCTTTCAGGCAGAAGCAACAGGTGCAGAGAATTTAACGGGTCTCCCGGTCCTTTTTGTCAAGGACTTGACCAGTTCGTTGATTGCATGGATGGTTTCCGGTGACGGGTTAATGATCCGGCAACCAGTATTGTAGTGTACGGGTTCCTCGTGCACCCGGTTCCAGATACCTTTGATTACCAGCTGGATGCTGGCATCCGTCCCCTGGGTTTTCACACAGATTGAAAGTTCCTCGAATAACGGTACCTCGGACTTGCTGATCAACCCGAACCCTTCATGATGTATGTCGTACGCATTGCCGATGATCTTGCCTGTTGTCTCCTCGTGCACATCGAAATAACAGAGTGAACGTTTTAATTGTCGTTTGTCTTCCAGTCCCATGTTTTCAAGAAAACCGTTTCTGTTTCATTTATGCTTGTAGTAGACAAATACAATGCCATTTACAATAATTGTTCCTGAATACTTTAATCTCATAGATAAGCCTATAAATTCTTTAGGATAAGTACATTGTTTGTTTTCTGCAGGGTGCCTTGGTAATGGGGAAAAACAATATAAACTCCCTGATTCAACGAAATTGAATCAGGGTAACGTCGTCTTGTTACGACATGAATTAGCGGGGTTGATCACCCGATGCTTATCAGGACAGAGGTGTGTTCGATCAGTTTTCCAGAATAGATTCAAACCGCATCTTGTCTCCATTAATGCCGAATATCCTGTTGACGTACGGATACCCATTTTTAATCAATCGTCTTCGTAGTATCCCCGGTCGGCGTCGCTGTGGCATGCAAGGCAGTTTGCTTTAGTACCAATATCAGTGCGCTTCCATACGGTGGGAGATAATTCTCCCGTATGCTCATGTATCCAGTAGGGGAGATCGGTAATTCGAATGGGAGTCTGGCTATTCTTAATTCCCTGTAATACACCGTAATCCCGAAAACCGTTCCTTCGAGTATCAGCAGCATTCTTCACCAGGTATTCTTCAATATAATCGGTTGTTTCCTGATCCAGGCCCGCATCTTCACCAAAGTGATTGTTCAGATTGCCCATGATGGCTGCCCATGATCTTGCAGGGAGCAGTTGTGGCTGGAATGTCATGTGACAGGCACCGCATTCCTTTCTGGTTACATCATCAGTAACTGCCGGAAAACGATCACTGTCAGCGAAAACGGAGGGTACGATTACGCATTGAATAACGATGGCAAGTAATTTTATGTGTCTCATTCTGTCTCTCCTGTTATTTGGTATTCATGCTATTTCCCGGTCATAAACGTAATAAAGTCACCTTTTTCTGCCGTTGTACATTCACGCCCCATGACACTGCGACAGTTTCGGTAAAACCACTTTTCTGTTTTCTTGAAATCAGCGTAACGATCGGGTGTCTTGGACAATGCCATTGGGTCAATTTTCTTTCCGGCACGTGTTTTACCGGCCTCATGGGGGGATGTTGAGTGACAGGATGTGCAGGAAGGAGTGTCAGAATTTCCCCCTTCATAAGTTTCCCTGAAAAGGGTTTCTCCCCGCGGTGCAGAGAACCCGGTAAAGACTGAAGAATGCTTGCGTGCCAGTAATTCATATTGCCCAAGTACATCAATATTTTGTGATTCTGCCAGTGCGCCCGTAATTGGCAGGTTTATTAATGCCAGAATAACGACTATCTTCTTTTCCATGGTCAATCCTCCGGTAACTGAATATTTCGTTCGGCGAAACAGCCCTGTAGTGCATCACGATGACAGCCTTTACAATTCGTCCGTCCACCTACACCCTTGCGGCGAAATTCGTTGTCGGAAATATCGTCATGGATATTTTTCCACACAGGTGTAGACGTAATACGTTGTGGGTCGTTTGGGGCAACCGTGCGAAAAAGATTGGCTGCCTTGGTGTATCCGTGGTCCGCACTGGTTACCTCAATAAAATGATTCAGTGCCGATATTGTCACTGCATCAAGAGAGGCGTCTTCTCCGAAGTGATTCTCCAGACCAGCCATCATCCCGGACCAACTCGATTCCGGCAGCAGACTCGGATGATAAGCATGATGACAATCCCCGCATTCCTTTTCATAGAGTGTCCCTGCCACAGAGTCCGGAAATGAAAAATTCAAGTTAGCTGCGCTCAGGGCCGAGGCGCTGATCAGAACAACAGTGACACTGACAGCGATTAGTGTGATGCCGGAAAGAGAGGTCGACCATTTAACAGGTTGTGCAGCAGTAACACTCGAAACAGTCTTCTTCCCGGTGATCATGGATTTGACAAGGTTTTCAGACCTAAGATGACTTTCGACAATAACACCCAGGAGATGACCACCAAGGAGAAACAGGAGTATAAAGGCCATGACTTCATGGATTTCTTCAAACCCTTCACCGATCCAGTAGGGAACCAGTCTGGCGAAAGGCCCCTGATTTTCAATTCCACCCAATGCCAGCAGACCACTGAGCACCAGTCCTGTCAGGATTGCCAATAGTGCGAAAATCATAATGGCAGCGGCCGGATTGTGCCCAGGATAATGAGGCGGTTTCCCCCGGACGAGATTATGCATAAACTCAAAAGTTTCACCTCGAGAATACAGAAATGATGAAAACCGGCTGTATCGGGATCCTGTAAATCCCCAGATGAGGCGAAACAAAATGAGGGAGAGGACACAGTATCCAAACCACACATGAATGGAGAGCCACCATTCCGGTTCAATGAATCCGGTAATGGCCGCACCAGTAACAACAGCGACCAGTCCCCAATGGAAAAGCCTCGTCGGCAAATCCCATACCTTGGTAGCACCTTGCTCTTTTGCTGAATAGGTTTTGGTCATGTTTATCTCCTTATATTCGTCTTGCGGATGCATTAAGGAGCATACACATTTCACCTGATACCACGCTGAAGTGTGGTTTAAGGTTCTGTTCAGGTTGGATATGGCACTATAGAAAGGGAAAATTGAATGGGTATGTACCATGCAACAGTTGACAGCCATTTTATGTATTGCTTTATTTCTGCTCTTTATTGCCAGAACCGTAGCAGGGGATGAGTACCCTTATCGTCAAGATTCACAGTCACAAACAAAAGCAGCAGGCGCCGCAACAATGGAAGAGTTGCTTGCGCAGGTAAGAACCGATTTCGAGGGGCACATTCTGAAGGTGGAATTGGAAAACGAAACAGATAACACTTCATGGATTTATGAAGTGAAAGTCCTGAACGATGATGGTAGTGTGGCCGAAATAGAATATGATGCATACACATTACAGGTGTTGAATGTCGAGCAAGGCAGTAGCTGGCGTCAATGGTCCGATGAGGATGACTGAGGTGGGCGATGCGGGTTTTGCTGCTTGAGGATGATGTAGATATGGCACAGCAGGTTTCCTCTGCCTTGAGTGAGGCCCGATATGCTGTTGACGTTGCCTATGATGGAGAGGAAGGGCATTTTCTCGGTGAGACTGAACCCTACGATGCAATCATCCTGGATCTGGGGCTACCCAGACGCAGTGGACTTGATGCCCTGGAACAATGGAGAAAGAAAGGACATACATTTCCTGTCCTTATTCTCTCTGCGCGCAATACCTGGCGTGAGAAAGTCATCGGCCTGCATGCAGGTGCGGATGATTACCTGTCAAAACCGTTTGCAATGGAAGAACTCCTCGCCCGGGTGGAAGCCTTGATCCGCAGAAATGCAGGACACGCTTCTACCCTGTTTTCATGCGGCCCATTGCAGCTGGATACTTCGAATGGAAAGTTTTTTCTGGATTCTGAAACCCTGATATTAACGGCTTTAGAACATCGACTTTTATCCTATCTCATCCATCACCCCGAACGAGTGATCTCCAAAACAGAACTTGCCGAGCATATTTACGAGTACGATACGGATCGGGACTCCAACACCATTGAAGTGCTTGTGAACCGTGTACGCAACAAGATTGGAGCACAGCACATCCATACACATCGCGGGCGTGGTTACCGGTTGACGGCGGATGTTACTACGGCATGATTCTCTGGAACTCAGGCTGGTTTTATCATCAGCCCTGTGGATCATTGTCACTCTGGCGGCAACATGCGTCCTGGTGGTCTACCTCTTCCATGGGCACATCAAGAAGCGATTCGAGAATCAGCTGATCGACCATCTGGAAGAACTGGTTGCAGCGAGTGATATCGATCAATCCGGCCAGCTGACCCTTTCCTGGACTCCTGCCGATACGCGCTTTCGCCGGCCTCAATCCGGCTGGTACTGGCTTATCCTGTCAGCGGGGACAGACAATATCCTGCATCGCTCATCCTCTTCAGGAACGTTTGCCTTTGAACTTCCTTCCCGTAATATTGAGATGAGTTCACGCTTCTTTCAAGGGCAAGGCCCGCAAGGTCAAACGCTCTATATGTACGAACGTATTATCGGTCTCCCCCGTGCACACCAACCCTATATCTTCCTTGCAGCAGGGCCGATTTCGGATATCACATCAGATGTTTACCGTTTCTCATACCGTCTTGCCTTTATCCTGTCTATCCTGGCAATTTTCCTGTTGGGGCTGGTCTGGTTCCAGATTTTCTTTGGCCTCAGGCCTTTGAGAAGGATTCAACTGGCCCTGTCCGATATTCGTTCAGGTAATAAAAAACGTTTGCCTGACGATTTCCCGATGGAGGTCCGTCCTCTCGTCACAGAGTTAAACAGTCTGCTTGATTTCAACAAGGCCCTGCTGGAACGGGCAAGAACCCAGGTCGGAAACCTCGCGCACGCGCTCAAGAACCCGTTGGCGGTGCTGGCTAATGAAGTCGAAGGCATGAACGGCGAGTGCGGGAATATCATGCGGCATCAGTTACGTGTTGCTATCGATAGTGTGAATTACCATCTCCACAAGGCCCGTATTGCAGGGGCAACCAATGTTCTCGGCGCAGTTTCTGACTTGAATCGCGTTGCAGAAGACCTGAAGTTCTCACTGGGTGTGCTTTACAAGAACCGGGAAATTGATATCCGGTTAAATCAACTGGACGGCATTTCTGTACGTGTTGATACTGAAGACCTGGAGGAGATGCTCGGCAATCTCCTGGACAATGCTTGCAAATGGGCCCGACATACCGTCACAGTCGATGTCGTTGCTTGTAAACAGGATATCATTATTGTTATTGAGGATGATGGGCCCGGTATTCCATCCTCATACAGAGAGGAAGTGATCAGGCGCGGCATACGCCATGATGAAATGCAAGCGGGGAGTGGTTTAGGACTCAGTATCGTTAATACTATTGTTGGCCTGTACAGCGGAACGCTTACATTAGGTGAGGCAGGGACTGGAGGTCTTCGTGCTGAATTGAGGCTGCCTGTGACACGACAGAAACCTGAGTGAGAACAGACCGGAAAATCACGTACTATCCAATGCCGGGAAGGCCCTGATCTGTGCAATGCGTTTCAGCAGGTCCCGTGTGAATCGCAGATCTTCATGCCCTGATCAGGAAGCGGTTACCCGGTTTGTTTCCTTTCCCCGGGTTCAGCTTGCGTTGCCAGCTGCTGTTTGAGTTTACGAAGTATACGTTCTGCATTTTTATCACCCTGTGCAGCGGCCTTACCAAACCATTTTTTGGCTTCATCAATGTTTTTTGTGATACCCCTGCCCTTGGCATAGATTATACCAAGGTTGTATTGAGCGTTCGGGTGTCCCTGTTCAGCCGCTTTACGGAACCAGTGGAATGCTTCTGTGTCGTTCCGTGCCACACCCTGGCCTCTCCCGTACATGAATGCCAGGTTTATCTGGGCGCCGGTATGCCCCTGTTCGGCTGCCCTGAGGTACCATGCAAACCCTTCCTGTTCATCGATTGGCACCCCCCTTCCCCTGGCAAACATCTTCGCCAGACTAAACTGGGCGATGACATGTCCCTGTACTGCGGCCTTGTGATACCAGTTTATCGCGGCCTTATCGTCTTTTTCTGTCCCGATTCCCTTTGCACACATCATGCCCAAGATTGCCTGTGAAGTGGCATCCCCCTGTTCCGCTGCCCGTTTGTACCATTTGAATGCCTCTGTGTAGTTCTGTTCAACGCCTCTTCCCTTGGCATACATGACAGCGAGGTTGTATTGGGAATTACGATGTCCCTGTTCCGCTGCCATGCGGTACCATTTGACGGCTTTGGTGTTATCTTTTTCAGTTCCAGCACCTCTGGCATAAATGAAACCGAGTGAAGACTGGGCATTGGTATCACCTGACTCAGCCGCCTTCTGACAGGATTCGATCCAATCTCTGGATTCAGTTTCTGCCTTGACATCATGCTGTCCGGAGTCTGCACTGCTGGCTTCCTTTACAACATCAAAGGCTGAACGCCATTCAGATACTGTTTGTGGACGGTTCTGTTGTCTGAATTGCAGTGCATAGTCAACTGCTTCCAGTAATTCATTTGAGTATCTTCCCCTTGCGACCTCCACTACCGAGACGTAGGTATCCCTGGCAATCTGTGCGATTGCAGCACTTCGATCAATTGCATCGGAGGGTGCAACACCAACGATAGTGCGGTAAATAGTTGCCCCAAGGGCATAAATATCAGTCCATGGTCCCTGTGTATCTTCTGTCGAATGGTATTGTTCAATGGGTGCATAGCCACGCGAAAAAATGCTGGTAAGAGATGCCTTGTTTTCTTCAAATGAGGTGCGCGCAGAACCAAAATCCAGGAGCACGGGATCCCCATCGACGCGGAGAAAGATATTAGCCGGTTTAATATCCCGGTGAATAAAACCGGCGGCATGAACCACTTTCATCCCGTCAATAATTGGAAAGATGATTGTCTTGATGTCTTCTTCATCAAGTGTCTTGCGGCGGTTCAGGATCTCCTGGAAACTTTCGCCGAGTTCGTAATCCATCACCATATAGGCCGTATTGTTTTCCTCGAAAACATTACGGACACGGACAATGTTAGGGTGTTTAAATTGCCCAAGGGTGCGTCCTTCCTCCAGGAAGCGTTCCAGCCCCCAGTGGTATCGTGGATATTGTTCGTTATTAACGGGATGAACAAGTCCATTTTCCTCCCGCATGACCATATTTCTGGGGAAATATTCCTTGATGGCAACCTCATGCATCAGATTGACATCACGGGCAAGGTAGGTGATGCCAAATCCACCCTCTCCAAGGATACTGATGATCTCATACCAGTGGAGTTTATAGCCTGGTTTCAATGAATTGATATGTAGTTTCTTCTTTCTCACAGGAACAGATTCCAGATGGTGCATGAATGGCAAATTTCCGGAGCATTCATAATGATTAGCATCAGATTAGCACCAGATTCCGTGTTGTTTACGATTAAATCAAAACATAGAATATGTTTAAATCAATGATTTAGCCAATGAATGTAAAAAAATGTGATTCATGTGGCTGAAAAACCAGACTTGTGTTGTCATCCCTGCACACAACGAACATATTTAACGGTTGCAGCCCTGCCTCACCAGGGGGTACCCTCGTCCGATTTGTGATATGGCACAAACATGGCAAGGAATACGGGCTCTCAGACACGAATCCAGATATTTTCAGAACATGGACAGCGGACGACTGACTCAAGTACAATTTACCTAATCCGAAACAACGGGAGTAGCCATACGGGTACTCCCGTTTTCTATGTGTAGAGGTGACCCCTTTTGACAACACCGGCCCTGCTTGCATTAGAGGATGGTACCCTGTTCTATGGCAAATCGATTGGCGTGGAAGGTCGTACTGTTGGTGAAGTCGTTTTTAATACAGCCATCACCGGTTATCAGGAGATCCTCACGGATCCGTCCTATTTCAAACAGATAATAACCCTGACCCAGCCACACATTGGCAATGTCGGTGTCAATACAGATGACAACGAATCCCGGCTTGTCTATGCCAGTGGACTGGTCATTCGCGATCTGCCATTACTGGTAAGTAACTGGCGCTCTCAGGGGACACTGGATGCCTATCTTGCCGGTAATAATGTCGTCGCCATTGCCGATATCGATACGCGTTGCCTGACCCGTATCCTGCGCGAAAAAGGGGCGCAAAAGGGGTGTCTGGTAGCAGGTGAGTCCATTGATGAAAATGCAGCGATTAAGGCTGCCCGTGAATCTTCGGGTCTGGTCGGTGCTGATCTCGCAAGGGAGGTCACTACCATGAAGCCTTATATGTGGTGCCAGGGGACGTGGTCGCTTGCAGATGGCCTGCCGGAACCGTCAGGGAAACGTGATATGCCATGGCATGTTGTCGCTTATGACTTTGGAATAAAACGCAATATCCTGCGTATTCTTTTTGATGCGGGTTGCCGTCTTGATGTCGTCCCCGCTACAACCGGGGCGAACGAGGTCCTGGCAGAGGAACCCGACGGGGTGTTTCTCTCCAATGGTCCTGGCGATCCTGAACCCTGTGATTACGCCATCGCAGCCATTCAGGAAATCGTCTCGAGCGGTATTCCCACGTTTGGTATCTGTCTGGGTCATCAGTTATTGGCACTGGCAATGGGGGCAAAAACCGTGAAGATGAAATTTGGTCACCACGGCGCCAACCATCCTGTCCAGTGTCTGGAAACAGGCCGTGTCATGATTACCAGTCAGAACCATGGCTTTGCCGTTGACGAAGGCAGCCTTCCAGGGACTTTACGCGTGACACATCGTTCCCTGTTCGATGGTTCACTGCAGGGTGTTCATCACCGGGATGCACCGGCATTCGGATTCCAGGGTCATCCTGAAGCCAGTCCCGGACCTCATGATGTGCGTTCATTGTTCGAGTATTTTGTTGCATTAATGAAGGTGTACCGGGGTCGGTAGCAGAATATGCCCAGACGAACTGACATTGAGAGTATTCTGATTATCGGTGCCGGCCCGATTATTATCGGGCAGGCATGTGAATTTGATTATTCCGGTGCCCAGGCCTGCAAGGCCCTGCGCGAGGAAGGCTTCCGGGTCATCCTGGTTAATTCCAACCCGGCCACTATCATGACGGACCCGGAGATGGCAGATGCCACCTATATCGAACCGGTACTTTGGCAGACCGTTGCACGTATCATTGAAAAGGAACGGCCGGATGCCATTTTGCCGACCATGGGTGGACAAACAGGGTTAAATTGCGCAATGGACCTTGCCCGCGAGGGTATTTTGGAAAAATTCAAGGTAGAGATGATCGGGGCAACGCAGGAGGCCATTGATAAAGCGGAGGACCGTGAACGTTTCCGTGAAGCGATGAAAAAAATCGGCCTTGCCATGCCGAAATCAGTTCTTGTACATAATCTTGAACAAGCCAGGGAAGTACAGCCTGATATAGGTTATCCAACCATTATCCGGCCATCCTTCACCCTGGGGGGGAGCGGCGGGGGCATTGCCTATAATCGCGATGAGTTTCTTGAGATATGTGAGCGTGGACTCGCTGCGTCACCGACCGGCGAGGTTTTGCTGGAACAGTCTGTCCTGGGCTGGAAGGAATTTGAAATGGAGGTGGTGCGCGATCATAAAGACAACTGCATTATTGTCTGTTCCATAGAAAACGTCGATCCCATGGGCGTGCATACCGGAGACTCGATTACCGTAGCGCCGGCACAAACGTTGACGGACAAGGAATACCAGATCATGCGTAATGCCTCGATTGCTGTGTTACGGGAGATCGGGGTTGATACGGGTGGTTCCAACGTCCAGTTTGCGGTCAATCCCGATAATGGTGAATTGATCATCATCGAAATGAATCCAAGGGTTTCCCGTTCCTCGGCCCTGGCGTCCAAGGCGACGGGTTTCCCCATTGCAAAGGTTGCCGCGAAACTGGCGGTCGGTTATACCCTGGATGAACTGGTAAATGAAATCACAGGTGGTGTAACCCCGGCCTCGTTTGAGCCGACGATTGACTATGTTGTTACCAAGGTGCCGCGGTTTACCTTTGAGAAATTTCCCCAGGCGGATGACCGGCTGACGACACAGATGAAGTCCGTGGGGGAGGTAATGGCCATCGGGCGTACCTTCCAGGAATCATTGCAAAAGGCCCTGCGCGGGCTGGAAACCGGAATGACCGGTTTGAATGAACAGATTGTGGGGGAGACGGAGGATGCTATTGAAATAATTCAGCGCGAATTACGTGTCCCGCGTGCCAACCGGCTCTGGTATGTCGCGGATGCCTTCCGGCAGGGGATGACTGTAGATGAGGTAACCAGACTCAGTCATATCGATCCCTGGTTTCTTGCGCAGATTCAGGATCTTGTTAATGAAGAGACCAAGCTGAAGCGGGATGGCCTGGCCAGTCTGGATGCGGCACGCATGCGAACGCTGAAAAGGAAAGGGTTCTCCGATTGCAGATTAGCCGAACTTGTCAGTTCGACTGAGCAGTATATTCGTGAGCTGAGGCACCGGCATGCCATCCGGCCTGTTTATAAACGGGTGGATTCCTGCGCGGCCGAGTTTGCATCTACGACAGCCTATCTTTATTCCACTTATGAGGAAGAGTGTGAGGCCAGACCGAGCGACCGGCTGAAGATCATGGTGCTGGGGGGTGGTCCCAACCGGATCGGGCAGGGAATCGAATTTGATTATTGTTGCGTGCAGGCCGCCTTGGCGATGCGGGAAGCCGGCTATGAAACCATCATGGTGAATTGTAATCCGGAGACGGTATCCACTGATTATGACACCTCGGACCGGCTTTATTTTGAACCACTTACCCTGGAAGACGTACTTGAGGTTATTGAAGTTGAAAAACCGTATGGTGTTATCGTCCAGTACGGAGGACAGACACCACTGAAACTGGCGCGTGCACTGGAAGCAGCCGGTGCCCCTATCATCGGTACCACGCCGGACTCCATTGATCTGGCTGAAGACCGTGAGCGTTTCCAGCAATTATTAATAGGGCTCGGACTGAGACAACCACCAAACGGGGTGGCCAGGAATGTGGATCAGGCGATCAGGTGTGCGAACGAAATTGGTTATCCTCTTGTCGTGCGTCCATCCTATGTCCTGGGCGGGCGTGCCATGGAGATCGTTTATAACGAAGATGATATCAGGCAATACATGGATAAGGCCGTTGCAGTATCCAATGAATCACCTGTGTTGCTGGATCGTTTTCTGAACGATGCCACCGAGGTTGATGTCGATGCGATTTCAGATGGCAGGGACGTATTTATCGGGGGCATCATGGAACACATTGAACAGGCCGGTGTACATTCAGGCGATTCAGCCTGTTCATTGCCACCGCACAGTCTCAGTAGCGCGATACAGGATAGTCTTGCCGAGCAAATCGGCGCCATGGCCAGGGCCCTGAACGTGATTGGACTGATGAACGCACAATTTGCCATCCAGGGGGATGACATTTACGTACTGGAGGTGAATCCCCGTGCTTCCCGTACCGTTCCGTTTGTCTCCAAGGCCACCGGGATCCCCATCGCACGGATCGCGGTAAACTGCATGGTAGGCAAGAGCCTGGTCAGTCAGGGATTAACAACCAGCGTGATTCCTGACTACTATTCCGTCAAGGAATCCGTGTTTCCCTTTATCAAATTTCCCGGGGTTGATCCGCTGCTGGGTCCGGAAATGAAATCCACCGGTGAAGTTATGGGCATTGGCAAATCTTTTGGTGAGGCCTTTGCCAAGGGACAACTGGCGGCGGGAGAAAATTTACCACGTTCAGGACTGGCCTTTATCAGCGTCAAGGACAGCGACAAGCCGGTCATCGTGACGGTTGCAAGAGAACTGGTCAGACTGAAATATACCCTGTGTGCTACCCATGGTACGGCTGACGCGTTACGCAAGGCCGGGCTTGAGTGCCGGGGGATTAACAAGGTTAGTGAAGGACAACCCCACATCGTGGATATGCTGAAAAACGACGAAATTGATTTGATAGTAAATACAACAGAGGGGAAACAGGCGATCTCTGATTCCTATTCCATCCGCCGCACGGCATTGCAGCATCGGGTGTTCTATAACACGACGGTAGCGGGGGCAATAGCAACTATTGAGGCCCTGAAACAGAAAGATTTTGATCGTGTGATTACATTGCAGGACCTGCATTCGGGAGAGAGATATGAGTAAGTCACCTATGACGATCAGGGGGGCACAGAAATTGCGCGAACAATTACAGGAATTAAAAACGGTAGAACGGCCCCGGATCTCCAGGGCGATTGCCGAGGCACGTGCGCATGGTGATTTAAGTGAAAATGCGGAATACCATGCTGCACGTGAACAACAGAGTTTCATCGAAGGAAGAATTGCTGCGATGGAACATGCCCTTGCAAATGCACAGATAATAGATGTCACCCGAGTCAATGCGGAGGGAAAAGTCGTATTCGGTTCAACGGTTGTCCTGTTGAACCTGAATAATGAGAATGAAGTCAGTTATCAGATCGTGGGTGAAGAAGAAGCTGATATTAATGAGAATATGATATCGATTACTTCACCCATCGCACGTGCCTTGATAGGTAAACAGGAAAGGGATGTTGTCACGGTGGTGGCCCCTGGCGGGAATGCCGAGTACGAAATCCTGGAAGTGCGTTATGCTTGATTTGGCGTACTGAAATCCCGGGTTCAGGACAATCATTCGTTTCAGATTTAACCACTCTTATCTGATAAATATGCGTGCCACGCCCCACGATTGACCCGGTATGGCCAGAAATTCCAGTCGCAGTCGCTGGTTGCAGCGTCAACACAGGGATCCCTATGTAAAACAGGCCCGAAAGGCCCGGTTTCGGTCACGTGCGGTTTATAAACTCATGGAAATTGATGAAAAAGACAGGCTCTTTCAAAAAGGCCAGACCATTGTTGACCTGGGTGCTGCCCCGGGTAGCTGGTCACAGTACGCTTCTGCAAAGGTCGGGCCGCAAGGCCGGGTAATTTCAGTCGATATACTCACCATGCAAGATTTAGATAACGTATTGTTTATAAAGGGTGATTTCAGGGAAAAACGGGTATTTGATGCATGCCTGGCACAGATTGGTGAAGCGGGTGCAGACCTTGTGATATCGGATATGGCCCCCAATATATCGGGAATCAGGGTGACCGATCAGGCACGTACCATGGCATTGGTTGAACAAGCCCGGGATTTTGCCCTGCGGGCCTTAAAACCGGGTGGTAGTCTTCTATTGAAGTTATTCGAAGGCGAAGGTGCAACAGAATTCAGGTGTGATCTGGAGGAACATTTCAGTGAAGTAAACACTCGAATACCCAAGGCATCCCGTGTTAATTCGCGCGAATGTTATGTCTTGGCCAGGTCCTATAAGGTATAGTTATCGTAGTTTTCCGGAATTTTTCAGGTAGTTGAGGATTAGTTGAGGATAGTAATTTGAACGATATGGCAAAAAATCTGGTGCTCTGGATTATCATCGCAATGGTATTGATGATGGTGTTCAGGAATTTTGGTAACCCGACAATGACGGGCGAAATCAAATATTCCCAGTTTATTTCTGATGTAAATACAGGTCGCGTCGAGTCGGTCTTGATCGATGGTAATACCATCAGAGGCAAAATGACCGACGGGAACCGGTTCACAACCTATAGCCCGGAAACCAGTAACGATGCCCTGATTGGTACCTTGTTAAAAAACAATATTGATATTGAGGGCATAGAACCAAATAAAAACTCATTCTGGGCGCATGCCTTCATTTCCTGGTTTCCTATCTTGCTGTTGCTGGCAATCTGGATCTATTTCATGCGTCAGATGCAGGGGGGGGGTAGCGGGCGTGGTGCCTTGTCGTTCGGGAAAAGCCGGGCGCGCCTGTTAGGTGAGGACCAGGTCAAGATAACATTCAGTGATGTTGCAGGTGTGGAAGAGGCAAAGGAGGAAGTGGCCGAACTTGTCGAGTTTCTGCGTGATCCCGGCAAATTCCAGAAACTGGGTGGCAAGATCCCTTCCGGGGTGCTGATGGTAGGTGCCCCTGGAACAGGCAAGACACTGCTTGCCAGGGCGATTGCGGGTGAGGCCCGTGTCCCCTTCTTTACAATTTCAGGTTCCGATTTTGTCGAAATGTTCGTCGGTGTCGGTGCCTCACGAGTAAGGGATATGTTTGACCAGGCCAAGAAACATGCCCCCTGTATTATTTTTATTGATGAAATTGATGCAGTCGGACGCCATCGAGGTGCGGGTCTTGGAGGTGGTCACGATGAACGTGAACAGACCTTGAACCAGCTTCTGGTCGAGATGGATGGCTTTGAAGGGAATGAAGGTGTGATTGTGATTGCCGCTACCAATCGCCCCGATGTGCTCGATCCTGCGCTGCTACGTCCGGGACGTTTTGACCGGCAGGTGGTGGTGCCTTTGCCTGATATCCGTGGACGTGAGCAGATACTGAAAGTGCACATGCGCAAGGTAGCAATCGCGGATGATGTTAAACCTAACATTATTGCCCGCGGTACACCCGGTTTTTCAGGTGCCGATCTCTCAAACCTCGTTAATGAAGCCGCTTTGTTTGCTGCACGTGGTAACAAGAAACTGGTGGAAATGGATGACTTTGAACGCGCCAAGGACAAGATCATGATGGGTGCTGAACGCCGTTCCATGGTTATGAGCGAGGATGAGAAAAAACTCACGGCCTATCATGAAGCAGGCCATGCCATTGTGGGACGACTGGTACCCTCACATGACCCGGTTTACAAGGTGACGATTATTCCACGTGGACGTGCACTGGGTGTCACTATGTTTCTGCCTGAAACAGATCGTCTGAGTTACAGCAAGGAACACCTGGAAAGCAAATTATCCAGTCTGTTCGGAGGACGCATTGCTGAACAACTTATTTATGGAATAGACAAGGTTACGACCGGGGCCAGCAATGACATAGAGAGGGCTACACAACTGGCGCGTAACATGGTCACCAAATGGGGACTTTCGGAAAAACTTGGACCGTTGACCTACAGTGAGGATGACGGTGAAGTATTTCTCGGACATTCTGTAACCAAACATAAGGCGGTCTCGGATGAGACGGCACATTTGATTGATGAAGAGATTCGTAAATTCATCGACCGGAATTATGAACGGGCTGAAAGAATCCTGAAGGAAAATCTGGATAAACTCCACTTGATGGCTGAAGCATTGATTAAATACGAAACCATTGATACCAATCAAATCAATGACATCATGGCAGGCAAGGTTCCCAAAACGCCTGCAAACTGGGAAGACGATAACGACGAGGGGCATATCCGCAAAATGCCGGAACCGGACAAACACAAGGGTGAAAATGCACCGACGAATGAACCTCCCGCAAAACCAGCCTGAGTATTGTGTTCCTGGTGTGCATGACTCTTCTGCATAAATGGATAATTATCAAACTATCAGGTAGACACAGAGCGAAACTCACGTGTCCCGGATGTTTCCTTTCATAATTCACTGGTCATGAATAGCAAGCGAAAGTACTTTGGTACTGATGGAATTCGCGGTCAGGTGGGCGAAGGGGTTATTACCCCGGAGTTCATGATGAAATTGGGATGGGCTGCCGGACGCGTGCTTGCAAAGCAAGGGAAAGGTCCGGTGTTAATCGGAAAGGATACTCGTATATCCGGATATATGTTTGAATCTGCCCTGGAAGCAGGACTCTCTGCAGCCGGGGTTGATATACGCCTGTTGGGTCCCATGCCAACCCCGGGGATTGCATTTTTAACACACAATACGCGTGCACAGGCCGGGATCGTGATCAGCGCTTCACATAATCCGTTTTATGATAATGGCGTAAAGTTCTTTGCCGGTGACGGGACTAAATTACCGGATGACGTTGAAATGGATATCGAACTTGAACTTGATAAACCATTACAGCCTGTACATTCAAGACATCTGGGCAAGGCCCGTCGGATGACAGATGCCCCACGCCGTTATATTGAATTCTGTAAAAGCAAGATAAGCCCGGATATTGACCTGAGTAATTTCAGAATCGTCATCGATTGTGCACATGGTGCAACCTACCATATTGCACCGAAGGTCTTTGAAGAACTGGGTGCAGATGTAATTACACATGCGATTCAGCCTGATGGACTGAATATCAATGATCAATGCGGTGCAACACGCCCTCATATCCTGCAGAAGATGGTAAGGGAATCCGGTGCGGACGCAGGCATCGCACTGGATGGAGATGGTGATCGCATCATCATGGTTGATAATAAGGGTGAAATTGTTGATGGTGACGAGATTCTTTACATCATTGCTGCTGCAAGGGTGGCATTGCTTAATGGTGCTGTTGTTGGAACCGTTATGAGTAATCTGGGACTGGAACATGCCATTCGGGAACTTGATCTGGATTTTATACGGGCACAAGTGGGTGACCGCTACATCATGGAGATATTGCAGAGAGATAATTTGAGGCTGGGCGGTGAGACGTCAGGTCATATTATCAACCTGGATATGACAACAACAGGAGATGGCATTCTCTCCGGTTTGCAAATACTGGAGACAATGGCTAAAACAGGGAAGACATTGCATGAACTGAAAGCCGGCATGAAAAAATTTCCCCAGAAGATGATCAATATAAGAATTCAGGAAACGGTTGATTTGTCAAAACTCGATTGCCTTGCAGATGCTGTCAAGGCTGCAGAAACAGAATTGGGTGAGTATGGACGTATTCTGTTACGACCCTCAGGAACAGAACCACTGATTCGCGTCATGGTTGAGGGTGAGGATGAGAAGCAGGTAGAGATGATCGTACGCAGTCTTGCCAATGAAGTGGAAAACGTCATACAAAATACATCGTAGATAGCAGGACGTTTTTGAAAATCACCCGGTTACAACCGCCACCATGCAGATATGTTCAGTGCATGATGATCCTCAAACGAGGTTGTACACATCAGAAGGTAATGGCTGTCTCTGGATAATGGTATCCACATTATGTTGGCAGCGTAAACCCTGTTGAATCAGGATAAACCGGGTATTACAGATTCGGCGGGAAACCTGGCAAGTCGTCATTCGAAGGTCAATTCCAGACGCATCATACGCTCTTGTATTTCGTGGATAATGGTTTCCTCATGTTTGCCATCCCTGGCCTCAAATGTCACGGAAAAACGGATGTACTTTCCGGCATCATCCCAGGGGACTGTCGAAATAAGTGCTTTTTTCAGTAAAAATTCCGAAAATTCAGTCGCAGTCTGGAACCTTTCTCCTGTTGCAGTACCCACCGGGCATCTGGCATAGCAATAGAACGTCGCTTTCGGTTTTTTTACAGAAAAGCCCACATTGGTCAGTGCATTCACCAGCAGATCAAATCGCCGTGAATATTTTTCACAGATCCTGTCTGTAATATGCGTGTTATTCATAGCGTATATCCCGGCCTTCTGGATTGCCCGGAATTGCCCGGAATCCGTGTTGTCTTTTATTGTTGCATATGCCTGAACCAGTTTTGTGTTACCCGCGACAAATCCAAGGCGCCATCCGGTCATGTTAAAAGCCTTTGACAGGGAATGGACCTCAACCCCGACGTTCTCTGATCCCTCAACAGACAGGAAGCTGAGAGGTTGATAGCCGTCGTATGTTAATGCGGCATAAGCTGCATCCTGAATAACGATAATGTTATACCGTGTGGCAAATTCAATAATACTTTTAAAAAATTCTTTTGTGGTGACCTGCCCTGTCGGGTTATTCGGATAATTTAGATACAACAATCTTGTCTTGCGGAGGATACCCGCAGGGACGGAGTCCAAATCAGGGAAAAAATCATTGTTCTCCGCTAATGGCAACTGATAGACCTCTCCCCCGAGATATCTGGTATACGTTGCCGTTACCGGATAGCCTGGTATTGTTGTCAGAGTCACATCACCAGGGTTGATGACACATAGCGGGAGCATTGCAAAAATGGATTTTGAACCGATGCCATGGATCACCTGTTTATATGGATTCAGGCCTTTCACCCCATAGACCCGTTCAAGATAACCGGCCGCGGCCTCCTGAAATTCCGGAATCCCGTTATCGGCATACCATCGATTTTCAGGTTTTCCCGCTTCCTTCCCCAGCACGTTGACGACTCCGGGATCGGCCGGACTATCCGGCTCTCCCACACCCATATCAATGAGAGGTATTTGCGGGTTGTTTTTTATTGCCTCGGCCTTCGCCCGTTTTATTTTTTCGAATTTATAGATTTCTGTGGACTTTCCAAACTGTTTCCCACCCAGTCTCTCTGCAATCATAATCTCCATACGCTTTCCTCGAACCCCTATAAAAAATTCAAATATTTTCTGTTTCCAATTGAACAGGTAATCCTGCCAGAGGCCTGCATGAAAATGAGCAGGTTTATCTCATCCGGTTTCTGGTTGTCATTTTGGGTACAATTTATTTTACACCATGCAGGACCTTACATCGTCAAGTTCAGCGATAGTATCGTATACGGTTCATAAATCATCTTCTGTTTCGCCAGGGGATTGACATTTTTTCGTTATTAATCTGTATTGCTGATGATCATTTACAGACGATCACTGATTGTTAACAGGCTGTCCAGAGTTAATGTTATCCTGAAGACGTACTACATGATTATTGTAATTAGGCTGTTCTGACATGAGGAAAATAACGTCTCCTGCCCCCCTGATTGTAATCCTTTACATTACGGAAAAGATTGCCGTCAAGCTGGTATAGGCTATTCCGTTATGTCCCGGGTTAAATTAAATACGTTGCTGCCAGTGCTCTGTTGTTTGATTGCTGCCATCATGTGGGGCATCTTCTGGTATCCCTTGCGAATCCTCGAACAAAAAGGGATACCGGGCCTATGGGCAACATTGGTAATCTATATGTCCGCTTTGATGTCGCTGTTGCCTGTATTACTGGCAAAACGGCATGGCCATGTGAAACAGTCCGGCTTGCTTCTGTTAATGGGCTTGTTTTCCGGATGGACGAATCTGTCATTTATCCTGGCCATTCTGGAAGGAACAGTGGTGAGAGTCCTTTTGTTGTTTTATCTGTCGCCGGTATGGGCGACCCTGCTTGCCTGTTTCTTTTTACACGAGCATCTTTCCCTTAAGGCATGGATATCGTTACTTATGGCGTTGTCCGGGGCTGTTTTCATTCTGTGGTCAGATGAGATTGGCGTCATGACGCAGGTTGATGTCGCTGATGTCCTTGCCATTTCATCCGGTTTTGCCTTTGCGGTGACGAATGTGCTGGTGAGAAAAGCGGATCAGGTCCCGATCCATGTGAAAATGTTGTCTGCCTGGGTTGGTGTGATCTGCTTATCCCTGACAGGTATTGTTATTGTCCAACCACCGTCCCCTGTTATGTCTCTGGATGCCTTTGCACTGGCAATACTCCTTGGCTCGTTCGGGATGCTGGCCATGACGTGGTTAACGCAATATGGTGTAACACATCTGCCGGTGCATCGTTCAGCCATCCTGTTCGAGTTTGAAGTTGTAGCAGGTGCTGTTTCAGCTGCATTATTGACCAGAGAGGTCGTAACTTTGAGGGAATGGATCGGAGGGATTATTGTGATGCTGGCAGCGTGGATAATCGCACGTGACAGCATCAAACAGGAGAAAACCGGAAACGATTCGTACCAGAACGAAACTTGAGGTATCCCCTGCAGCCTTCCAGGGGGCAATTGAACCCCTTTCGACTGGCATGATTAAAATCGAAAACCCGGGAACCGGTACTCCTCATCAGGTTGTCAAGACACATAAATATATGTATGTAGATAGTGCAGCCATGTAACTGGTGCGGGCACCAAATTAGTTTGATGTCATACTTACCACAAATAAGTTTAGTGATATCCTGTCAGTTCGTGCATCCATATTAACGGGTACGTTCGGTATGCTACCATCACCTGCCCTGGATGCGAACGGTGATGCCAGGTGTGAACCAATTCATGGTTAAGTTCCTGAAATTGCCGGTTTTGATATCACTAATCCCATGGTAATCGTTCTGTCTGTGGCAATGATAATACGTTTTGCGCTGGATGAAGCTGATAAAGTGGCAAGTAGTCCCAGAACGACTGGGATTTATTTTGAAGGGATGCTGCGGTTCGGGACACAGGTCACAGGTGATACGGTTGTCGCCACACTGTAAAATAGCCGGGACACAGTCAAGACATCACGGCAGGAAGAAACCTGAATCCTTGTCTGTTGGCTGCCGAATCCGGAATATGGATAATTATTAAGTTAAGTAACAATATCAATACTTAGGTAAACAAAATGAACAAGCAATTTAATATTGCGGTTGTTGGTGCAACCGGTGCTGTTGGTGAAACCATGCTTTCTATCCTTGGGGAGCGTGATTTCCCGGTCGGTGAAATCCATGCACTGGCCAGTAGCCGGTCGGTTGGAAACGGTGTGTCTTTCAAGGGCAAGCGGATCGTGCTGAAAGAACTGGATGCCTTTGATTTTAATGGGGTCGATATCGGTCTGTTTTCCGCGGGGGCATCGGTATCGGATGTGCATGCCCCGCGCGCTGCCGCAGCTGGTTGCGTCGTCGTAGATAATACATCCCGTTTCCGTTACGAGAAGGATATACCCCTTGTCGTGCCGGAGGTTAATTCACATGCGATTGCACAGCATACCAATCGCGGTATTATTGCCAATCCAAATTGCTCTACCATACAGATGGTTGTGGCATTAAAACCCATCTATGATGCAGTCGGCATCGAGCGAATAAACGTTTGTACATACCAGGCAGTGTCTGGTACAGGCAGGCGTGCAATTGAGGAACTGGCAGGACAAACAGCCCAGTTGCTTAATGGCAAACCAGTTGAATGCAAGGTTTACCCAAAACAGATAGCCTTTAATGTAATCCCCCATATAGATGCATTCCAGGATAATGGCTATACCAAGGAGGAGATGAAGATGGTGTGGGAGACACGAAAAATTCTTGAGGATGAGACTATCCAGGTGAACCCGACAACGGTCAGGGTTCCTGTTTTCTATGGACATTCTGAGGCGGTGCATATCGAAACCCGGGAAAAAATCACCTCGGCTGATGTCCGGGCATTACTAAATGCAGCGCCAGGTGTAGTGGTCATCGATGAGCGTGCCAACGGGGGTTACCCGACTGCTGTAAGTGATTCCGCTGGCCAGGATCCGGTTTATGTCGGCAGGATCAGGGAGGACATCTCCCATCCCAAAGGCATTAATCTTTGGGTTGTTTCGGATAATATCCGTAAAGGCGCAGCATTAAATAGTATTCAAATCGCAGAAATTTTGGTAAAACATTACTTGTAAACTATAGTTATAGGGTAAATATAAAGCACATTCGCAGGTTTCTAAGACGGGTCTACCCACTGTGATATATAAATTCCGGAGGGGAGAAGCGAAGCGGATGTAGATTCCTCTGGGTGTAGATATAGTTGATTAGCAAACAGTAACTTGTTGATATTCAAACGATAATTTTATTTATGGCTACATTTGTGATGAAGTCAAGAGCATTGCAGATTATCTCTGTGTGTTTTTTAGTAACCATGCTATCAGCCGATGTATATGCATTGGCACTCGCTGATTTAGAATTAAAATCATCGCTTAATCAACTGCTTGACGTTAGAATACGACTTTTAACATCAGCTGCGAATGAGATGGAGAGCCTGGAGATAAAAGTCACAGTTCTTAATGAGGGTGCAGGCAATCATATGCTTCCCCATTTACAACATGAACTTATTCAGGATGAAACGGGCACTTATATCAAGGTAACGACACGAGACGCAGTCCGCGAACCTGTATTCAGATTTTTAGTGGAAGCGATCTGGTCAGGCGGTCGTTATCTGCGTGAATATTCATTGCTTATAGACCCGTTCGTACAGCGATAAACAGGGGGAATTGATTTAACTGATGAAACGGATACTGACGCTCATCTTGTTATTGGTGATATCACAAGGGCGTGTATATGCCCTTGGTCTGGGTAATATTGATCTCAATTCCGCCCTGAATGAACCGTTTGATGCAAGGATTGAATTACTTTCAACAACTGCGGAAGATCTGGAAAGCCTTAAGGCCGGCTTGGCGGATGCCGAGGCTTTCCGGCGTGCAAATATTGACAGGCCCTTCTTTCTCAGCCGGTTAAAATTCTCAGTGCGTGATTCAGAGGATGGACCTGACTATATCCGTATTCATAGTTCCGAACCTGTTCGTGAACCTTTCCTGAATTTCCTGCTGGAGGTCAGTTGGTCCAAGGGAAGGTTATTCCGTGAATATACCGTTCTGCTGGATCCCCCTTTGTACGATCCATCCAAGAAGATGCTGGAATTCTCACAATCTGTTGCTCCGGTGCCGGAAAGCGCAATACAGGGAAACAAGGTTGTCTATGCTGACGAATTCACTCGCCACACAGCAGGTGCGCAAACCAGTTATTCTGGCGGCGACTATGGTCTGACTCAATCACAAGATACATTGTGGTCAATCGCAAAGGCAATGCGTCCTGATGATTCAATCACTGTGAATCAAATGATGCTGGCCTTGTTGAGGACCAATCCTGAGGCTTTTATTAAAAATAATATCAATGGGCTCAGGCGTGGTCAGATCCTGCATACGCCGGACGCAAATGAGATTAATGCGCTGACAGAGAGTGAGGCACTTGCGGAGGTCAAATCACAATATGCCATGTGGGGTGATGAGATCCGTGCAACAGTGTCGGAAACCGTTACTGAGCGTCCTGCTGTATCAATACCAGCTGAGATACTATCGGAAACAACCCCGGTAGAAGAGGCCACGGTTACACAGGAAGAAGTCGTAAGTGAGGCTGAACTAAGACTGGTTACCCCGACAGGTAAGGGGGAAGGATCCGATCAGGTAGCAGTTGGTGAAAAAGGTGCTGAAACCGGAGCAACCGTTTCAGCTGAAGAACTGGTATTAGCAAAGGAATCGGTTGAATCACTTACCCAGGAAAATACCGAGTTACAGGATAAGCTGCAAGAATCGGAGGTTTTGATTGATGACCTCAAACGTTTGATTGCACTTAAGGATGATGAACTCGTTTCCTTGCAAAATCAGTTGGCACAGGCACAGGCTGTGGAGGAAACGAAAGAAGTAGCACCTGCAGAGGAGGCGGCTGAAGAGGTAGCACCTGCAGAAGAGGCGGCTGAAGAGATAGCACCTGCAGAGGAGGCGGCCAGTGAAACCACGGATATGCAGCCGCCCGGCACACCTTCGGGTTTAACAGGTGTTGTAAGCCAGTATCTGGGGCCCGTAAAGGATATTGTGGCAGGCAACCGCATGATTGCTATTGCGGGTGGCGGTATTCTGCTCGTCCTTATCCTGCTTGGTGTGTTCATCAAGATACGGGGTCGTTCTGCAACCGCACCTGAAGCGGAAAGTATTACCACAGAATTTCCGGATTTCAATGAAGGGGAAGTCGATGGTTTGTCGATAACAGACTCTGAACGTATAACTGGTATTGATGAGTCTGAGGCAGTAACTGTTATTCCAGAGAGCCTGGAAATGGCCGGGATCGCCGCCGATGCAGAAGCTAAGAAGATGCAATTACCGGGTGGGGCACCTGCGGGGGAAGAACTGGAAGAAGACCCCATGCAGGAGGTAAATACCTACCTGGCATTCGAACAGTTTGGTCAGGCAGAAGAATTTGTCCGGAAGGCACTGGATAGTGAACCGGATAATCCGGAATATCATATCAAGCTACTTGAAGTGTTTTACACATCCGGTAACAAGAAATCCTATGAGGAAGCTGCCCGGGTATTGCACAACAAGCTCGGTGGAAAGGGTGAACATTGGTCAATGGCAGTAGCAATGTGGCAGGAGATGTCTCCTGGGCGGGCCTTGTTCGAGGCCCCGGTAGAAGGTGAAGAAAGGGAAACCGGAAGTTCTATTACCCGTGGCGGGATTGTCGATCTTACAGCGGATGATGAGGCGGCTGGCGATGCCGGTCTGGATTTCGATCTTGGTTCAGCTGCAGGTCGGGCTGGGGGTAAATCGGAAGATGATATTCTGGATATAACGGCGGCTGTGGATACAAGTAGTGATGATTTGCTGGATGTTACTGCAGCGGTTGGGCTTGTTGAAGATGAGGCCGCTGAGTCCAGGACAGATGCAGAAGAAATGTTTGATATCACGACAGGTGACGAAGAGGGAGGAATGCTGGATATCACGACAAGTGCTGAAGAGGGAGGAATGTTGGATATCACGGCAGGTGCTGAAGAGGAAGATATGCTGGATTTGACAGTAGGTGCTGAAGAGGCAGCAGGTATGGAATTGATGGTTGATCGCAACGAGGGAAAACTCCTTGATCTAACGGTCAGTGAAGACATACTCGATGTTTCCAAGGAGAAAAGAAGTGGTGTTGATCTTCTGGATGTAACTAGTTCCATGACTTCTTCCGCTTCCTCCGCTCTGGAACTGGATTCAGATGAAGATTTACTTGATGTGACTGCTGCGACCAGCGCCGGAGCAGACAGCGATGAGCTACTTGAAATAGATTTTGAAAGGGAAGTAAACGCTGCATCCGGTGTTAAAGATGATAACGTAATCGATTTTGACGTTGGTGCTCTGGAGATGGAATCTGATCAGGCAGAGACCATCGAGAGTGATGTCAATAATGTTATTGAATTTGATATTACCGCATCCGGTGCAGGGGAGGGCGGGGATGATGAAGGTTTGGAACTGAGTCTTGGTGCCGCCGGGGATGATTTAGGGGAAAAAGATGGAGGAATTGAACTTGATTTGAGTGATATTTCGGGTGAATCCGACGATTCGGGGAATGAATTTAGCCTGAGCCTGGATATTGAAGGAGATGCCACTGTACAGGCAGATATAGACTCCATGTTTGATATTGCAGGCCCAGGGGAGGGAAATGCCGATGATGAAATAGATATGAATATGACGATGGAGATGAAAAAGAGCAGCGTGGGCATGTCTATGGATAATGGCGAGATGGAGGGGAATGAGGTCCCCGAGATAGATCTTACCCTGGATGATGAAGGTACCGGTACAGGCGAGGATGAGATCGATATAGAAGGGACGGTGGAAATACCAAAGTTCGATTTGGACATGGATGACGATATTGAGGGAGATGCCCGGACTGTCTTCGTACCACGTTCAATGCAGCCGGAAGAACAATCCGATGAAGAAGAAATCACTACCAAGCTGGATTTGGCCAAGGCCTATATCGAACTGGGGGATAAAGACAGTGCCAAGATTATCCTTGCTGAAGTCATGGCTGAAGGGAATACTGATCAGCGGCAGCAGGCACAGGAATTGTTAGGTCAAATATAATCATATCCGTGCGAGTCTGATTAGAACAACTGAAAGGCTTGCTGTTACAGACAAGCTGTCACCATCGGTTATTAGAATAACCCTGTTGTAATCTGGTATCCCTGCACATCATGAAGATCGCCTTGGGTATTGAATATTGTGGCACACGATTTTTTGGCTGGCAGCGGCAAATTGGAGTTCGAACAATACAACAGTCGATTGAAGAGGCACTTTCATTTGTTGCAAATCATCCTGTCACAACCATCTGTGCCGGACGAACAGATACGGGTGTACATGCTGTTCAGCAGATAATCCACATTGAGACGCAGGTAATTCGCGAATTACATTCCTGGGTTTTGGGCAGTAATGTCAATCTGCCCGAAGATGTCAGTGTCCTCTGGGCAAGGCAGGTAGATGATGATTTTCATGCCCGGTTTTCTGCAACAGCCAGAATATATCGATATCTCATAATGGACAGGAGTTCACGTCCAGGTCTGCATGCCGGGAAAGTCACATGGGTATATCGGCAATTGAATGTCGAAAAAATGCAGGAAGCGGCAGATTATCTGATAGGTGAGCATGATTTTACCTCATATCGTGCAATTGCCTGCCAGGCGAAATCGCCGGTACGTACCGTCAAACAAATCAGTCTGGACAGACACAATGAAATTATTGTAATGACAATTGAAGCAAATGCCTTTTTGCACCACATGGTGCGTAATATTGCCGGTGTTTTGATAAATATTGGTTACGGCAAGGAAAAACCGGTGTGGGCAAAGCGGGTTCTTGATGCACATGACAGAACGAAAGGCAGTGTGACTGCCCCGCCACATGGCCTGTATCTCCTTAATGTGGAGTATCCTGGTAAATATTTATTCCCGGATGCCAAATCCCGGACCTTATATCTGGCCTGATTGGCAGGCAGATAGGACAATCCGGGTTTCGTATAGGAAATTCTGAGTAATTCAGGGTTTCCACGATAGATGGGGGTACCGCCATTTCAATGGCAGATAAGTCATTGAAAATGCGAGAAAAGCAGAGATCGCATTTTTCATTGCGTAATGTGAAAATTCCAGGACTTTGGTACCCCCTGGTGGGGTATGGAATTATTCAGACCTTCCATATATTCGTTTCCGTTGGAGGGAAAGGGGAATGTAATTATTGCTTTCCTGTTTTAATTCATAGACATACTTTATGTGTACTTCACAGGAGAATAACCCTGTACTGAATGGCGTCTGGCAGCGACCAGGCATGATTACAGACACAGCCATTGCAACTGAATTCACAGTGATAATATGACGGGTTCTGATTTGAATAACCTGACTCGAACACGAGTCAAAATCTGCGGTATTACCCGGTCACAGGATGCGCTTGCTGCGGCCTATGCTGGTGCAGATGCGATCGGGCTGGTATTTTACGAGAAGAGTTTGCGTCATGTCACGGTGGATAGCGCAAAGGCGATTGTGAAAGCAATACCGCCGTTCGTTACAATAGTTGGCTTATTCGTCGGTGCAGGAAAGGATAAAATCAGGGCTGTACTGGAAAATATACCTATCGATATTCTGCAGTTTCATGGTGATGAATCGGATGAGCAGTGCCAACAATACGGCAGACCGTATATCAAGGCGATCAGGGTGAGAGAGCAACTTGAACTGGATGATCTTCTGAACCGCTATCCGGGGGCATCGGCATTACTTCTTGATTCCTATGTACAGGGTACACGGGGGGGTACCGGTATTGCGTTTGACTGGTCAATAGTTCCACCGGTATGCAACAAACCGATCATATTGGCTGGTGGGTTGACTCCGGCAAATGTCCGCAGGGCGATCACACAGGTGAAACCGTATGGTGTCGATGTCAGTGGGGGTGTTGAAACAGGCAAGGGAATCAAGGATGCTGGTAAAATAGCTGCATTTATGCAAGAGGTGACAAATGCACAAGATGAATTCAGAGGCAGGCACTGCACACCTGTACAGGTCTGACATGGCGGTGCAACTGCCGGATGAAGCAGGTCACTTCGGTCCCTATGGGGGCCGTTTTGTAGCCGAAACCCTGATGGGCCCGCTGGAGGAACTGACTGTTGCGTACAAACGCTACATTCAGGACCCTGATTTTCTGGCTGAATTCGATGATGAATTAAGGAATTATGTGGGTAGACCTTCCCCCCTGTACCACGCAAAACGGTGGTCAGAAAAACTGGGCGTTGCACAAATTTACCTCAAACGTGAAGATTTAAACCATACCGGTGCCCATAAAATCAACAATACGGTTGGGCAGGCCCTGCTCGCGAAACGCATGGGCAAGAATCGGGTTATCGCTGAAACCGGTGCCGGGCAGCATGGTGTGGCAACTGCAACCGTGGCTGCGCGCCTTGGTATGGAGTGCGTGGTCTATATGGGGTCAGAGGATATTCGACGCCAGGCGATAAACGTCTTCAGAATGAAATTGCTCGGGGCTGTGGTGGTGCCGGTTGAGGCCGGGTCAAAAACGCTGAAAGATGCATTGAATGAGGCCATGCGCGACTGGGTAAGCCATGTTGACAATACATTTTATATAATCGGCACAGTGGCTGGTCCGCACCCTTACCCTGTTATGGTGCGTGATTTTCAGGCTATCATAGGGCGTGAAGCCAGACAGCAGTGCATACAACAGACGGGCCGTCTGCCAGATGTCCTGATCGCTTGCGTCGGTGGTGGATCCAATGCTATTGGTCTGTTTTACCCGTTTATTGGAGACAGGAATGTTGCCATGTTTGGGGTTGAAGCTGGTGGTGAGGGAATTGAAACAGGTCGTCATGCTGCTTCATTGAATGCGGGTTCCCCGGGGGTCCTGCACGGTAACCGTACCTATCTGCTGGAAGATAAGGATGGCCAGATTATTGAAACACACTCTGTATCAGCCGGGCTTGATTATCCCGGTGTAGGACCGGAGCATGCCTGGCTTAAAGACAGTGGTCGTGCCAATTATGTCGTCATCAACGATGATGAAGCACTGGCAGCATTTCATGACTTGACGCGAACAGAGGGTATTATGCCGGCACTGGAATCCAGCCATGCCCTTGCCTATGCAACCAAACTGGCACCGGAAACAGAGAAGGACAGGATTATTATTGTGAACCTGTCAGGTCGCGGAGACAAAGATATACATACCGTTGCGACGCGCGCGGGTATTGACATTTAAGGGATGTAGCCATGAATAATCGTGAAAAACTGATTGATTTGATGATAGAACACAATCTGGAACGCAGAGAACTGGCGCAAATGCTGAAAGTGAAAAGCGAGACTGTTGATCACTGGTTGTTGCCTAATGATATACGCAACCATGAAGAAATTCCGGATATGGCGATTGAATTACTTGAGTTAAAGCTGGCTATGAAATCGTGATTCGGGCATGGGCAGTGTGTCTTTTAAAGGGTGAATTAACTATCTGAGGGAGTGACAATTCTTATTGTTGTTGTGTTTCTCATGTCATTCGGATTTGTCATTTTTCGATTTAACATACCACTGAACAATTCCAGCATATTGTCTATCCCCATGATAATATTCCGGTATTCAGGCCTGATATTGATTTGAAATGAGCAAGATAAATCACTGTTTCACAACCCTGCGCCAAAAGGCACGTACGGCCCTCATTCCGTTTATCACTGCGGGGGATCCAGAACCGGAAATGACTGTTCCTCTGATGCATGCACTGGTCAAGGGGGGGGCCGATATTATTGAGCTTGGAATTCCTTTCTCTGACCCCATGGCGGATGGTCCGGTGATCCAGCGGGCCAGTGAACGTGCCCTTGTTCATGGAACGAGTCTGAGGGATGTTATCGCTATGGTGGCTGATTTCCGCAAGGATAACAGTGAAACGCCGGTTGTTCTCATGGGGTATCTGAATCCTGTCGAGGTGATGGGATATCTGCCATTTGCAGATACCTCTGCGAATGCCGGTGTTGATGGGGTGTTGATTGTCGATTTGCCACCGGAAGAAGCGGGTTCATTGCGGGTGTCCCTTAATCAAAAAGATCTCGATCAGATTTTTTTAATAGCTCCGAATACGAGTGAAGAACGTCTGGACATGATATGCAATCTGGCACGTGGTTTTCTTTACTATGTCTCATTAAAGGGTATAACCGGAAGTGATCGGCTTGATGTCGATTCCGTTAAAGAAAAATTGCAACGGATTCGTACCAGAACAGATTTACCCTTAGGCGTCGGATTTGGTATCAAGGATGCCAGAACCGCTGCCCAACTTGGAAAGATAAGCGATGCTGTCATCATAGGCAGTGCATTGGTGGAACGGATAAGTGCCTTTAACGGCAAGACGGACGAGTTACCAGGCGTGATCACGATATTCTTGTCTTCCATCAGGCATGCACTGGATGCCGTGTAAACTGTACAGAATATTGATTAACTGAATTGACAAAATGAACTGGTTCAAAAAACTGCTTCCTTCCAGGATTAAAACAAATGGTGCAGGTCGACGTACCATACCGGAAGGTGTCTGGACGAAATGTGACGAATGCAATGCTGTTTTATATCGAGCTGAACTGGAACGTAATATTGAAGTATGCCCCAAGTGTTCACATCATGCGCGCATTCATGCACGTGCACGTCTTGATCATTTCCTTGATCCTGAACCACGTCTTGAAATTGGTGCGGCAATCAAACCGGTTGATATCCTGAAATTCCGGGACAGCAAAAAATACAAGGATCGACTGGGACAGGCCCAGAAAAAAACCGGCGAAAATGATGCACTGATTGTAATAATGGGGAAGGTCAAGGGAATGCCTTTAGTCGCTTGTGCTTTCGAGTTCGAATTCATGGGCGGATCAATGGGTTCAGTAGTTGGTGAGAGATTTGTGCGTGCCGCAGACAGCGCTATAGAAAAAAACATACCATTGGTATGTTTTGCCGCCAGTGGTGGGGCCAGGATGCAGGAAGCACTTTTCTCACTTATGCAAATGGCGAAAACCAGTTCCGCCCTGGCAACGTTGCGCAGTAAAGGGATACCCTATATATCCGTATTGACCGATCCAACCATGGGTGGGGTATCAGCAAGTCTTGCAACCCTGGGTGATATCAACATCGCCGAACCTAACGCCCTCATCGGCTTTGCCGGATCACGCGTTATCGAACAGACAGTTCGGGAAACCTTGCCGGACGGATTTCAACGGAGTGAGTTTCTGCTTGAACATGGTGCGATTGATATGATTGTCGACAGAAGGGAAATGAGGGATCGTATCAGTTCGCTGTTATCCATTATGATGCACCAGCCTGCACCAATATAATGGGCATATGAATTCGGATACCCGATAAGTATCTTCACCACCAGGCAATGACTCCTATATCGAATCTCGCATATCCGGATATCAATAAAACGGATTCCCTGCGTTTCAGGACACTTGCAGAATGGTTAACCTGGCAGATGCGTCTTCATTTTACAGCAGTCGAACTCGGGCTTGACCGTTGCCGTTGCATCGCTGCAAAGATGGGACTGCTTAACCCTGATTTTAAGGTCATCAGTGTCGCCGGGACTAACGGCAAGGGATCCAGTGTCACCATGCTGGATTTAATCCTGAGAAATTCCGGTTATCAGGTAGGCCGTTACACATCACCTCATCTGATACGCTATAACGAACGAATCTGTATCAATGGTAATGAGGTGACGGATGATCAGTTGTGCGAATCATTTGAGCGTATAGATCGGGCACGTGGTGATGTTACACTGACCTATTTTGAATTTGGTACACTTGCAGCGCTGGATCTGTTCATGGCTTCTGGAATCGATCTGGCAATTCTGGAGGTCGGGTTAGGGGGCAGGCTCGATGCTGTAAATATTCTCGATGCTGACCTGGCATTGGTCAGCGGTATTGATCTGGATCATCAACAGTGGCTGGGCAATGATCGTGATTCGATTGCAAGGGAGAAGGCGGGCATTTTCCGTAGTTCATCCCCCGCAGTATGTTCTGATATAGACACACCGCAGAGTCTTATCGATTATGCGGCAGAACTGGGTACATCACTTTATCTGCAAGGCAGGGATTTCCATATCAGGATGGAAAAAAATACCTGGTCGTGGTATTCGGCTGACAAGCATTATGTTGACCTGCCCAGACCAGTACGATACGGCGATTTCCAGATTTATAACGCCGCCGGTGTGTTGATGTTATTGACGTTATTAAGTAAAACCAGTCCCGTTGAGGAAAAGGCAATCAGGCAGGGTTTGCAGGATTTTCACTTGCCTGGCCGGTTCCAGATAATCCCGGGAGAGATTCAGATCATTCTTGATGTTGCACATAATCGCCAGGCTGCAAGGACACTCGCCGAAAATCTGCGTTTATTACCAGGTAATGGCACAACCCATGTCCTGATTGGTATGCTTAAAGACAAGGATCGCCTTGCTGTATTTGAGGCTTTGTCTCCGATTGTTGATGTCTGGCATACGGTTACCTTGCCGCAGGAACGGGGTGCGGATGCAGAAACCTTGTGTGGTGACCTGAGGCAAACGGGGTTTACGGGTGCTATAAACAGATATGAGAGTGTTGCAAGTGCCTTGGATATGATCCGTGCCGGTGCCGTTCAAGGAGACAGACTCGTTGTGACGGGTTCTTTCCTGACCGTCAGTGCGGCAATACAACATTTGAATCTTCCAGGCTTGAGTTGATATGGAACAGAGATTGAAGGAACGGCTCGTTGGCGCCTCCGTTCTGGTGATTCTGGCAGTCATCTTTATTCCCATGCTGCTGGGTGGTTCCCCGGAATCCGACCAGCTTATTACTGAAACAAATATACCGGAAAGACCGATCAGTAAATCAGGTTCCCGCGTCGTACCACTGCAGGTGACCCAGACAGATATTGCCAACACAGGCACAGATGAGACAAGGGGAAAAGACGTTGAACCTGTCGATATTCAGGCAGAGGCACAACCACCGGAGATAACGCTGGAAGTTACAGAGGAAACAAAAATACAGGAAAAACCTGCTGATAAACAGCAATCAAAACGTGTCGGCCTGACTGCATGGGTGGTACAACTGGGAAGCTTCAACACCAGGGAGAATGCCGAACTCCTGAATGAAAAATTACGCAAGGCCGGTTATCCGGCGTTTGTGGAACCACTTAAACAGGAGGATGGTACAATCTACCGTGTACGTGTGGGACCCGAGCTGTTGCGTTCGGATGCAGAGGCATTACTTGCCAGGTTGAAGTCATCTATGAATCTGAATGGGTTTGTGCGGCAATATCCTTGATCATTCCACCGGCATTGCGAATAGTATTTAACAGGTTAATTAACGGATGCACACTGTAATTCAGATATACGGGCAGATTTGGCATACCATAATCAATGTTGTTGATCAGCAGATGCCTTCCAGAACCGCCCTTGGGCAACAGGCAAGGTAATTATGCCCGCGACAGATATTGTTATCCTTGTCGTCATCGTCATCCCTACGATCGTGGGTGTATTTTACGGTTTTCTGAATATCATTTTTTCTTTACTGGCGTGGGCGTTGGCGCTGGGTGCCGCGGTAAAACTGGTACCCTATTTTTCCCCCATGCTGGAAAGTTATATTGACACACCAATCCTCAGGGTCATACTCGCATTCGCAGGATTATTTATTGTTGGCCTGATGATCCTGAGTGGTCTCGGGTTTTTTGTTGTTAAATTATTGGGCAGGACAGGTTTGACGGCCACTGACAGGATTCTGGGTCTGTTTTTCGGTATGGGGCTGGGAGGATTAATAGTGGCTATTGTTGTTTTCCTGGCGGGGTTCACAGCCTACCCCGAGGATATCTGGTGGCAGGAATCGAAACTGGTGGATCCCTTTCAGAAGATTGGTACCTGGGCAAAGGCCTTTTTGCCCGAGAATATTGCCGAATATCACGGGTATGGGCATCCTAAAACAGGGTCTTGAGCATAGGTCAGAGGATTATGTGTGGCATTATTGGCTTGGTAGCAAAGAATTATGTAAATCAGATGATTTATGACGGCCTGACCGTCTTGCAACACCGTGGGCAGGATGCAGCCGGTATGGTGACTTGTGATGACAAGCAGTTATATTTGAGAAAGAGCAACGGTATGGTCCGTGATGTCTTTCATACACGGCATATGCTGAATCTGAAAGGCAATATGGGCATAGGGCATGTCCGTTATCCGACTGCCGGTTGTGCCTCTTCCGCCGAGGCCCAGCCGTTTTATGTCAATTCCCCCTACGGTATCACACTTGCACATAACGGGACCCTGACGAACAGTGAGGCACTGAAAAATGACCTGATGCGGGAAGATTTGCGTCACCTGAATACCAACTCGGATTCTGAAGTCTTGCTGAATATTCTCGCCCATGAATTACACCATGCTGATAAACCCCGCAAAGATATTGAGATTGAGGATATCTTTCTGGCTGTCAGGCGCTTGCATCAGCGGTGCCGGGGTGGCTATGCGGCGGTCGCCATGATTACCGGCGTTGGTATACTGGGATTTCGTGATCCGCATGGCATTCGTCCGATCATATTTGGCAGGCGCCGGACCGATCGGGGAAATGAATACATCATAGCCTCAGAGAGTGTGGCTGTAGATTCACTTGATTTTGAAATAATAAGGGATATTGAACCAGGGGAAGCCGTGTTCATTACTGTGGATGGTGAACTGCATACCCGGCAATGTGCCGATCAGCATGAATACGCACCCTGCATCTTTGAGTATGTTTATCTTGCCCGGCCTGATTCGATCATTGATGGGATTTCCGTCTACAGGGCACGGTTGCGAATGGGTGAGTCGCTTGCCAGCAAAATCCTTCGTCTCTACCCGGACCACGATATCAATGTTGTCATTCCAATTCCGGATTCGAGTCGTACTGCGGCATTACCTCTGGCCCAGTCCCTCGGGGTGAAATACCGTGAAGGGTTTATCAAGAATCGATATATCCCTCGCACATTCATCATGCCGGGACAGACTATTCGGAAGAAATCCGTGCGCCAGAAGCTGAATGCCATCGATCTTGAATTCCAGGGCAAGAATGTTTTGCTGGTAGACGATTCTATTGTGCGTGGTACAACATCAAGGGAGATTGTGCAGATGGCGCGGGACGCCGGTGCAAAAAAGGTTTATTTTGCATCCGCAGCGCCGCCTGTCCGTTATCCGAATGTATACGGTATTGATATGCCATCTGTCAGGGAACTGATTGCATATAACCGGACTGTGGAAGAAATTGCCCAGGTCATCGGTGTTGACTGGCTGGTCTATCAGGATATGGAAGATTTAATTGCTGCAGCGAGGAAAGGGAATCCATCGATCACAAGGTTTGATACCTCCTGTTTCAGTGGTGAATATGTCACAGGTGATGTCACAGTGGATTACCTGGCACATATAGAAGCGTTGCGCAATGATTCCGCCAGGCAAACAGTGGAAATGGGAGATGATGGCCTGACCGATCTGTCCAATGGTGGCTGAGTTCATTGTTCGTGATGTTTCTCCAGAGGTCCCCGAAGTTTAATTGTATTTGTGTTGCGCAATGATTTTACAGTGCAGTATTTGAATCTCCCTTCAGAATTATAAATAGAATTACATTCTATACATAAATCAGTAACCGGATGGATCAGGATTTTACTAGTAAAGAGGGGCAAGCCTTATTATATTTGTGCCCGCTGTTACAGACTTGATCTTGTCAGTCCTTGTCTTCCTTTCCGGCAGCCGTGGGTTTTGTCTTGCCTGATGCGACACTAAAGAAGCTTTCCTGCATCTGTTTCCAGAGTTCCAGGTTGCGTTCAGTTATTTCCGCTATGGTGGTCAGGGGGTTGGTGGTAACGGCATTTTGTAACTGTTCCTGCATTTGCTGTTGCTGAGAAACAAACAGACTGATGCTTTTTTGCAGATAATCCGCCGCCAGGGATTGCATGGAATTACCGTAAAACCGGATGATGTGTGACAGGGCCTGGATTGAAAAGATCGGTTCTCCATCATGTTCCTGTTCGATAATGATCTGCAGGAGGATATTACGCGTCAGGTCTTCATCTGATTTAACATCGATAACGATGAATTCCTGGCCACTGAGTACAAGATTTTTAACGTCTTCCAAGGTGATGTATTTACTTGCCTCGGTATCGTAAAGACGACGATTGGGATATTTTTTTATGATACGTTTATTATTCATATTCTGTCGAATCCGCGAATTTCTGTCATTTGCGCACTGATTTTACAGTTTTACAGAATAACTGCACAAGCCAGGCAATACCATCTGCGATACAGGCTGACCACCATTAACTGAAAATTCTGCGGCTGTGCCAAAGTATCGTGATCGTGACAATGATTAGCAACTATCATTGCTGCCAGCCCTCCCTTTCTACGGCAAGGGCAACACCCTGGCCACCACCGATGCACAGTGTGGCCAGACCTTTTCTGGCATTACGGCGTTTCATTTCATGCAGAAGGGTGACCAGGATCCGGCAGCCGGAGGCCCCGATCGGGTGTCCGAGGGCGATGGCCCCACCATTAACATTCACCTTGCCCGGATCCCAGCCGATATCCTTGTTTACCGAAATCGCCTGTGCGGCGAACGCCTCATTGGCTTCAATAAGATCCAGATCATCGACTGACCAGCCTGCTTTTTCGAGGCATTTTCGGGTGGCCGGGATTGGTCCAGTACCCATGATCGCGGGATCGACACCAGCACTGGCGTAGGCCTTGATAGTGGCCAAAGGCTTGAGCCCCAGTTCCCTGGCCATACTTTCCGACATGACAACAACGGCAGCTGCCCCATCGTTAATACCCGAGGCATTGGCTGCTGTTACAGTACCATTTCTGTCAAATGCGGGTCGCAGTTTAGCAATTCCATCAGCAGTTACACCCGCACGCGGGAATTCATCCTTGTCGAAAACAAGGGGATCACCCTTGGCTTGTGGGATCTTAATCGGAATGATTTCATCGTTGAATCTGCCCTCTTTTCGGGCAGCTTCCACCTTCTTCTGGCTTGCAACTGCAAATTCATCCTGTTCTTCCCGTGAAATAGTAAATTTCCTTGCTATATTTTCGGCAGTAACACCCATATGGTAATTGTTGAATACATCCCACAAACCATCAACGATCATGGAATCCGGCATGGTCCAGTCACCCATTTTTACGCCATTACGTGATTTTGGCAGAACATGAGGGGCAAGGCTCATATTTTCCTGGCCGCCGGCAACGATGATATGGGCATCACCGCATTTGATGGCCTGGGCAGCCAGATGAACTGTTTTCAAACCACTGCCACAGACCTTATTGATAGTCATGCACGGCACTTCATGTGGCAGACCCGCTTCTATAGCGGCCTGGCGGGCAGGGTTTTGACCGGTACCCGCGGTCAATACATGACCGAAAATGACTTCATCAACCTGGTTCGGTTGAATCCCGGCCCTTTCCAGGACCGCGCTGATGACCCTGGCGCCAAGGATGTATGCGGGTATACTCGCTAATGATCCGTTGAAATTACCAATGGCTGTGCGTCCAGCGGAAACGATGACTATGTTCTCTGTCATTACCACTTACTCCTCACAGGGTAGTTCATGTCTTCAAACAATAATTCTCGACAAGGGGGTGTTTTAAAATAAAAAATGTTGCAGTGCACAATTCGCGTGGCATATTAGCAGAAAGCCAGGGCATACACCAGTCATGATTAATTATTACCAGGTAACACTTGAAAAGACATCATCATCCATCGAATATTATTATACCTGTTCATCAGTCCATTCGTCCCAATACGGGACAGGGTGTAGCATTTCAGATAAAAAATCGACGAAAGTACGAATCTTTGCGGACAGAAATTTCCGATGATTATAAACGGCATAGATTGGTTTTTCTGCCGGTGCAAATTCCCTCAGCACCGGTTGCAGATGGCCTGATTTGATATCCAGACCCACCATGTAGGTGGGTAACTGGACCAGTCCACACCCCTTGATCGCAGCGACGCGCAGGGCATCCCCCACATTGCATCTGAATGTCCCGGTGATATGTTGATTTGTTTCCCTGCCGTTGATTGAAAATTGCCATTCATTTACCGGGATGTGGGGTGTGAAAAGCAGGCAATTATAATGGTCCAGTTCTGCAGGTGTTTTCGGGCTGCCGTATTTTTCCAGGAATTCCGGCGATCCACAGACAACCATCCTCGCGGATGCAAGTTTTCGGGTCACGAGACTCGAATCATCCATCACCCCGACATGGATCGCCATGTCCAGCCCTTCTTCCACGAGGTCAGGCGCCCTGTCAGTTAAAACCATATCGATGGTTACATCCGGGTAACTCTTTTTATAGGTGGCGATGAAACGGGCCAGATGGAAGGCACCGAATGAGGGAGGTGCCATAATCCTCAGCGTACCACGTGGTTCCGAATTTAGTTGTGTAATCGCAAGTTCGGCATCATCAATATCTGAAAGGATAAGGTTGATCCGCTCCTGATAGGAGGCACCCACTTCGGTCAGGCTGAGATGCCGGGTGGTCCTGTTCAACAGGCGGACGCCAAGACTGTTTTCAAGATATTGCACATGTTTGGAGGCCATAGCCCGTGATATCTTCAACTTTTCGGCCGCGGTCGAAAAGCTGCCAAGTCTGGCTACCATGGAAAACACCTTCATTGCAGTGAGTCTATCCATCCATCTTCCCCAATATTATTTCAAATATGGATACAATATTTCCATAGAATCGGTATTGTAACTTGATATGACACTAACTATAACCATAGTTGTCAGCAAATATCTGGCAACTGCCATCGTGACAATGATCCAGTTTCAGGCATATGCCTCGAATACAGGCCGTACAGATGGGCTGTTTGATCTATCTCTAAATAATGAGATCGCCATGGCTATGCAGTGGAATTTTAGTCGTTCCCTGGATTATTTAACTATTGAGCAATCCGGCGAGTTACATAGGTGAAATTATGAAAAAAGCAATCGTCAGTTTATATGCGTACCTCATATGTTTTGTAACCGTATCCTGTGGAGTGATATTTCTCGGGGCAGGTGTTTATAACGTCATTGAAATAGCTGCACCTGGCTATATGTTATCGGCAGAGATCGTACAGGATCACAGGGATAATCAATCATTTATCCATTCTCATTATAAAAGTAATCTATATGAATATCTGACTGATATGCAGATTACTACCCAACGGATTGAGAGTCTTGAGGGAGAGATTGTGAATGAACGAAACAGTGCTATCAGGGGCCTTATCATCGTTTTTGTTATTTTAATGATTGATATGGGTGTTTTCTACTTGCACTGGCCAATCGTTGAAAGGCGGCAAATGGGCCATTCCCATTAACCGTTCATTCAGGCCGTAAATGAAAAAAACGCCCTGTTGCGTATTAAACAGGGTGTCCCATTGAATTTACGAAATGCTTGTAACTAGATATGCAGGGCCCGTTTGTCTATCCCCAGTGCAGCTTCATGCAGGGCCTCGGACAAGGTAGGGTGGGCATGGATAGTACGCGCAATGTCTTCTGTGCTGGCATCAAACGCCATGGCAAGAACAGCCTCGGCGATCAGTTCGGAGGCGTTGGGTCCGAACATGTGCACCCCCAGGATACGATCTGTTTTTTCATCACCCAGTATCTTTATCATGCCGGTCGTCTCCCCCATCGCGCGAGCACGGCCTGAGGCCATGAATGGGAAGGCGCTGCTCTTGTAGGGGTGAGCCCTTTCCTTGAGTTCCTGTTCGGTCCTGCCGACCCAGGCGATCTCGGGCCAGGTGTAGATCACCCATGGGATCACCTCGTAGTTGACATGGCCGGTATGGCCTGCAATCCCCTCGGCGACGGCAACACCTTCCTCCGAGGCTTTATGTGCCAGCATGGGTCCGCGTACGACGTCGCCGATGGCATAGACATTCGGGAGATTTGTCCTGCAATTCGCATCCACTTCAATAAAACCTCGATTATCAAGCTGTAAACCATATTCTTGTGCGCCCAGGCCAGCCGTATTCGGCTGACGCCCTGCAGCTACGATGAGCTTATCAACGATGATTTGCTGCTTGTCACCGGAGTGATCAAAGGTGATGATAACCTGCCGGTTATTGGTACCGGTTCCGGTTACCCGTGTCCCAAGGTGAATATCTAGTCCCTGTTTTTGCAGGGTCTTGTGAGCTTGTGCCGCAATCTGCCTGTCAACGGGAACAAGGAATTCTTCCAGGGCCTCAAGGATAATGACCTTTGCCCCCAGGCGATTCCAGACACTCCCCAGTTCCAGGCCAATCGCACCGGCACCGATAATCCCCAGGGTTCGTGGCACTTCATTAAATGCCAGGGCACCGGAAGAGTCCACGATGAGTTTGTTGTCTATACGGGCAGCAGGTATCTGCATTGGGACAGAACCGGTAGCGAGGATGATGTGTTTCGCTGATACAGTGGTCATTTCACCATGCGCTGCGGTGACGGGACTGATCTCAATCTGATTGTCAGAAAGCAGTCGCCCGTGTCCCTGCAACCAGTCAATCTTGTGTTTGCGAAACAGGCCGGCGATACCCTGGGTCAGGATGTGCACGATAGTATCCTTACGCGCGATCATCCTGTTTACATCGATACTGACTCCTGAAACGGTGATGCCGTGGACATTGGCCTCCTGTTTGATTTGTTGATACTGGTGCGACGAGTCAAGTAATGCCTTCGACGGGATACATCCCACATTCAGGCAGGTTCCACCAAGGGTGGGTTCGCCTTTGTCATTAGCCCAACTTTCTACGCAGGCTGTCGTCAGACCCAGTTGTGCACAACGGATGGCAGCCACGTAACCACCCGGACCGGCACCGATGACAACGACATCATAGCTTTTCATAAATGTTCCCCTGGCCTCTATTCCTGGTCATATGCCAGGTCAACAGATAATTCATAAATTCAGTCTTTTTATCGATATGCCTGTTAGATCTGTAACATGAGCCGTGTGGGGTCTTCAATTTGTTGTTTGATGACAACGAGGAACTGGACGGCCTCACTCCCGTCGATTATCCGATGGTCGTAGGACAGGGCCACATACATCATCGGGCGAATGACAACGGCGCCATCTTCAGCGATGGGCCGTTGCTGGATCTTGTGCATCCCCAGAATGGCGCTTTGTGGTGGATTGATAATCGGTGTTGAAAGCAGGGAACCGAAGATACCACCATTGGTAATGGTAAAGGTGCCACCGGTTAATTCGTCTATTGTCAGACTGGCGTCGAGTGCCTTTTCGCCAAATTCCCTGATCCGGATTTCAATTTCTGCGAGTGACAGCACATCCGCATTGCGTACTATCGGGACAACCAGGCCACGGGGTGTGCTGACCGCGATACCAATGTCAAAATAGCCATGATAAATGATATCCCTGCCATCGACGGAGGCATTGATGACTGGAAATTTTTTCAGGGCTTCGACGGTGGCCCTGGTAAAGAAAGACATAAAACCGAGCTTGACGCCATGGGTCTTCTCGAATTCTTCCCTGTAGCGTGTTCGCATATCGATTACGGGTTGCATATTTATTTCATTAAAGGTCGTCAGGATGGCATTTTCATGCTGTGCGGCCAGGAGGCGTTCTGCAACCCGCTTTCGTAAGCGGGTCATGGGGACTTTCTTTTCAGGTCTTCCTTCTGCCACGTGCATGGGTACTGATACCTCAGGCGCTGCATGGTCAGCGGGTACGGTTGTAACGGGGAGTTCATCCATTTCAGGGGCTGCATCTGCCGCGCTGACGATTGCTGGTATTTCAGGTTCTGCACGGGCAGCGGGTACGTAGGCAACGGGGATTTCATCTTTTTCAGGAGATGTATCTGCCGTGCTTTCGATTGCTGGTACTTCAGGTGCTGCAGGCATGGTTGCTTTTGCCGGTATAATTTCTTCGGGGTACTCATCACCTGCCAGATGCATGAGTGTGGGTACTTCGGTAGTCACAGCAGCGACTGGTTTATCTGCCAGATAGTGCAGAACATCTTCTTTCGTTAAACGCCCGTTATTACCTGATTTCGGTATGATGGCGGCATCAAGATGATGTTCTTCGATAAGATTACGGACAGCGGGGCTCAATTTTATTTGAGGTGTACTCGTGACAGGTTCCATATCGGGGAAATACTGTTGTTCAGGTACCGTAACCTGTCCAGTAGTACCGGCTACTGTTATTTTTTCATGTATGTCTGTATCGATACGGGCAATTACTTCATCGCTCTGGACCAGTTCACCATCCGCTTTCAGTATTTCTACAATCACACCATTATTCAGCGCAGCAATCTCCAGCGTAACCTTGTCTGTTTCGATATCGATCAGGCTCTCACCCCGTTTGACTTCATCGCCGATATGCTTGTGCCAGTTCATCAAGGTGGCCTCGGAGATCGATTCAGCTAAAACGGGAACTTTGACTTCAACGAGCACGGTCTTCTCCTCAATCTTGTGTGTTCTGTATCAGGGTAATGACATGGTAAGCACTGTTTTATTACCAGGGTACTATCATATAAAGGTCTTTTTATGGGTGACTTCCAGTTTGTCGGGTTGCAGGGCGTCGGCCACCAGCTGTCGTTGTTGTGCCAAGTGCGTTGACATATAGCCGGCTGCCGGTGAAGCAGAATAAAAACGCCCTGCATAACCGAATGTGTGCCGATCATTGAGACAACCAATCATGGTGCCTCGTGACTGCATATAGTACCAGCATCCCTGGTTTTTTGGTTCCTCCTGCACCCATACGATCTCATTCATGTTGGGGTAACGATCCAGTATTTTTTTCATATCTGCGCGTGGAAAGGGGTAAAGTTGTTCCATTCTGGCGATGGCAATGTTGTCAATCCTGTTTTTGCGCCTGGCTTCAAGCAGGTCATAGTAAACCTTGCCGCAACACACCAGCAACCTTGATATAAGCAATGGATCCATATCGTCGACCTCATCGATGACGGTCAGGAATTCACCATTGATCAATTCTTCCACAGGGGAGGTTGAGAGTTTATGCCGCAACAGGCTTTTCGGGCTCATGACGATCAGGGGTTTACGATAGGGGCGCAGCATTTGACGCCGCAGCATATGGAACATCTGGGCAGCAGTACTGGGGACACATACCTGGATATTATCTTCCGCACACAACTGGAGATAGCGCTCCAGGCGTGCTGAAGAATGTTCCGGCCCCTGACCGTCGTATCCATGGGGCAGAAAGACGACCAGACCACAATAACGTCCCCATTTTGCTTCCGAGGAGCTGAGAAATTGATCAAATACTACCTGGGCACCATTGGCAAAATCGCCAAACTGTGCCTCCCATAACACCAGGGCATTTGGTTCGGAACTGGCATAACCGTATTCATACGCCAGCACGGCTTCTTCAGACAGGGTTGAATTGATCACCAGGAAGGGAGGTTGGCCCTGTTTGATATTCTGCAGGGGAAGATAGGTACTGCCATCGTTCTGGTTGTGCAACACTGCGTGCCGGTGAAAAAAAGTCCCGCGACAACTGTCCTGGCCGGAAATGCGGATGGGATATCCCTGATCGAGCAGGGAAGCGTAAGCCATGGTCTCTGCATAACCCCAATCCATGGGCAATTTCCCCTGACCCATCTTGCGCCGGGATTCGATGACCCTGGCGACGGTGGGATGCAGGTTGAAATTCCCCGGGACGGAAGTGATGCGTTCATTCAGCCGGGCTACGCTGTCCGGTGTTAAGGTTGTATCGACGCTGGTATACCACGGTTTTCCTTTGAAAAGCGAGAAATCAATCAGGTATTCAGGGTTGGCGTGTTCCACGCGTGTGCCTGCAACGGCCCGGTTGCCCTCGAGTGATTCGATATACTCATCTGCCATTTTCTGTGCATCATCACCCGTGATAACCCCTGCCTTTATGAGTTTCCCGGAATACAAGGCACGGACCCCCGGATGTTTCCTGATCTTTTCATACATGATCGGTTGTGTTGCAGCGGGTTCATCCGCTTCGTTGTGGCCATGTTTGCGGTAACAGATCATATCGATGACGATATCCTTTTTGAATTCCATGCGATAATCAAGCGCGAGTCTGGTAATAAATACAACCGCCTCAGGGTCCTCTCCATTCACATGAAAAATCGGTGCCTGCACCATCTTGGCGACATCGGTGCAATACAGGGTCGAGCGTGTATCCAGCGGGTCACTGGTGGTGAAACCAATCTGGTTGTTGATGATGACATGGATTGTCCCCCCGGTGGCATAACCCCGGGTCTGCGACAGATTGAACGTCTCCATAACCACCCCCTGACCGGCAAAGGAGGCATCGCCATGGATCAGGACGGGGAGGACCTGTTCACGGGTATAGTCCCGCCGTCTGTCCTGGCGTGCGCGCACCGAACCTTCAACAACCGGGTCGATGATTTCAAGATGTGACGGGTTGAACGCAAGCGTCAGATGAACACTCCCTCCCGGGGTGTGAATGTCCGAGGAAAACCCCAGGTGATATTTAACATCGCCTGAACCATTTGTATTTGCAGCCATTTTCCCTTCAAATTCGTCAAACAAATTACTGGAGAATTTACCGATGATATTGATCAGCACATTCAACCGTCCGCGATGGGCCATGCCGATGACGATTTCCCTGACCGCCCTTGTACCGCCGTATTGAATCAGCTCATCCAGTAACGGGATCAGGGTTTCGCCACCTTCGAGGGAAAAGCGTTTCTGTCCGACATATTTACTATGCAGATATTCTTCCAGGGCATTGGCCGCGATTATACGGTCCAGGATTCGACGTTTTTGTTCATGACTGAAATCCGGCGTGGCCAATGTCGATTCCAGGCGCTTCTGTATCCAGCGTTTCTGTTCAGTCTCATTGATATGCATGTATTCAGCACCAATGCTGCGACAATAGGTCTTGCTGATAATCTTGAGGATCTCGCGCAGTGTGATTTCATCGGGGGCAAATAATGAGCCTGTATTGAAGGTCTTATCCATATCGGATTCCGACAAACCATGCCAGGCCGGGTCCAGTTCCGGTACCTCGGGCCGTGCATATTGTTTCAGGGGGTCCAGATCGGCCCGTCGATGTCCTATGAAACGGTGGGCATTGATGATTTGCAGGACAGTCGCCTGTTTCTGATGTGAGACCGCATCTGAAGAAAAGGCAATTGCAGGAAGGAGGTTCCCCCGGTGTCTTGTCGCCTCTGCAATGACATGCTGGATTGGCGTATGCGGGACATCCCGGTGTAATGCAGGGTCACTCTTTAGCAGGGAGTCGAAACAGGTTCGCCATTCCGGGTCTATGCTGTCCGGGTTATGTAAAAAAGATTCATACAGATCTTCAATGAACCAGGCATTCCCGCTATAGAGGTATGAGGGTACCGGTTTTGCCATGACTATTTCCTGAGTTGTTGTTATGACCGGACTGAATTCGTAACTATTTAGTTTAATTATAAATTATAGTTAATCCTGAGATCTCACGGGCACGGGATGACGATTTCAGATGTTTCGATTTATCAACCGGCAAGTGTAAATGTTCCGATGGTTTATCATATAGGAGTTCAATATTACCATCGAACCAGGTTATCCAGTCTTGCTGCAATGCAATAGGGACTGTATCCTGAATAACAAGTTCAAATAATTTGATAGGTTCCAATTGATAAAATTGAAAGAATAACCCGGACAGAGGGAGGTCAACATGGCGGATACGGTCACCATTATTGATAACAGAACAGGCAGGCAGGTTGAGTGCCCAATCATTAAAGGGACCTACGGCACCCCTGTCATCGATATCAGGGATTTGAATCGTGAACTGGATTTATTCGTGCATGATCCCGGTTTTCTTGCAACATCTTCCTGCCGCAGTGCCATTACCTACCTCGATGGAGACAAGGGCATACTTCTGCATCGGGGCTATCCTATTGAACAACTGGCAGTACAGAGTACCTATCTGGAAGTGTGTTACCTGTTGCTCTATGGCGAACTGCCAACCCAGGCACAATACGAGGCGTTCAGGGCCGATCTGAACAAGCGCAATCTGGTTCATGAACATCTCATGCAGTTTTATTCCGGGTACCTGCATAATGCCCACCCCATGGCAATGCTGATTGGCATCACCGGGGCACTTTCTTCCTATTATCATGAGGCCATGGATATCCATGATCCGGAGGACCGTGACCTCACGGCCAAGCGTGTCATCGCCAAGATGCCGATCCTGGCAGCCAACTGCTACAAGCATTCTGTTGGACACCCTTTTGTATATTCGCGGGATGATCTGAGCTATGTGAAAAATTTTCTGAATATGATGTTTTCCGTACCTAATCATCATTACGATCCGCCTGCCTCGGCCGTGCGCGCCCTGGATATCCTGATGATCCTGCATGCCGACCATGAACAGAATGCATCGACCTCAACCGTGCGTCTGGCAGGGAGTGCAGAGGCGAATCCCTTTGCCTGTATCGCAGCCGGTATTGTGACCCTCTGGGGGCGTGCGCACGGGGGTGCCAATGAAGCCGTCCTGCGCATGCTGGATGAAATAGGAAGACCTGAAAACATCCCGAAATTCATTGCCCGGGCCAAGGACAAGAACGATCCTTTCCGGCTGATGGGATTCGGCCACCGCGTGTACAAGAATTATGACCCGCGGGCGACCCTCATACGCAAGGTATGTCATGAGTTGCTTGAAGACCTGGGTACCGTGGATCAACCCCTGTTCGAAATCGCCATGAGGCTGGAGGAGATCGCATTGAAGGATGAGTATTTTATTGAAAGAAAGCTTTATCCGAATGTGGATTTTTATTCCGGAATCATCCTCAGGGCGCTGATTATACCCACCTCGATGTTTACTGTGCTGTTTGCCCTGGCCCGATCCGCAGGATGGATATCGCAGTGGATGGAAATGATGGAGGATCCCGAGTTACGCATAGGACGCCCGCGACAGCTTTATATCGGACCGAAAAAGAGGGATTATATCCCGATTGATCAGCGGGTTTGACGGCTGATATACAACCTGGCAGAGGGCAACAACAAACAATAATGGAGGATCCAGAGAGATGAAGGCACCAGTTCGTATTGCTGTAACAGGTGCAGCCGGCCATATCGGCTATTCACTCATATTCAGAATCGCAACGGGGGAAATGCTGGGGCCGGATCAACCGGTGATCCTCCACTTGCTTGAAATCACCCCGGCCATGAAAGTGCTGGAAGGTGTGGCCATGGAGATCGATGACTGCGCCTGTCCGCTGATGGCAGGCTATGTCCTGACGGACGATGTCAACAAGGCATTTACGGACATCGATTATGCCTTACTGGTGGGTGCAAGGCCACGCGGTCCGGGCATGGAACGCGTCGATCTGCTCGCGGCCAATGGCGGGATCTTCCGGGTGCAGGGCAAGGCCCTGAATGACAATGCGAGCCGTGATGTAAAAGTGGTGGTTGTCGGAAATCCGGCCAATACCAATGCCCACACGGCCATGCTCAATGCGCCGGATCTGAACCAGGGGAATTTCTCTGCCATGACCAGACTGGATCACAATCGTGCGCTGGCACAACTGGCGGCAAAGACCGGTTCATCCATCAGTGATATCAGGAGGATGATTATCTGGGGGAATCATTCCATGACACAATATCCGGATATCCGCCATGCCACCATCGGCGGCAGGCCGGCCACAGACAGGGTGGATCAGGACTGGTATGTTAAGGAATATATTCCCCGTGTTGCCAGGCGTGGTACCGAAATCATTAACGCAATGGGCGCCTCCAGTGCGGCCTCGGCGGCCAACGCGATCATCGATCACATGCACGACTGGGTACTGGGAACAGCGAATGGTGACTGGACCAGTATGATCGTTCCTGGCGATGGCAGCTACGGCATCCCGGAAACCCTCATGTACTCCTTCCCCGTGACCTGCAAGGATGGTGACTATGCTATCGTCCAGGGCCTGGATATCGACGAATTCAGCCGGGCCAGGATGGATGCTACACGGAAGGAACTGGAAGAAGAGCGGGACGCAGTAGCGAAGTTGCTGGGGTGATTCTTGCGGCAGAATGATTCCTGCGAGACAGGATATCGGAGCCAGGGCCATCCTGCTATTGAAAACAGCAAAGGGAGCATGGTTGCCATTCATCGCGCTTGATTGCAAACGGTGCTGACCTGATGATGTCAGGATGATTATCAACACAATGCCTGATGCCTGCAGTCGCCTATATAACATGATCAGCCAAAAGACTCTTTATCGCTTCGTTAGGCGTCATTGCGGCATCACCATCAATGCCGCGTTAAATGGGAGAAGCAGCCCCTTGTTACCGTACCTAGACACATTTGAGCGGATCATAATCCGCGCCCTGCTCGTCATGCTGGCGGGGGTGGTCCTGCTCGCCACCGTCGAGTTGGCGTGGATCATCGGCTAGGACGTGCTGCCCCCGCCCCTGTTCCTGTTGGGCATTGCCGCCTTGGTGCTCGCGCTGGCCCTCGGCTACTACGTGATGCGGCGCGGTCGCCGGGAGGAAGGCGACCCTGATCCGGAGAGCAAGGGATGACTATCGAATCCATCGGCACCCCGATTCTCTATCTCGGATTCACGCTGCTCGTCATCGTCTTGCTGGCGGTAGACTTTTTCGTGCTCAAGGCCCAGGGCAGCCACCGGGTGAGCGTGAAGGAAGCGGCGGCTTGGTCGGTGGTGTGGATCGCCATCTCGCTCGCCTTCTGCGGTTGGTTCTGGTGGTACCTGGACGGGCGCTTCGGGCGGGAGCTGGCCAACGAAAAGGCACTGGAATACCTCGCGGGCTACCTCATCGAGAAGTCGCTCGCCGTGGACAACGTCTTCGTGTGGATCACCCTCTTCAACTTCTTCGCGGTGCCAACAGAGTTCCAAAAGCGAGTGCTGCTCTACGGCGTGCTCGGCGCCATCGTCATGCGCGCCGTGCTCATCTA
>Ga0154767_1137_pt2 | contig 56158 bp, 71 predicted proteins | sample Rifle2008BG16ft_FD_105775 | JGI IMG/M metagenome (GOLD analysis project Ga0154767, IMG submission 105775) | Gammaproteobacteria bacterium RBG_16_51_14 | reverse complement strand
AGTAAAGGAACAATACGATAACATCGCGTCCTGAATAAGGGTATCTGGTTTTCTGATGATTGAACTATTTGAAAATCAGGTTACTACGCAGAGGCTGAATGACACATAAATTTATAAGCGTTCCTGATCCTTTTCTTAAGGGTCTCATAAAATGAGATAATTGCATTTATGGACTCTGTTGAAGCACTTACTATCCGGCATCCGGTATTGTAAAAATCAGGGTTCCTGTTGATCTGGTTCCAGACGCCATTGATTACAAGCTGGATTCTTACATCATTATTCGGGATATCCACACAAACCGGAATATCTGTCTGCAATGGTATCTCATCCTTACTGATGAGCATGAGTCCACCATGATTGATATCATTTGCATTGCCCAATAATTTTCCCGTTGCCGGATCAATAATATCGAGATAGCAGAGTGAACGTCCAAGTTTGCGTCTTTCTTCCATTTGTTAATACCACCTGATCAATGCTTCGAGTAAATGTTGAGTAAAAAGCGACAAGGATTATGCCAGTTGCCACAGTTTATGCGGTTGCACAAATGATTGAGTAGAATATATATAGCTATCAATGGAATAGAGATACTTTCAGCTTGATGCTTGAGCCCTTGACCGCAGAAGATAATGATTTAATTAGCCAGACATTCCTATTAAGCATGACTATTGTCGTTTCATGACAACAATAAATCCGGAGCTTGATGGAGTGCATAAATATCGCCGAATCTCTCTATTGTTAGAATACTTAAACCACCGTAATCCAGAAGGGTTGACACATATATACAAATATATGATTGACCATATATACGTTTATACGTATATTTAATGCATGCAACTGCCCCCCGATACTTTTTTTCAGGCACTCTCTGATACAACCCGTCTGCGGTGTCTCCTGTTACTCAAACAGGAAACCGAGCTGTGTGTCTGTGAGTTCACACATGCCCTCTCCCTGATACAGCCAAAGGTATCCCGTCATTTGGCGATGCTGCGCGAATCAAGCATTGTTTCTGATCGACGCATGGGACAGTGGATTTACTACAGACTGCATCCGGATTTACCGGAATGGGCCCTTGCCGTACTGACTGCTGCCTTTGAAGGTAGTGCTGATACTGAACCGTTCATCACGGATCGTACAAATCTGAAGACGATGCCAAACCGGCCTGAAGACAGATGCTGTGCCTGATCTCTGCACATAGCAACCGTTATGAGCCGGAATAAACACATTCTTTTCCTGTGCACCGGCAATGCCTGCCGGTCACAGATGGCCGAAGGCTGGGTACGTCACCTTGCCAGTGAAGGGGTAGAGATAAAATCCGCAGGCATAGAGGCTCACGGCAAGAATCCACGGGCGGTTGCAATTATGGCTGAGGTGGGCGTGGATATATCGGGACAGGAATCAACGCAATGGACCCCGGAGATGCTGAACTGGGCGGACATTGTTGTGACGGTTTGCGGTCATGCCGATGAACAATGCCCGGCATTACCGACAGGCAAAACAAGGGAACACTGGCCTTTGGATGATCCTGCAAAGGCAACCGGGACAGAATCTGAAATTATGGAAAAATTTCGCAGTGTCCGTGATGACATTGAGTACAGGATACGCGGTTTGATAAAACAACTGGAACGGAAAGGGAACAAAGAATCATGAACAAGTTGAATAATACCATTGAAACACAATCCGCCGGTGCCGACATGGGTTTCTTCGAACGTTATCTTACCCTCTGGGTTTTTCTGTGCATCCTGGTCGGCATTGGTCTTGGGCATATTTCCCCCGATGTCTTCCAGGCAATAGGGAAATTAGAGATTGCCAAAATCAATCTGCCGGTGGCTGTGCTTATCTGGTTGATGATTATCCCCATGTTACTCAAGATCAACCTCAAAGAATTAAAAGGGGTAACACAGCACTGGCGTGGTGTAGGGATAACATTAATTGTAAATTGGGGTGTCAAACCATTTTCCATGGCCTTGCTCGGCTGGTTGTTCATCGGCTACCTGTTTCGTCCCTTACTTCCAGAGGCACAGATTGATTCCTACATTGCCGGTCTGATTATCCTTGCCGCAGCACCATGTACGGCAATGGTATTTGTGTGGAGCCACCTTTGCCGGGGTGAACCTCATTTCACCTTATCCCAAGTAGCACTCAACGACATCATAATGGTGTTTGCCTTTGCCCCGATTGTAGGGCTGCTCCTGGGATTATCATCAATCAGCGTGCCCTGGGACACCTTGCTGCTGTCTGTTGTGCTTTATATCGTAGTACCACTCATCATTGCCAATACTTTACAAAAATTTATACTTAACTACGAACACGGCTATGCCCGTCTTGCGCAGATCATTAAACAACTTCATCCCTTTTCCCTGTTGGCACTGCTCGTCACCCTGGTATTATTATTCGGATTTCAGGGCGAACAGATTATTGCCCAGCCACTTGTTATCCTTTTGCTGGCAATCCCTATTCTGGTACAAGTGCTATTCAACTCAGGACTGGCATATCTCCTGAACTGGGCTGTACGTTCACCCCATTGCGTGGCTGGTCCTTCGGCCTTGATCGGCGCCAGTAATTTCTTTGAACTGGCGGTAGCAACGGCAATTTCCCTGTTCGGATTTGAATCCGGGGCAGCATTGGCAACGGTAGTGGGTGTACTAATCGAAGTACCCGTTATGTTGTTCGCTGTAGGCACAGTCAACCGTACCCGTGCATGGTACGAGTGCCGTGCCGGGATAGTTGGCTACTAAGTGTGCTGCCTGTCATATATTTATGATTTCTATATAAAAATCCACACATCTAAAAGAATTATCTTCCCCCGGAGTAATCATTCCTAGTGGCGAGATCTGCATTGAGTGATACAATTTAAAATGTGCCGTGAAGATACTCCCGTGTAATCAGCACCAGGAGAAAATGATTTATGAAACCGATACTGTACAGAATATTACTGTCGATCCTTTTCTTTATCCCAACATCAGCGTTCAGTGGGGATGAAACGGTTGGTGATATTGCAGAAAAAGCTATGGACGCCGCGTTCTCTGAACTCGAACGACAGATAATCGAAGGCTATTATGGAGAAAAAAAAGCTGACCGGGATGAAGATGATGGTGTAGCCAAAAAGGAAAAGAAATCCAAAAAAGATAAAAAGGCCAAGAAGAAAGGATTGCCTCCAGGAATCGCAAAAAAACTGGAACGCGGTGGTCAATTACCCCCTGGCATCGCCAAGCGATCACTTCCTGATGATCTGGAAAGCAAGCTTCCACAAGCAGTAGGAGGGTTAGAGCGTGTCAAAAGTGATGGCAAGGTTCTTCTGGTAGAGACAGCAACAGGCATAATAGTTGATATGATCGATACCATGAGTAAACCGAAAAAATCAGTTAGTGATGAAGTTGCAGAAACCAAACGTAAAGCATCCGGGACATTGGTAGAAACAGGAGAGCCCGAAAAAAAATGGTGGCAATTCTGGAAATAAATCCTTGTTCTACCCATTTTTGTATACGGCTATAGGCAATGGAGAATACTCATGCTATTGAAAACATGGTTAATCAATTCAATCAAACCCGCCATTTTGATCTTTTTCAGTATCGGATTGGCAGGATCAGTCAATGCTGCGTCAAAAGCAGAAATAGACATTGAAGTTGAAGGCGCAATAGAGAATTTCAAGAAAGAAGTAACTGGAAGTGAGAAATTTCTTGCAAAAGCAGATGGCGTTCTAGTCTTCCCGGGCGTCGTTAAGGCTGGCTTTGGCGTTGGTGGTGAATATGGTGAAGGAGCACTACTCATCAAGGGGAAAACTGTTGATTATTACAGCACTGCCTCTGCCTCTATCGGTTTCCAGTTTGGGGCCCAGTTAAAGACAATCATTCTTGTGTTCCTGAACAAGGATTCACTTGAAAAGTTTCGTAATAGCAGTGGATGGGAAGCAGGTGTTGATGGTTCAGTTGCCTTGATTGAATTGGGCGTTGGCAAGGATATTAATACAATCAATATGGAGGATCCCATTGTGGGTTTTGTCTTCAGCAATAAAGGATTGATGTATAACCTGACTTTAGAAGGCTCGAAAATAACCAGACTTGCCAAATAAGACTGATTTCAGTGAACTTTACCTGACAGTCAACGCGTCATCACCGGCAACTGTTAGATCAAGTCTGAGCTTATACAACTGATTTCAGTACAAACCTGTTGAGCCAGACAATCTTTGCCTGGTTCATTTTTATAGTACCCACTTAACGCTATTTTTCTTTCTTGGATTTTTTATCTTTTTTGGATTTCTTTTCCTTCTTGTCTACACCATCATCTTCACTGTCCTCGTCTTCACTGCTTACGTCTTCACTGCTTACGTCTTCACTGTCCTCGTCTTCACTATTCTTGTCTTTATTCTTCACTTTTTTTTCTTTCTCATCCTTCCCCTCCTTTTCTGTTACCTCTTTAGTGCCCGCATATGCCTTCCCTTTCTCCAGGCCCTGTTCACTTTTATGTTCTTCAGAGGTTTCAATACCACTCTGTCTATTCTCCTCTTTAGCTAACAGGCTCGATGACAGGCCAAATGACAATATCAGAATGCTCAAAACTGTTAATTTTCGCATGTTATTTACTCCAAATGTTTTAACCTGAACTTCGATCATGAATTGTATAATCAAAGCCAATCATCTCATGTTCACAAATAACGTGAAACCAATCACATTCTATAAATTACCCTCTGGTTAAAATAAAACCCACTAGGAATAGAGCATAATCTAACCAATAGTAAGGACAAGCTATTGATTACTCAGAATGTCTTTATTGCTTTGTGCATCATAAAGTTATCTGGGCAATGTTAAATGCCTTTCTCAGTGTTATTTGTAAAGCAGATAGCAGGTAAAAACCAAAATCCAGAGTGAAATAATCACTGTCCCAGTTCGCGCGAGATTAACCTGTCTATCCGCCTTATCGACACCTTGAGTCATTGAGTACACACCCATGCCCGCAACGACTATTGTTACAAATAAGGCGAGAATGACAAGAACTGTTAGTAAATCCATCTTACTTTCCTGATAGAACCCTGTTTCTATAGAACATAATTCAATTGCAAGATAAGTAAATCCGGTTTGTGATGAATTGACATGAATCAAGACTCTGCAGAAATGACCTCCGCCATACTTGGGCAAGCTGGCATGTACAGAATGGGACGCCCTTGCATGCGCTACAAGAGCTCGGTGGCTGGAGTTGTGCAGATATGGTGAGACGATACGCACACCTCTCCAGCGAGCATCTAGCAGCTTATGCGGAGAAGATGTCCAAAGGAAAGGAATTGTACAGAAGTGGACACCGAACGGGCTACAAAAACGCTACAGTGTCTTATGCGAATTAGAGGTCGAATGCGCTTAATCCCTTGTGGAATATGGCGCGCCCGGACGGATTCGAACCGCCGACCCCCTGGTTCGTAGCCAGGTACTCTATCCAACTGAGCTACGGGCGCTAAGTCTGATCATGTAGCAGAGAGAGGGATTACAAAATACATCCCTGTATTTTGCCCTTACGGGCCAGCCTACGGCTGTTCAAATTTGCTCCCGGCAAATTTGTCAAACCCTCTTCTCGGGTTCGATTTCTGATTTCTAAGTCCAATTTATCAGGACGGGTCATCGACCTGTCCTGATAAATTTGGCGGAGAGAGAGGGATTCGAACCCTCGATGGGCTTTTAACCCATACTCCCTTAGCAGGGGAGCGCCTTCGACCACTCGGCCATCTCTCCGATATGCTGACAATAGCTGACTGGCAACTGATATTTTGCTTGTTATTGGGTATCCACACAGGCATCCCTATGCCCTGTTACAGGCGATCTGCCAGCTTCCCTCTTATTTCAAGGGTGCACAAGTTTGAAATCATCCCCATTGGTGATTAAATGCACATGCTATAATTTTCTATCTTATTGAATAATAAGATACCTTAGACTTGTTTCGATTGAATATTTCTCAGTCGTCGGTCTCGATAGGATCCTCATCAGGCGCGTTCCCGCCACCTTTCTCCTGCTGGATGCGATCATAAATTTCCTCCCGGTGTACAGCGATATCTCTGGGAGCATTTACCCCGATCCGTACCTGGTTCCCCCGGATCCCCAAAACAGTTACATTAACGTCATCGCCAATCATCAACGATTCGCCAACCCTGCGTGTTAATATCAACATCTCAATATCTCCTATATGCTTCCTTACCGTCCATCCGATTTAACGGACCCGGTAATTTGTAATTATAATCCAGAAAAGAACGAATCCAGCCAGTAATTACTCTCCGCCAGGGGATGTATTATTCTCCAACCCGAATGCCGAATGTAATGTTCTTACGCCTAATTCAAGATACTTTTCGTCAACAACGACCGAAATCTTGATTTCCGAGGTCGATATCATTTGTATATTGATACCTTCATCAGCCAACGCCTTGAACATCTCACTCGCTATCCCTGCATGTGAGCGCATACCAACTCCCACAACAGAAATCTTGACTATCCGTTTATCACCCTTAACATCCCTTGCATCCATTTCGACAGCGGTATTTTTCAAAATATCCAGGGCATTTTCAAAATCATTGCGGTTGACCGTAAAGGTTAAATCCGTCGTGTTATCCTCACCTACATTCTGGACGATCATGTCAACTTCAATATTGGCATCTGCAATTGGCCCCAGTATCTTAAAAGCGATCCCCGGTTTATCGGGGACACCGACGATGGTGAGTTTTGCCTCATTACGGTTATAGGTAACCCCCGAAATTAAAGCCTGTTCCATATTTTCTTCGTCCTCAGCGGTGATTAATGTCCCCGGATTGTTTGTGAAAGCTGATAATACACGCAATTTAACATTGTATTTTCTGGCAAATTCCACAGACCGGATTTGCAAAACTTTGGAGCCAAGACTTGCCAGTTCCAGCATTTCCTCAAAGGTCATGCGTGTGAGCAATCTTGCCTCTGGAACAATGCGCGGATCAGCCGTATAGACGCCATCGACATCGGTATAAATCTGGCATTCATCCGCCTTCAGGGCCGCTGCCATGGCCACTGCCGTTGTATCAGAACCACCGCGCCCCAGCGTAGTGATATTTCCATGTTCATCACTACCCTGAAATCCGGCGACAACCACAATCTTGCCCTCATGCAGCGCCTTGTTCACCCGGGCCCCATCAATATCGATAATCCGTGCCTTATTGTAGACACTGTCAGTCCGTATATATACCTGGGCACCTGTATAGGAAAGTGCTGAAAATCCTTTTTTTTCCAGGGCCATACTCAGCAGGGCAATGGTTACTTGTTCACCAGTGGATAAAAGCACATCCAGTTCCCTGCCAGATGGTCGATCTGAAATTTCTTTCGCCAGATCCAGTAACCGGTCAGTCTCGCCACTCATCGCAGATACGACGACGACGATATCATGCCCTTCTTTACGGGTGGCTATGACCCTGTCGGCAACATTCATAATGCGATCAATACTGCCGACCGAAGTACCACCGTATTTCTGCACGATTAGTGACATTGCCCTAAACCCTGTAAAAAGCGGAGGATTGTAACGGAAACCTGTGCAGATAGGAATGTCTTGTGTCAGTCAGCCAATTGCCGGCGCACCCAGTCAGGCACACTGGCTAGTGCTGACTCCAGTCCGGAAGGGTCATTGCCCCCGGCCTGTGCCATATCCGCCCTGCCCCCCCCTTTGCCCCCTACCTGCCCGGCGACGAAATTGACCAGATCACCCGCCTTGATCCTGTCAGTACAGTCTTTGGTCACTCCCGCCACCAGACTCACTTTGGAATCAGACACAGAGGCCAGGACAAGGGCGGCGGTTCCAAGCTTGTTTTTCAACTGATCAACCGTATCCCGCAATGCCTTTGTGTCAGCCCCATCCAGAATGCATGCAATGACCTTGATTCCATTGATTTCTGTAGCCTGCCCGGCGATGTCACTGCCGGCCTGACTGGCCAGTTTTGCCTTGAGTTGTTCAACCTCTTTCTCAAGCCTGCGCAATTTATCCAACTGTTGACTCAACTTGTCATCGACAGAATCCCGATCAGCCTTTAGCATCTGAACAATACGTGTCAGTTTTTCGTCGTTCTCCCTGACCCAGGCATAGGCACTCGCACCGGTAACCGCCTCTATCCGGCGCACGCCGGCGGCTATCCCTGTCTCGCCAATGATCTTGAAAAAACCGATATCACCGGTCCGTCTGACATGGGTACCGCCACATAATTCGGTTGAAAAATCATCCCCGATGCTCAATACCCTGACCATTTTGCCGTACTTTTCACCAAAAAGTGACATGGCTCCTGACTGCATGGCCTCTTCCAGAGGCATGACACGTACCAGTGTCTTGCTGTTTTCGATGATCTTGCTGTTTACCAGTTGTTCAATTTCCTGGATCTGATCTGTTGACACAGGCTCGGAGTGGGAAAAATCAAAACGCAGTCGATCCGGAGCCACCAGTGAACCCTTTTGTATCACATGATTACCAAGTATTTCACGCAAGGCAGCATGCAGCAGGTGCGTAGCTGAATGATTGCGCATGGCATTGCTTCGGGTATGATGGTTGACGCTGGCTGTGACCGCCTGATTGACCGTGATTGCCCCTTCCTTGAGCACCCCGATGTGGATAAAGGCCTTACCCTGCTTCTGGGTATCCCTGACTTCAAAGAGGATACCATCCCCTGTCAGGGTACCCTGGTCCCCCACCTGGCCACCGGATTCGGCGTAAAATGGGGTTGCCTCCAGGAGAATACCCCCTGATTCACCGGTCTCGAGCCGCTGCCGGCTTTCACCATCCTGATAAATCGCCATGACGGTGGAAATCTGCTCCAGACTGTCATAACCGCTAAACTCCGTACACAGATCGATGTTGGCTATACCACTGATACTTGCATCGAATTTACCCGCAGCACGAGCGCGTTGTCGCTGTATTGACATTGCATCGTCAAAACCATGCATGTCCATGGTCAGATTACGTTCCCTTGCAATATCGGCAGTCAGATCAACCGGGAACCCGTAGGTATCATAAAGACGGAATACCTCCTGTCCAGGTATATGGGTATCCGTCAACCCTGCAATGACCCCCTCCAGCACCTTCAACCCCTGCTCCAGGGTCTCTGCAAAACGTTCCTCTTCCCGCTGCAATACCTTCTGGATATGGTTCCTGGCCTGACTCAATACCGGATAGGCAGCCCCCATCTCAGCAATCAAGGTATCAACCAGTTTGTAGAAGAAAGGTTCCCTGAATCCCAGTTTATTGCCATGGCGGATGGCACGTCGAACGATACGCCTTAATACATATCCCCGTCCTTCATTGGATGGAACAACGCCATCGGCGATTAGAAAGGCACAGGAACGGATATGATCAGCCACAACCCTGGCGGAGATCTTGTCCGAAGCGTCCGTACCTGCCAGTTCCTGGATTGAGGCGATGAGGTGTCGGAAAATGTCAATTTCGTAATTGCTGTGCACCCCCTGCAGGACAGCGGCAATTCGTTCCAGCCCCATGCCCGTATCCACCGATGGATGCGGAATGGGATGCAACGTGCCATCAGCATCACGATTATATTGTGTAAACACCAGGTTCCAGATTTCGATGTAGCGATCACCCGCCAGATCAGGACTTCCCGGGGGACCCCCTTCGATTTCATCACCGTGGTCATAAAAAATTTCACTGCATGGCCCACAGGGCCCCATATCGCCCATGGACCAGAAATTATCCTTGTCCCCACACCGGCTGAAACGCCCTGCAGGAACACCGATTTCATCAAGCCAGATAGCTGCCGCCTCATCATCATCCTGATAGACAGTGACCCATAATCGTGAAACGGGAACCTGCAATACAACGGTCAGGTATTCCCAGGCAAAACCAATCGCCTCCTTCTTGAAATAATCACCAAAACTGAAATTTCCGAGCATCTCAAAAAAGGTATGGTGACGCGCCGTATAACCGACATTTTCCAGGTCATTGTGTTTACCACCGGCCCGGACACAACGCTGTGATGATGCAGCGCGTTTGTAAGGACGTATATCCTGGCCCAGGAAAACCTCCTTGAACTGGACCATACCGGAATTGGTAAACAGGAGGGTGGGATCATTGGCCGGCACCAGCGGGCTGCCGGGAACAATTTCATGTCCCCGGTCCCGGAAATAATCAAGGAAGGATATACGGATCTCACTGCTTGATTTCACTCATCACCTGCCCTGAATAATTGCCTTATATGTTCACCACCAAACCCACGCGATTGCAGGAATCGGGATTGCTTTGCCCGGTCTTTAATATCTTCCGGTATCGCTTTGCCAAATCGCTTTTCCCGGATTTTACCGGCACGTTGCCACCAATCATTTTCTTCAGCATACAAATACCGGGAGATCAGGTTATTGCAAATACCACGCTGCTTGAGTTCCTGCGATATCCGGAGTGGACCATAGCCACGATCAATACGGCTATGAACAAAGGCTTCTGTGAAACGCTCATCACTTTGCAGTCCTTCTGATCTGAGCTTGTCAATCACCGCATGCACATCCTCACCTTCAAGTCCACGCGCGCTCAGTTTCCGTTCCAGTTCCCCGATACTGTGTTCCCGCCTGGCAAGCAAGGTAATAATACACTTACGTATCGCCGCGATACGCTTGCTCAGACTTCAACCTCCACAATTTCCTCAGAACTGGCTGGCACGGGCAATACCTTGCCACGAACAGCTGTTTCTATTTCTTTCGCGATATCCGGATGTTCCTTGAGGAAGATCCGGACATTATCCTTACCCTGGCCGATTCGATCCCCCTTGTAACTGTACCAGGCACCGGTTTTCTCAATCAGATCATGTTTGGCACCAAGATTGATAATCTCACCTTCTCTTGATATCCCTTCACCATACAGAATATCGAATACCGCTTCCTTGAATGGCGGTGCCACTTTATTTTTCACAACCTTCACACGGGTCTCGTTGCCGATAACCTCTTCTCCCTTCTTGATAGAACCTATACGCCGGATATCAAGCCTGATTGAGGCATAGAATTTCAGGGCATTACCACCGGTTGTTGTTTCCGGATTACCGAACACCACACCGATCTTCATACGGATCTGGTTAATAAAGATCACCAGTGTATTTGAACGTTTGATATTGGCAGCCAGTTTTCGCAGTGCCTGTGACATCAGGCGCGCCTGCAAACCCATGTGACTGTCCCCCATCTCCCCTTCGATCTCAGCCTTGGGAGTCAAGGCAGCGACGGAATCAATGATGACCAGATCCACCGCACTGGAACGTACCAGCATATCCGTAATCTCCAGTGCCTGCTCACCGGTATCCGGCTGTGAAACCAGCAGGTCATCGATCTGTACACCCAGTTTTTCAGCATAATTGGGATCCATTGCGTGCTCGGCATCCACAAAAGCGGCGGTTCCACCCGCCTTCTGTATCTCGGCTGCCACATGCAGCGCCAGGGTGGTCTTGCCCGACGATTCCGGCCCATAAATCTCCACAACACGTCCACGCGGCAATCCACCTACACCAAGCGCAATATCCAGTCCCAGTGAACCTGTTGAAACGGATTCAACATCCCTGACGACACCGGCATCACCCATGCGCATGACAGCTCCCTTGCCAAACTGCTTTTCAATCTGACTCAGGGCGATACCCAGTGCCTGTTTCTTTTTCTCGTCCATTGATATTTCCACCCAAATTCTGATTATTAGGAGTAATGATTATCCCACAATCCGGCCTGACCTGATACAGCCCGGGACCACCTTCATTGACCACAAGACCAGTTCCGGATCACCTCATAACGCCCACCTTCCGGTAAGGTAGTTGACTGCACGAGGGAAAAGCCTTGTACCTTCCATACAAAGGGTGTGAAAACCGGATAAGGGGCAGGACCATGTGCCTTTCGGGCCAGGGTAATGTGGGAGCTGTAGGGTCTGTTCTCAATAACAACGCCACAGTTGCTGGCTACCTTGTTGAGACCTGTCACGAGTGATGCGAGTCCTTCCGGGATGGATGAAGGGGCCAGCCAGATTACTTTGGCGCCGGGCCATTTACCGATCGTGTCCAGTTGCAGGGAAAATGCAGGGGACCTGATTTCAGAGGTTGTATCTTGCACATCCTGGCAGACATGCGCATCAATATCGCCAAGAAAGACCAGGGTAGTATGTAAATTATTTATCGGCACCAGCCGTCCGCATTTTCTGGGCAACATCCTGGATATCGCGTATATTCGCTCACGTGTATCGGTATCAGGCCAGAGGGCAAAGAATAGACGTTTCATTCCTAATCCCTGATCCCTGACCCCTGTTTGTCCAGAATATCGACCAATCCCTGCAGCGCCAAAAGGCAGGATTGTGCCCTGACCTGCAACCGATCCCCCTGGAACCTGGTCCGGGCAGTCTTCGCCAGGCCATCACGATTTACCCAGGCAAAACAAACCGTTCCAACCGGTTTATCAACGGTCCCCCCACCCGGGCCCGCAATCCCGGTAATCGAGACAGCGATATGGGCATGACTGTGCCTGAGCGCCCCCTCTGCCATCGCCAGGGCCGTTTGTTCACTGATGGCACCGTAATTTTCAAGTACCGCTGAACTGATATCCAGAAGTTCCTGCTTTGCTGTATTGGAATAAGCAACATAACCACATTCAAACCATTGCGAACACCCGGCTATGCGGGTCACCAGCTCAGCCAGACCTCCGCCAGTACAAGACTCAGCAGTCACCAGCCTCTGACCACTACGTATCAGGAGACTTTCAAGCTGCCTGGCCAATACCTCTGCGATGCTATCCATCATGGTTTGTTCGTACGCCTGTCTTTGAAAAATGCCTGCAGAAGGCTACTGCATTCATTCTGTAAAATTCCCCGGGTAATCATCACCCTGTGATTGAGTTGATGCGAATCGAGGATATTAAAAACGCTCCCGCCTGCACCGCTCTTTGGATCGAGGGCACCGAACACTACACGTTGAATACGGGCATGGATAATAGCACCTGCACACATGGGACAGGGCTCGAGAGTGACGTAGAGGGTGGCATCCGGTAAGTGGTAATTATCAATCTTTCTGGCAGCATGACGTAATGCAACAATTTCAGCATGGCCAGTGGGATCCCGTGCTGCAATCGGCTGATTCCAGCCTTCACCAATACATTCCTTCTCGAACACCAAAACAGCACCGACCGGTACTTCACCAAGGGCTTCAGCCTGCCGTGCAAGGGTCAGTGCCTTTTGCATCCACAATTCGTCAATGCTCAGTTGCTCATCGTCCATTGTTTTGTTTTTCAACAACTGTCTGATGCCTGCTGTCAAATAACATAGTCATTCCCACTCTATCGTTGCCGGTGGTTTACTGGAAATATCGTAGGTTACACGTGAAATACCTTCTATCTCGTTAATAATACGATTGGAAACAGATTCCAGAAATGGATAGGGCAATTGCGCCCAGTGCGCGGTCATGAAATCAGTGGTCTCAACGGCACGCAGGGCGATCACGTAATCATATTTACGGCAGTCCCCCATGACACCAACGCTACGTACCGGCAGAAAAACTGCAAAGGCCTGGCTGACCTTGTCATAGAGGCCATGTTGCCTGAGCGCTTCAATAAAAATATTATCCGCCAGCCGCAGCATATCGGCATATTCCTTGTGAACCTCACCAAGGATTCGTACACCCAGACCCGGACCAGGAAAGGGATGGCGAAAAACCATCTCCCTGGGCAGCCCCAGTTGAATACCCAGATCGCGTACTTCATCCTTGAATAATTCCCGCAGTGGCTCGATTAATGAAAGTTTCATGTTCTCCGGCAACCCGCCCACGTTGTGGTGTGATTTGATGACGTGGGCGCCGGCGCTGGCCCCTGCGGATTCAATCACATCCGGATAGATCGTCCCCTGGGCCAGCCACCGGATATCCATGAGTCGGGTCGCCTCTTCTTCAAATACCCGGATAAATTCCCGGCCGATGACCTTGCGCTTTTCCTCGGGGTTATTAATCCCTGCCAGCGCCCTCAAGAACCGGTCCTCGGCATCTATCCGGATAACATGAATACCCATGTTCCTGGCAAAGGTATCCATCACCTGATCGCCTTCGTTTAACCGTAACAGACCGTTATCAACGAATACACAGCTGAGCTGGTCTCCGATTGCTTCGTGAAGAAGCGTGGCGACCACGGAGGAATCGACACCCCCCGACAGGGCCAGCAGGACCTGATCTGTTCCAAGCTGTTCACGAATCGACCTGATTGCCTCACCGGCGATATTTTCAGTGGTCCATAATTCCCCGCATCCGGAAATGGTATGCAGGAAGCGTTTGAAAATCTGTGTTCCCTGCGTGGTATGAGTCACCTCCGGATGGAACTGAAGCCCATAAAATCCCCTTTCCTCATCGGCCATAGCGGCAATGGTTGCATTATCGCTTGAGGCAATCACCCTGAATCCTTCCGGTAAGGTAATAACCCGGTCGCCATGACTCATCCAGACATTGAGCAGACCATGTCCATCGGTATTGGTATCATCCTGGATATTGTCAAACAGAACAGAATGCCCCCGCAGCCTGACCTGGGCATAGCCATATTCCCGCAGGTTTGCTATTTCAACCTTGCCACCGAGCTGTTCCGCCATCGTCTGCATGCCATAGCAGATGCCGAGAACCGGTACGTTCAGATCAAAGACAACATCGGGGGCCCTGAACCCGTTCAGTTGTGTAACTGAATTCGGCCCACCGGACAGGATGATGGCGTTGGGACGGAAACGTCGGATGGCCTGCTTATCCATGTCATAGGAATGGATTTCACTGTAGACATGCGCCTCACGGACACGACGCGCGATAAGCTGTGTATATTGTGATCCAAAATCAAGGATCAATATACGTTCAGAATGGATATCAGTCATTCAGACACGATAATTCGGTGGTTCCTTGGTTATCGTAACATCATGTACATGACTCTCTTGCATGCCTGCACTCGTAAGGCGAACAAATGTCGGCTTGGTGCGCATTTCATCGAGTGTCATACAGCCGGTATAGCCCATGGCCGCCCGAATCCCGCCCAGCAACTGATAGACAACTGCACCCAGATTACCTTTATAAGGGACCCTGCCCTCAACACCTTCAGGCACCAGTTTTTCAATCTCGTCATTTTCCTGAAAGTAGCGATCCGAAGACCCGTATTGCTGGGCCATGGCGCCAAGAGACCCCATGCCACGATAGGATTTGTAGGATCGCCCCTGATAGAGCTCAATTTCGCCCGGGGCCTCCTCGGTACCCGCAAATAACCCGCCAATCATGACGGCATAGGCCCCTGCGGCGATCGCCTTGGCGATATCCCCTGAATAACGGATACCCCCGTCAGAAATAATTGGCACACCTTTCTTTGCAAGTGCCTTTGCAGCATTCGCCACCGCTGAAATCTGCGGCATACCGACACCGGTAATAATCCGTGTGGTACAGATTGAGCCCGGACCGATTCCGACCTTGACTGCATCGGCGCCTGCCTCTACCAGGGCATCGGCACCTTCCGCTGTTGCCACATTACCAGCGATGATCTGGCAGTCTGGATGCTCCTGTTTGATCCACCTCACCATCCCCAATACCCCTGCGGAATGGCCATGTGCCGTATCCACAACAATCACATCCACACAGGCATCAATCAGCAAGGCAACACGTTCTTTTGTCCCTTCTCCAACCCCGACGGCCGCACCAACGCGTAACTGTTCATAACTATCCTTACAGGCATTTGGATTTTCGTGTGCCTTCTGGATATCCTTGACCGTCACCAGCCCGCGCAATTGGAAGGCATCGTTTACCACCAGCACTTTCTCAATACGGTGCCTGTGCAACAATGCCTTGATCTCTTCATCGCCAGCCCCTTCCTTTACCGTTATCAACCGGTCTTTCGGGGTCATGACCGTCATTACCGGATTTTCATAGCGTGTTTCAAAGCGCAGGTCCCGGCTGGTCACGATACCCACCAGTTTTTCACCCTCAACTACCGGCACGCCGGATATATTGTTGGCCCGGGTAAGTTCGAGGACATCACTGATACTTGTCGTTGGTGCAACTGTAATCGGATCCTTGATGACGCCGCTCTCGTATTTTTTGACAACCCGGACCTGTGCTGCCTGGTCTTCCGCACTCATATTCTTGTGAATAATGCCAATGCCACCCTCCTGGGCCATGGCTATCGCCAGTCTGGCCTCTGTGACCGTGTCCATGGCAGCCGAGATAATGGGGACCTTGAGCAGAATATCGCGTGTGAGACGCGTTTCAAGGCTGACTTCCCTGGGTAAAATCTGGGAGAATGCCGGCACCAGCAAGACATCATCAAATGTCAGGGCTTCTTCATTAATACGCATATCGTTCAGATGTAAACTTTAAAATAACCGGTGATTATAGACACTGTACCATACGGGGTAAATGAAGATAGATTTCTATTTCCAGAAACAATGCGGAACGACGACTAATAATGGGTGACACGGTAAATCCTGTCCGGGATATCTACTCAATTTCCCGCCTGAATCGTGAAGTTCGTGCCTTGCTTGAAGGGAGTTTCCCGCCGGTATGGATTCAGGGCGAAATCTCCAATCTGGCAAGACCGGCTTCCGGCCATGTCTATTTCACCCTGAAAGATGCCGATTCACAGGTACGCTGTGTCATGTTCCGTAATCGCAATCAGTATCTGCGGTTCAAACCGGCAAACGGCGATGAGATACTGGCCAGGGTCACGGTCAGCCTGTACGAGGGCCGTGGTGAATTCCAGCTTGTGGTTGAATCGATGGACCCGGCAGGAGACGGTGCACTGCAACGTGCGTTTGAAGAACTCAAGCAGCGACTGGCCAAAGCGGGGCTATTCAATGAAGACCACAAGAAGGCACTTCCGGATTTCCCTGTCAGGATAGGCGTTATTACCTCACCGACAGGTGCAGCCATCCGCGATATCCTCAGTATCCTGCGGCGGCGCTATCCACTCGCACAGGTGATTATCTATCCTGTTCCTGTACAGGGCGAAGGGGCTGCAGAACAGATAAGCAGAACAGTTTCCATCGCCGATGAGCGTAAGGAATGTGATGTCCTGATTCTGGCCCGTGGCGGCGGCTCACTTGAAGATCTGCGGGCATTCAATGAAGAAATCCTTGCGCATGCAATCTATCAATGCAGAGTACCTCTCGTCAGCGGCATAGGTCATGAAATTGATTTCACCATAGCCGATTTCGTAGCAGACCGCCGTGCTGCAACGCCATCCGCGGCAGCGGAACTTGTCAGTCCGGATCAGCAGCAGATTGCACACACGATCAGGGCGCGGCAGGACCGGATAATGCGTTTCATCAAACAAGCCTTGTTACTTGTTAACCATAAACTGCTGATCCTGGAGAAACGCCTCCCGCATCCGGCGCGACAATTACAATCTGTCAGTCAACGTCTGGATGAATATTCCTTACGCAAGTTTCATTCGATACAATTGCTCAACGAAAGGAAACAAACGCAGTTACTGGAATTAACAAACAGGGTCAATAACCTTAATCCGGCACATCGACTGAAGAACCTTTCTGAAAAATCAGTATTCCTACAACAGCGGCTTCATCAGGCTATTTCACACAGCCTGTATAATGCACATACACAGGTCACAAATCTTGCCCATACACTTGACACTGTCAGCCCTCTTGCAACGCTTGCAAGAGGTTATGCCATCGTTACGGATATGGAGAACAAAACTGTTATACAGGAATCCGGGCAGTTAAAGGCAGGCGAGTCAATTATAACGCGATTCTCAAAAGGACGGATCAAATCAACCGTTGATACGATACTGGATGATAAAAAATTCTCTCAATAGCATCATCTTGTTAGTGCTCTCAGGCTTTACTGTTCCTGGTTTTCCACTGGAATTGCCGGACAATGCCAGTGTGCCCGGTGGTGTGGTTATCGTGCCGATAAAATCAGCTGACAAACCGGAAGCCTATTACAACGACAACCGTGTCCTGATAACAGGAGAAAAAAACAACTGGCTGGCCATTGTGGGAATCCCGCTCAGTGCACAACCCGGCAATCATAAGCTGCGGGTCAAGGACAAATCCAGGGAGTCTTTTTACTCCTTTGAAATAACCAAAAAAGAATATGAAACACAATATCTGACCATTGAAAACAAGCGGCAGGTCAATCCAACACCGGATGATATGAAGCGTATCAATCAGGAAAAGAAACTGATCCAGGAGGCGAAAGCTGAATGGACGGAAACAGATCAGATTCAGCTTGATTTGATCATTCCGGCGAAGGGTCCTTACAGCAGTCCATTTGGTCTGAGGCGATATTTCAACAATCAACCACGTCTGCCCCATAGCGGGCTTGATATCGCCGCAGCAGAAGGTTCACCCATTGCTGCAGCCGCGGACGGTCGTGTGGTCAATACCGGTGATTATTTTTTTAACGGGAAAACGGTATTTATTGAGCACGGCCAGGGAATAATCACCATGTATTGCCATATGAGCAGTATTGAGGTGAAGAAGGATCAGAACGTTCGTCAGGGTCAACCCATTGGTAAAGTCGGGAAGTCGGGGCGTGCAACCGGGGCGCATCTGCACTGGAGTGTTATTTTAAACAAGGCAATGGTGGATCCGGCCCTGTTTGTTGGTGGCGCAGAACAAAATGCTGAACCGGTTGATGAAGAAGATCCGGCCCATTAAACGCCCTCACTAATAACAGTTCATCATATCCATCCGGAATCATACGACTGGTTCAACGCCTGCGATGGTCCTGAATCAATCAATACAGTAATAAAAGATCATTGACGGCAAACCGGTAAGGACTGTTGGATTCAGCATTTTGTATTGACAGCAGTGTACTCGAAACCCTTGCCGGAAGCCTGTAGATCAGCATGATAGGACGAGCGTACCATTGGTGCGCTCGCCACATTTTTGAATCCCAGTCCGCGTGCAAACTCACCTAATGCAAAAAATTCATCTGGCTCAACATATCGTTCCACGGGCAGATGGTAGCGGCTGGGCTGAAGATACTGGCCTAATGTAATCATAGTGCAATCATGTTGACGCAGATCCTGCAATACGGCCCTTACCTCTCCGATTTTTTCGCCCAAACCCAGCATCAGTCCACTTTTGACAGGTACCTCCTGATGTCGCCGTTTAAACTGATGCAGTAATTGCAGAGACCCCTGGTAATCTGCGCCAGGTCTTACCTTTTTGTACAACCTCGGGACTGTTTCCAGATTGTGATTGAATATATCCGGTGGTGCTGTACCCAGCTTTTCGAGGGCTATTTCCGTCTTTCGACGAAAATCAGGTACCAGAATTTCTATGTTTATGCCCGGAGCCACTTTGCGAACAGCCTTGATGCAGGTCGTAAAATGCCCCGCCCCGCCATCGCTTAAATCATCCCGGTCAACCGAGGTAATTACAACATAATCAAGTTTCATCATTGCCACAGCCCGTGCCAGATTCTGTGGCTCTTTCTCATCCAGTGGCTGCGGCCGTCCATGTGCAACATCACAGAAAGGACAGCAGCGCGTGCAGATATTTCCCATAATCATGAATGTCGCCGTCCCCTGTGAAAAACATTCCCCCAGGTTGGGACAGGAGGCCTCTTCACAGACGGTATGCAAACCCTGTTTTTTGATCAATGACCTGAGTCCTGCCACTCCCGGTGCTATCGGTACCTTTACCCTTATCCAGTCCGGTTTCCTGGGTTGCCTGCCCACCCTGGGAACCATCTTCACTGGATGATGGCTGATTCCGGGTTTCTTCGCCTCTTGCCTGTCCTCATTCATGATGGATTTTCTATGCGGCCATACCGGAAGACATGAATGTTTTCTCAACCCCACCGGACAGGGTTTCCTCGGTGATATCCAGATGCCGACACAGATGCGGCAGCAATAATTCAGATGCCTGAACAACATTGATCTCAAGTCCTTCATCCTGCAGTCGGGTTATCTCCAGATCAGGATAGCCACAGGGATTAATGCCATGGAAAGGGGACAGATCCACATCAACATTGAGTGCCAGACCATGATAGGAACAACCCCGGCGTACCCGGATCCCGAGGGCTGCTATTTTCCTGCCATCGATATAGACACCAGGGGCACCATCCTTTCGCGCTGCCTCCAGACCCTGCTCAGCCAGCATGCCAATGACAGACTGTTCAAGCAGCCTGACATAGCTTTTCGTGCCAAGTGATCGCCTGTGCAGATCCAGCAGGCAGTACACGATCAGTTGTCCGGGGCCATGGTAGGTAACCTGTCCTCCCCGGTCTACCTTTATAACGGGAATATTACCAGGACTGATCACATGCCTTAGTTGGCCGCCCAATCCGAGTGTATAAACCGGTGTATGTTCCAGACACCAGAGTTCGTCTTTTGTACCGGCTTGTCGAAGGTTACTGAACCTGCGCATGGCATCATAGATCGTCTGATAATCACACAGTCCGAATTGACGAACTATCAAGTCCATACCTGTCTCTATAATGCCATAATCACACGTTCGTGTGCCGTCAGATCGTGATAGATAGCATCGATCTGTTCCTGGGTTTGTGCCTCAATTGTTATTGTCACCGCTATGTAATTTCCTCTACGGCTGACCCGGTTCCTCAACGCCCCTTCACGAACATCAGGCACATGTTTCCGGACAATGGACATGACCAGCATATCAAAAGCATCTCCCGCCTTTCCCATTACCTTGATCGGAAAATCGCATGGAAATTCGAGAAAACTGTTTTCATTGCCTGCCCCTGATTTCATCGTAGCTGTCCTGATACTTTGAGGTAATCATAACAAAGAAATGGTCACAGGAATGGTTCTGTTTTCATGAACAAACAAATTGATATTTAAAGGGATTTTATTTACCCACAATGCGCGATCCCTGTGTATGCGGTATACCCACCTGCCGGTAAGGTACTTCATGACTCCTTGCGATAAATATAGAATTGCTGCATCGCAGCTTCATGTATGACTGATGGTGTTGTGACATCTTCGCTGGACAGCGATTATTATTAAGATATATCAAAAGCGCATGCTAGAATGACTATTATTGTTATGCCAACAACATTATTTGAATGAATTTTCAGTTTGTTTCATCCGCATGGGGAATACATTATGAACATCAAAGAAAACGCAATAAAGGTTGATGTCTGGATCCGTGGTCTTTTTATCCTGGTCTTTGGAATTATATTCTACTTCCTCTTGTTCTGGCTCATTTTGCTACTGGTCTTGTTTCAGTTTATCACGAAGGTCATCACCGGTAACCTCAATGAACAACTGATGCAATTCAGCACAGGCCTGACCCGCTATGCATTTCAGATCCTGAACTACATTACCTTCCAGTCGGAAGAAAGGCCCTTTCCGTTCAGTCCCTGGCCACAAGGATAAGGGCAAGGAACCACCGGAAGCTGTGGGTGGAAAAAAGCAGGGCAAATGATACACAAAGACAAGGACGTTACAGTGAGAGCGGTTATAAATTCTGGTCCCAAAATGGACAATGCGCCGGGAAACAGATGGAAATAGCCCCTGTTGGACCAGTAGATCATTAGCACGGTACCCATGCATCGGTAACAATTCATCGTGGAACAAACCCCTGTGCGCAGGCATGGGTGCCTTGGTATCCCATTGAGTGGTATGGCCCACACACAACGGAAACCCTGATTAATTCAGGGTTTCTGCGGTACAGGGGGACACCGCCATTTTCAATAGCTGTTAAGCTATTGAAAATGGGAGACAAAGCAATCATCGCATTGTTGCGATTCGCGGTTTGAAAATTCCAGGAACTCGGTACCCCCTAGTGGGGTATGGAGTTATTCAGACCTTTCTTAATTATTCATTAATTGAATAAATACTGATTTTTTATCGCTTTTAGTTATAAATAATATTGGTAACATCTCAATGCGGTTGATATCAGTACCGTTCTATTCGCATCAATCCGCGTCTGTGCCGCCTGTCAATCCTCACTTCGACAGGTCATTACCAGATATTTCCAGATTTATTGGAACCCATGGTAATTACATTAAAAATAACGACCTTGTTACTACTTATCTTTCCCCGTAACTGGCTACAACAACCCGTCTCTATTTTGACACAAATCCAGGCTGGAATACTGGCAGCGGCACAATCCCTGTCCGACATGCCGACCATGGTGAATTCACAGATGATGAGCGTTGCGCCAGTATTCTCAGACTCGTTGCGGGCTGGGATCCGGGGTTGTCCGTCTGGACATTACGGCTACCAACAGGAGGCTACATGTCAGTACTAAAACCTGTCTGGGAGTAAGCTGAACGCAGATCTGAAACTTTTGTCGAATAAATCCGGGGCTCAAGGTAAAACGAGTCCTGTTTACTGATGTGATGATAATAATGCAATCCCGGTAAAGGCCATTAACCCCTGCAATGAACTACCTGGATGGATTGATTTGCTAGTTTTTGAAAAGCCAGTAATATCACAATAACAATCTGTAAATAGCGGCGGCAGCCGATATAATAAGTGACAACAAGGCGTTACATCCAAGAGTGACAAGACAATGATCAATATACCTGATGATCCGAAAATTCTGAGAAAAATCCCGTTATTCAAATCCCTGTCTGATAAAGATCTCAAACAGATACTGCAATCCCCTGAAAACGGGATTAAGGCATATGGGGCAAAGGAAACCATAATTCGCGAGGCTGAGATCGGGGACTGTATGTATGTAGTACTTGAAGGTACGGTAGAGGTGTCCATACGGGGTGGTGGCTTAGGCGGCAGAGAGATTACAATAGCAACACTTCGGGCTGGTGATTTCTTTGGTGAACAATCACTATTACCCGGAGGAACCGGCAGGCGCAATGCCAGCGTCAAGACACAGCAACCTTCCAGATTGTTCCGTATTGATAAAAAATATGTCCTTTTGGGAGTTGAGAGCGGGATAGATGAATCTGAGGACATAACTGTACCCGCTTATTTACCTGAGGAGCAAGAAGTCCTCAAGTTGCTTCAAAGTATGCGCTTGTTTCAGTCTGCTACAAAAAACGAACTTAATGCCTATCGTGACTGGACAGAAATAATCACGGTTGGCCCTGGCGAATTTGTACTCAAGGAATCACAACCGGGCGAGCATCTGTATGTGATTCTGGACGGTACTGTCGAGGTGTTTATTCTGGACCCCGATGGCAAGGTCACAGTATTGGCCGAACTTAAACAGGGAAATTATTTTGGGGAACAGGCCTTGATGCCGGGAAGTTCAGGAGAACGAAATGCCTATGTCAGGACAGACAAAAAGACACGTCTGATTAAAGTTGGAAAAGAGTTTTTCAGACTGATATTGAACCGGGATGGTATCCTGTACGAGGCATTGAACAAAATAGGGCATGCGCAACAGGAAGAAATATCAAAATACAAGGAATAATCATAATATTGATCCCGGCAGTATTCCCTTTTTGTGCAATAAGGATAAAAGACAGAATGGCGATGGCACCTGGACTGGTGTCGTGATACCTGGCTATTTTCCCATAGACAAATCATATATGTACTTCCGTGAAAGCACTCGAGATAAGGAACCTCCAGAAAACCTATAAAAACGGGCACGTTGCACTGAAGGGTATTGACCTTACTATCAACCAAGGGGAGTTCTTTGCCCTGCTTGGGCCAAATGGTGCAGGCAAATCAACAACCATCGGGATCATCTGTTCACTTGTCAATAAATCCGGCGGCAGCGTTTCAGTATTCGGGAATGATATCGTGACCATGTCCGCCAAGGCAAAATCCAGTCTCGGGATAGTCCCCCAGGAAATCAATTTTTCTCAATTCGAGACATGCCTGGAAATCGTTCTTAACCAGGGAGGATATTATGGTGTTAACAGGAAACTTGCCCATGAGCGTGCAGAAAAATATCTCAACAAACTCGGTCTCTGGGAGAAAAGAAATGACGTTTCCAGAACCTTATCAGGTGGACTTAAACGAAGATTAATGATCGCACGGGCAATGATCCATGAACCGAAGATGCTTATCCTGGACGAGCCTACAGCGGGTGTAGATGTGGAATTACGGCGATCCATGTGGAATTTTCTGACCGAGATCAACAGCCGCGGGATAACCATTTTATTGACTACGCATTACCTGGAGGAAGCCGAGTGCCTGTGCCGTAATATAGCAATTATTGACGGTGGTATGATTATCGAAAACACCACAATGAAACAGTTGTTATCCAAATTGAACAGAGAAACCCTGGTACTGGATTTGACGACAACAATTGACGGGATTCCTGAAATCGATGGTTACCCCATCCGCAAGATAGACCCCCATACAATCGAGGTTGATATAACGCGTCAACAGGGTATCAATCACTTATTTGAACTGCTGACAGAAAATAACATCCGTGTCTGCAGTATGCGAAATAAATCCAGCAGGCTCGAAGAACTGTTTATCAACCTGCTTGAAAACAACAACAGGGATTGATACACAACGAATGTCTGCGAAGATAAATCTTATTGCCTATAACACAATCCTCAATAAAGAAGTGGGCCGTTTTGTCAGGATATGGATACAAACACTTCTTCCCCCTGCCATCAGCATGACACTTTATTTTGTCATCTTCGGTAATCTTATCGGCCCCCGTATAGGAACGATGAGCGGTTATACCTATATGGACTACATTGCCCCCGGGATCATCATGATGGCAGTAATAAACAATTCCTATGCCAATGTGGTCGCCTCATTTTTCAGCGCAAAATTCCAGCGGCATATTGAGGAGATGATGGTGGCCCCCGTACCGAATTTTGTTATTCTGGCCGGATATATCACTGGTGGCGTGGCACGGGGACTAATGGTTGGGGTCATAGTCACAATTGTTGCGCTGTTTTTTACAGATATTGATGTTAAGCATCCAGTTATAACATTTGCTGTCGTTTTGTTGACATCCGTCCTGTTTTCACTGGGTGGGTTAATCAATGGCATCTATGCAAGAAAATTTGACGATATATCCATTATTCCGGCCTTCATACTGACCCCTTTAATCTATCTTGGGGGTGTGTTTTACTCAATCAAATTATTACCTGATTTCTGGCTGATGATTTCCACATTCAATCCAATCCTGTATATGGTTAATGCATTTCGCTATGGCATCCTCGGGATTTCAGATATCGACATCACACTGGCCTTTGTGATTATTATCCTGTTTATCATAACACTCACGACACTCGCCCTATATCTGTTACAAAAAGGGACGGGGGTAAAAACCTGAATAATACAACGATCCAGGCGGCATGCCGATGTCATACAAAGTGTTTGTCATGGTAAAGCCGGCACATTGAAATATCGCCGGAAAGCTTTACCCGTTATATTGAATTACGGGATTGATTTTCGAAACAGCGACGGATACCAGGGAACGGACAATACTATTCACCCTTGTAGATACATCCCGCGGTACAGGTTTCCCTGACAATAACGGAAGACAGCGCAGGCAGCCCCGGCTGCAGCCGGCGCCATATCCAGGATGCAAGGTTTTCACTGGTGGGATTATCCAGACCTTCGACATCATTCAAGAACCGGTGATCCAGTGCCTCAAAAACAGGTGCAAATAACCTGGTTATTTCGGAAAAATCCATAATCCAGCCCATTTCCCTGTCAATCTTATCCGTGATATGTACTTCAATATGGAATGAATGTCCGTGCAAACGTCTGCATTTATGCCCTTCTGGTAAATTCGGTAGCAGGTGAGCCGCCTCGATGGTAAATTCCTTATAGATCTCCATTTCAGATTCCCGTTATCTAATTACTTAATCGGGACTTGAATTCCTGATATATCCTGTTTGCCCGGTTCCACATCTTGCCTGGCACACCCCCACCCACTTGCCGACTGTCCAGCTCAATTACCGGTACCACTTCCCATGTTGAACTGGTTATCCAGATTTCATCGGCTGTCCGCAATTCTGACAAGGTGATGATTGATTCTTCACATTTCATATCCGCATTATTCAGAAGCTCGACAAGAAGATCTCTTGTTATACCAGGTAATACACTGCCATCTTTCGGTGGTGTTTTTACAGTACTTCCCTGCACGATAAATACATTACTCGCAGCACCTTCAGTGACCTGATCGCCCCGAATGAGTATTGTTTCCCTGGCACCTTTCTCCTTAGCCCGGTGCCGGAGCAAAACACTTGGAAGCAGGTTAATTGCCTTGATATGGCAATATTGCCAGCGGATATCGTCATGTGTAATAGCGCTGATACCTCGATCATAACCCTTGTTCTTTATCGGATTACACATCACAAATACAGTTGGTCTGTTTCCTGTATCAATATCATGATCCCGCTCGGAAATACCACGCGTTACCTGTATGTAGAGTGACTGATTTGGAACATTTCCTTGTTTAGTCAGTGTATACAGGATGTTACTCCAGGCACGATTGTCATACGGATTTGTCATATAAACAGCATCCAGGCTATTATTGAGACGCTGCAAATGTTCCTCCAGCCGGAAAATATGTTGATTAAACACGGGGATCACCTCGTAAACACCATCAGCAAAGATAAAACCTCGATCCATAACATGGATAAACGCTTTTTCAAGCGGGATATATTCCCCATTAAGAAAGACAGTTGCCATATTTATGATTATTGAAACAGCAGTCGCACATCATCTTTCAGACGATTGAACATATTTCCTTCTGTAACAGTCTGGAGTGCAACCAGTGAATCAGTAACAAGCTGCTTGCCCGAGTAACTGACTTTCAGTGTTCCACATCTCTCCCCCTTCATTACAGGCGCTGTTATTTTCGGGTCTACTTCCACGGAGGTATTCAGGTTCTTGAACTGACCGCGTGCAACAGTGACATATAAATCGTGATCAATTCCAAGATCAAGGGCGTCGGTTTCACCTTTCCAGATCTTTGTTGTGGAAATGATTTCGTTCGCACCATACAACTTGCGTGTTTCATAGAATCTATAGCCATAATTCAGAAGTGACTGGCTGGCTGCTGTGCGGGTATTTGTGCCATCGGCACCAAGGATGACCGAGATCAGACGCATATCCTCGCGCTTTGCAGAAGTAACAAGACAGTATCCTGCTTCCTCGGTATGTCCTGTTTTAATACCATCAACCGATGAGTCACTCCATAACAACCGGTTGCGATTATGCTGCTTTATCCCGTTAAAAATAAATTCACGGATCGAATGCCATCCGTAAATATCGGGGAAATCCCTGATCAGCGCCTTGGCAAGGATTGCCAGGTCCCTTGCTGTTGTATAGTTCTGTTCATCAGGCAGGCCCGTACTGTTCATAAAATTTGTACCGGTCATACCGAGTTTCTTAGCGTAATTATTCATCATGCTTGCAAAAACATCCTCGCTGCCGGAAATGTGTTCAGCAAGCGCAACACTGGCATCATTACCCGATTGAATAATGACACCCATTAATAAGTCTTCAACAGAAACTTCCTTGTTAACCTCGATAAACATTCTGGAACCCTGCATTCGCCAGGCCCTTTCACTGACAACCACCCTGTCATCAAGCCTGATTTTGCCCGACTTCAACTCATGGCAAACAACATAGACCGTCATAATCTTTGTCAAACTGGCAGGGGGCAATCTTTCATCAATATTTTTTTCAACCAGGATATGATCACTGTTGAAATCCATGACTATATAGGATGTTGCCTTGATCTCAGGCGGTGCAGGAACGATCAGCGGCTCTGCATGTACTGATGCAGCAATGAAACACCTGGTGAAAATAACAAATAACAACAAATGATTTCGAATATTCATATCATGTTTAAAATTGAATTTTCCTGAAAAAGATTTGTGATTTTATCAGTCTACTACAATACGATGTTCCAGTACTCCGAACTGATCAAGTCTCGATACAATCGAATCCGCCATATCAATATCTGTTAATGGACCGATTCTGACACGATATACCGTTTCTCCTTCAACAACTACCTGACTTATTTTCACCAGATTTTCACCTAAAATTCCCAATCTCGTTCGCAGTTGTTCTGCATTAGGCAATTTCCCGAACGAACCAACCTGTATATAGAAACCACTTGAATTGGATACGGTAGTTGTTACCGGACGTACTGGCATACCCTCCTGTGCAAAACGGGTTGCATCAATTGCCTGTACCTCAACCAGGCCAGTCCCGTTTTTCAGAATATCGAGTTTAGCTGCGGCAGTATAGGATAAATCAATTATGCGGTTTTCATGAAAAGGCCCTCTGTCATTCACCTTCAGGATAACGCTGCGGCCATTCCCGATATTTGTTACCTGAACATAGGTAGGTAAAGGTAACGTTTTATGGGCTGCAGTCATTGCATACATATTATAGGTCTCACCACTGGATGTCCTGCGCCCGTGAAATTTCTTGCCATACCACGATGCAATGCCCTTTTGTACAAATCCCCTGCTGTCCCGCATGACATGGTATTGTTTCCCCATGACGACGTAGGAATCCGGATTTCCGTAACGGCTCCGAGGTTCATTTTTTGGCACTGCGTCAAGCACTGAAGAAATATCAACGCCTTCCTGAGGTGGGCCATCATCACGTTCGCTTGTTACGCCACATGCTCCGATCAACAGGGTAAATCCGATTATGAATACTGTTTTAATGAACAACATGCCGGAGGTAAAAATACGGTTTACTGTATGAATTATCTATTCCACATGAGCATTTTCTGTTTTGCATAACTTTCCCGAATCCTCTCTGCCAATTGAAATACGGCCATTGCGTATTGGGAGCTGTGATTATATCGTGTAATAACATAAAAATTATGCATGCCCAGCCAGAATTCATAACCGTTACCTGTCTCCAGTTCAATGAGTTTAACCATAGAATCAGGTGACAACTCTTCCCTGCAATTAATTGCATATCGTTTGAGTATTTTCCTGTCAATGTTCGGTTCCAGATCTTCTGTAATTAGTTCCTTGTAGCGATCCCCGGTAACCATGGCTTGTATGGCAATTAATTCTCCTGCCCGCCAGCCATGTTGCTGGAAATAATTGCCAACACTCCCGATCGCGTCTACCGGGTTTTTCCATATATCCGTATGTCCATCATGATCAAAATCGACAGCATAATTACGATAGCTGCTGGAAATAAATTGCGGGATGCCCATGGCTCCCGCATAGGATCCCGTGATAGATAGTGGATCGAGTTCCTGTTCTCGCGTCAGGAGCAGGTATTGTTCGAGTTCCGATTGAAAAAAACCACCCCGCTCCGGATAATTAAAACCAAGAGTTGCCAGAGAATCAATGACCCTGTACTTACCCGTATTTCGGCCATACTGTGTTTCTACACCAATAATTGCAATAATGATTTCAGGGGGCACCCCGAACCGATCTTCTGCATCACGTATTTGCTGGTCATACCGTTGCCAGAAACTAACCCCCTGTTCAATCCGATCCGGCTGGAGAAATATCAGGCGATACTTATACCAGGGAAGCTTTTCTGCCGGCCTTGATATCGCCTCGAGCACTGCTTTGGAAATCTTGATATTGCTGAAAAGTTCGCGTAAACCATTCCTGTCAAATCCGTGGGCCATCTCCATTCTGGAGATAAAATCAGTCACATTTCCTTGCTCAAGGATCTGCGCATGACATAAACTGCCCGGCAGACTGATTGCCAGCAAAAAGATGCCGGATATCCTGACCATGTATCGCTAGAATGACAGGAAACGACGATGCGTATGAATAGCCATCAAAATACCGAATGCCACCATCAGTGTTACCATGGATGTACCCCCCAGGCTGACCAGTGGCAACGGGACTCCAACAACGGGAAGCTGCCCTGTCACCATGCCCATATTGACCAATATATAAACAAAAAAAGTGAGGATCAACGCCCCTGCCAGTAATCGTCCATAGGTTTGCTGTGCATTGACCGTGATGTACACACCGCGAATTATTATGAACATATAAATACACATCAATAATATTACCCCCATCAAACCATATTCTTCACAAAAAACGGCAAAAATAAAATCCGTCGAACGTTCAGGGAGGAATTCAAGATGTGATTGTGTTCCGTTTAACCAGCCCTTTCCATAAATACCACCCGAGCCGATTGCGATCTTGGATTGTATTATGTGGTACCCTGCCCCCAGTGGATCCTGCCCCGGGTCAAGGAAGGTAATCACCCGTTGTTTTTGATAATCATGCATCGAATACCAGATAATGGGGGCCGAGATGGCTGCCATTAATGCCAGCGTCAATAATAAACGCCAGCGCATTCCCGCAATAAACAATATAGAGAAACCGGCGGCTGTCACCAGTAGTGATGTTCCCAGGTCAGGTTGTTTTGCGATTAGGAGCACGGGGATAATGATCAAACCACAGGCAACCATAACCCTGCCGGTTGCCGGTGGCAATGATTTATCCGACAGATACCAGGCAATTACCATCGGCACAGCCAGTTTCATGATCTCGGAAGGCTGAAAACGGAAGATGCCTATATCAAGCCAGCGTTGTGCACCCTTGCCAATCTCTCCGACAACCAGCACGGCAACCAGGAGCAGTAACCCAAACAGATAAAGCCATAATGACCAACGCGCAATCTGATCAGGAGAGAATTGGGCGACAACAAACATAAATAGTAATGCCATGACCATTCTCGATGCCTGTCTGATAACGACCTCATTATCCTGCCCGCTTGCGCTGTATAATACCATCAGACCAATACCGCATAATACGAACAGGCCTGTCAACAGAGGCAAATCAATATGCAGACGTCCGGTTATAGACTGATCATCCAATGACATTTTCATGAATTGATGTTGTTCTGTTCCAGAAGATAATGATCAAACAAACGCCTGGCAATTGGAGCCGCTGTCCTGGAACCACCCCCTCCGTTTTCGACTATAATGGCAACAGCGATTTTAGGTGCTCCCACCGGTGCGAATGCGATAAATAATGCATGGTCCTGAAATTCATCCGGGATTTCCTCTTTTTTATATTCTTCGTCCTGGGCTATGCCAATCACCTGGGCTGTTCCCGTTTTTCCGGCAAAACGGTATTTGGCATCCAGACCTGTCTGCCTTGCCGTCCCCCCTGGTCCATGAACCACATCCTCCATGGCACTGATTATTTCACCCCAGAAAGCCGGGTTACGGATCACGATCTGTTGCTTTTCAAGCCCGGGGACGGAGATGACCTCATCTGTTATCGCATCACGTATTTCTGCGATCAGACGCGGTTTCATCATCATCCCATGACTGGCCAGGGCAGCTGTCGCCTTTGCCAGTTGTAATGGCGTTACCAGCATATAGCCCTGTCCAATCCCCATAATCAGCGTTTCTCCCGGATACCAGGGTTGACCGAAAGTCTTCTGTTTCCAGTCCCTGGATGGCAGTACTGCGCCGGTTTCACCACCAATATCAATACCTGTTTCCTTGCCAAAACCAAAATCACTTAATCCTGCCTGGATTCGATTGATACCAAGATCATGTGCCAAATTGTAGAAATAGACATCGCATGACTGTGTAATTGCCTTTTTTAAACCAGTATATCCATGGCCATATTTTTTCCAGTCACGATAGCGATGTTCGCTTCCCTGAAGTGAATACCAGCCAGGACACCATGTTTCATCCGCCAGGTGCCGCATGCCGGAATTAAGTGCAATCAATCCCAGAAATGGCTTTATTGTTGAGCCGGGAGGGTATTTCCCCTGCATCACCCGGTTGATTAAGGGATTCTCATTTGACAGTAACAGCTGGTTGTATGATTTCTCATCAATGCCATTCACGAAGGGATTTGGATCATAGCCAGGTGAACTGACCATGGCCAGAACATCACCATTTTCCGGATTAATAGCGACGATTGCCCCGCGTTTCCCCTTTAACGCATCAACAGCGACGCGCTGAAGAGAAATATTAAGTGTTAAATGCAGGTTTTGACCCGGTTTAGGTGCGGTTTTATCGAGTACGCGAATAATACGTCCCTGGGCATTTACTTCAACCTGCTGATAGCCCACCTTGCCATGCAGGATTTCTTCATACGCCTTTTCAACCCCCGATTTACCTGTGTGGGTGGACCCGCTGTAGTCAGTGGTATCAAGTGACTTGAGATCGTTCTCATCGATCCGCCCGACATAACCGACGGCATGTACAACTCCAGCGCCCAGGGGATAATAGCGATTAAGTCGAGCCCTGATATCAACCCCGGGAAATAAATGCCGGTTGACTGCAAACTGTGCGACTTCATCTTCACTCAGGTTAAAACGCAGGGGGATACTCTCAAAGCGGCGTTTCTTTTTCAAAAGACCCTGAAATCGACTGATATCTGTTTCTTCAATCAGGATCATTTTACCCAGACGGTTTACCACATCCCCCAGTCTGTCGATCTGCTCAGGCACAAGTTCAAGGCTGAATGATGGCCGGTTTTCAGCAAGCAGAATACCATCCTGGCTGAAAATCAAACCCCGGATTGGTGGAATCGGCAGGATCTTGACACGGTTTTGCTGTGAAAGAGTCGTAAAATGATCATGCATAATTACCTGTAAATAAAAAACACGCAGTACAATCAACAGTAGCAGGAACAGCATGAAAAAACTGGCAAAGTAAATACGCCGTCGGATGAGTTGCGCTTCTTCACCAATATCTTTAAGAGTAAACTCCTTGGGCATCGAAACGTTCGTCTGAATCAGGATATGAGATATTTTCGACGAATATCTCTGAGCACGATAAACAGCCACGGCCACAACAACATGCTGGTAAAGGCAGGCATCCAGTAAGTCCAGTTATTCGGTGGCACCCCCATCATGCCCCTTATCCATAAGGAAATAAATTCATACAATAATAAATAGATACAGACGAGTACTGCCTGTTGTGTCAGTGGAAATACGCGCATGCGCTGATAGGACTTCAAACAAAGATAGGCAATAATGGCCAGTCCCAGCGCATTTTGGCCCAACACAGTTCCCTGCTGGACATCCAGCAACAACCCCAGTACCCAGCCGATACCGATCCCCACTCTATCGGGCAATGCCATGCACCAGTAGATAAGTACGATTGCCACCCAGGAGGGCCGCCAGTAAATTGCCCAGTCAGGCAAGGGCATTGCCATCAACATCATTGCGATGACAAAGCTTAAAACAATGATCCAGCCTCCCTGATGCCTGTCAAAGATCATGGATTGATCGCCAAATCGGGTGACCCGGATTTCATTGAAGGGTGTTCATTCGGCCACACCATTAATACCTCACGACTCTGTTCCAGTCTGGCACTGGGCTTCACTTTCACTGTTGCAAATGGTTCCCCGGGATCAAAGCTGATAGCGGAGACAATACCCACAGGATAACCCGGCGGGAAACGCTGTCCCAGTCCGGATGAAATGATCAGGTCGCCTTCCCTGATATCAGCATTATTGGGAAGATTCTCAAGTTGCAGGGAATCACTCTCGCCGGTACCCACCGCAATTGCCCGCAGCCCATTTCGATTTATCTGCACCGGCAAGGCATGGGTTGGATCAGTAATCAGGAGAACGGTACTGGAAAATGGACCTGCATGAATTATCTGGCCCATAATCCCCGATGCATCCACGATGGGCTGCCCATCATAGGCACCTTCACGCTGACCCTTGTTGATGACTATCTGGCGTCGAAATACCTGCTGATCAACAGCGAGTAGCTCAGCAACAAGAACACGATCATTCAACCTGAATGATGATTCGAGTAACTCACGCAACCGTTTATTCTCTGCCTCCAGAATTGAAAAACGCTGCAACTTTGAACTTAACAGCAACTGTTGTTCCCTGAGACGGGAATTTTCATCCACCAGATTATTGCGGGTTACCAGCGTATTCGATGCCCATTCAAACGCAACGACGGGTAAATTCACGATATATTGTAACGGGTAAACAGCAGCAGAAAGCGAGGAACGGAGAACTTGTAGATGACTATAGTGATGATCAACAATCATTAAAATGATTGATGTCGCTATAAACAGCAATATGCGTACATTGGCTGACGGGCTTTTCAGGAACAGGGTAGTAATAACCGTACTCCTCTAATACCAGAATCGTGATATCAATTACTCAACTGCAAGGATATCGTTACCATACTCCTCTATCATTTCCAGATAGCGACCACCGCCACGTGCCACACAGGTGAGAGGGTCTTCGGCAATAATCACCGGCAATCCCGTTTCCTCCATTAACAGACGATCCAGATCACGCAGAAGCGCTCCGCCACCGGTGAGCACCATACCGCGTTCGGCAACATCCGAACCCAGTTCCGGTGGTGTTTTTTCCAGGGCATTCTTAACGGCTCCAACAATCCCCGACAGCGGTTCCTGCAAGGCTTCCAGGATCTCGTTACTGTTCAGGGTGAAACTGCGCGGGATGCCTTCTGCCAGATTCCTCCCCCTGACTTCCATCTCCCTGATCTCATTTCCCGGATACGCACACCCGATTTCATGTTTTATGCGTTCTGCAGTTTGCTCACCAATCAGACTGCCGTAATTGCGACGCACATAGTTGACAATTGCCTCATCGAAACGATCACCCCCGATCCTGACTGAATCGGAAAAAACAATTCCATTAAGTGAGATAATTGCTACCTCCGTCGTACCCCCCCCGATATCAAGCACCATTGAACCACGTGCATCACTGACCGGCATACCGGCACCAATCGCTGCCGCCATTGGTTCTTCAATCAAATGGACACTGCTTGCCCCGGCACCGGCGGCGGACTCGCGTATAGCACGCCGCTCCACCTGGGTCGATCCACAGGGGACTGCCACAAGCACCCTCGGGCTGGGTTTGAACAGGGTATTGCCAAGGGCTTGATGGATAAAATATTGCAGCATCTTTTCGGTTACCGTGAAATCAGCTATCACGCCATCTTTCAAGGGGCGAATAGCGATAATATGACCTGGGGTACGGCCCAGCATGCGCTTGGCTTCCGTTCCCACGGCACGAATTGACTTGGCATTGAAAGTATCACCATCCTTGCGGATAGCCACAACGGAGGGTTCGTTCAGGACAATCCCTTTGCCACGGACGTAGATCAGGGTATTGGCCGTTCCCAGGTCAATGGATAAATCATTGGAAAACAGGCCTCTTAATTTATTAAACATAAATAAAACCGGGTTTTACGTTAAAAAAACAGAATCTGGCCCGGAGAGCGTATATCCAGCGTCCGGAAATTGACCCGTTCGGGAAAATCTGCCCATAAATTCGCTGATCATGCGCGATCTCAGACTCCTGCAAGATCACCTTTATGAAAGGTGGTACTGTAGCAACGGGGAAGGCTTTGGGCAAGCTGTGTTATGTGATAAATTTTTACCTTTCAATAAATAACGGTTGAGTCTTTATGTCTCTCGATAGAACAGATGTAGAAAAAATTGCCTGGCTGGCCCGGTTGTCTCTGGAAGAGCAGGATATCCCTGACTATGTCCAGAACCTGTCCAGTATCCTGGCACTGGTAGATCGCATGAATTCCGTCAATACCAGGGATATAACCCCATTGGCACACCCGCTGGATCTTCAGGCCCGCCTGCGTAACGATGACGTCATCGAGACAAATCAGCGCGATCATTTTCAGAAGAACGCCCCGGCTGTTCAAGGTGGCTACTATCTGGTACCTAAAGTTATTGAATAAACACAACCAGAAATATAACCCGTATACAATCAAATAATTATCCGTCGTCATGGATTGGCAATAACAAGCATGCATACAAAAACACTAGCTGAACTATCCAGTGCACTTCACAAAAAGGATTTTACGAGTGAAGAGCTTACACGCACCTGTCTTGATCGCTGCCGGAAATTCAATCCGTCACTGAACTGCTTCATTACGATTGATGAAGAACATGCCATTAATCAGGCTAGGGAAGCAGATAAACGTTTACAATCAGGTACTTCCGATCCACTGACTGGCATCCCGGTTGCGCACAAGGATATCTTTTGTACAAATGGTCTCAAAACTTCCTGCGGATCAAGGATGCTCGATAATTTCATTGCGCCTTATGATGCAACCGTCGTGACCCGGCTGAATGCAGCGGGGATGGTAACGCTGGGGAAGACCAATATGGACGAATTCGCCATGGGTTCATCCAATGAAACCAGCTTTTATGGTGCGGTTTTCAATCCCTGGGATACTAAATATGTTCCTGGGGGATCATCCGGAGGCTCCGCCAGCGCAGTCGCTGCGCGGCTTGCTCCGGCAGCGACCGGTACCGACACCGGTGGTTCTATCCGACAGCCAGCCTCACTTTGTGGTATAACCGGTCTCAAACCCACCTACGGCAGGGTTTCCCGCTATGGGATGATTGCCTTTGCCTCAAGCCTTGATCAGGGAGGACCGATGACACGGACCGCTGAAGATGCTGCCATGATGTTGAGCGTAATGGCCGGTTTTGACGAACGTGATTCGACCTCTGCCGGATATCCTGTCGATGATTACACGGCGTCACTTGGTAATGATATCAATGGACTCAGGATCGGTTTACCGAAGCAGTACTTCAATGAAGGCCTTGATACTGCCGTTGCTGAAGCCATCAATATTGCTATCAGGGAACTGGGAAAACTGGGCGCCTGTTGCCGTGAGGTGGATCTGCCCAATTCGGAACTTTCCATCCCGGCATACTATGTGGTTGCACCTGCAGAATGTTCCTCAAACCTGGCACGTTATGATGGAGTGCGTTATGGCTATCGATGTACAAATCCGAAAGATTTGAATGATCTCTTTTGCCGTTCCCGTGGCGAAGGTTTTGGCCGGGAAGTGAAACGCCGGATCATGATCGGAACCTATGTACTCTCGGCCGGCTACTATGATGCCTATTATCTCAAGGCACAACAGATCCGGCATCTGATATGTGATGATTTCCGGAATGCCTTCAACGAGGTCGATATCATCATTGGGCCGACAGCGCCCGGCCCTGCGTTTAAACTGAATGAACGGATGGATGATCCAATCAGCATGTATCTCTCGGATATCTATACCGTGTCGGTCAACCTGGCCGGCCTGCCCGCCCTTTCTGTCCCGGCCGGCTTCGTCAATCATCTTCCCGTCGGTATGCAGATGATTGGTAATTATTTCAGTGAATCGCAGCTATTAAACATCGCTCATCAATTTCAGCTGGTCACCGACTGGCATAAACAAATACCAGAAGGTTTTCAATAGATTATGGAATGGGAGCCGGTTATCGGACTTGAGATCCACGCCCAGTTGGCAACGAAGAGCAAGATCTTCTCCGGGGCGGCAACGGCCTATGGCGCCGATCCAAACGTGCAGGCCTGCGCCGTGGACCTCGCGCTGCCTGGCGTCCTGCCGGTAATCAACAAGGAAGTCATCAGGATGGCGATCACATTCGGTCTCGCTATCGATGCCGGAATCCCGGGGCGTTCCATTTTTGCCCGCAAGAATTATTTTTACCCGGACCTGCCCAAGGGATACCAGATCAGCCAGTACGAACTGCCCATTGTCAGCCATGGTCGGATTGAAATCCGGCTGGAGGATGGCAGTGTCAAGACCATTGGCATCACCCGGGCCCACCTGGAGGAAGACGCCGGCAAATCAGTACACGAAGGTTTCATGGACAGATCCGGTATCGACCTCAACCGGGCAGGGACACCCCTGCTTGAGATCGTCTCGGAACCGGATATGCGCACAGCCAATGAAGCCATCGCCTACATGAAAAAAATCCACTCTCTCACGCGTTATCTGAAGATTTGTGATGGCAACATGCAGGAAGGCTCCTTCCGTTGTGATGCGAATGTTTCGATCCGGCCCAAAGGTCAGGAAAAACTGGGTACACGTGCCGAACTTAAAAACCTCAATTCCTTCCGCTTTGTTGAACAGGCGATCAATTACGAGATCGAACGCCAGATCAGCATCATTGAATCCGGCGGTAAAATCATGCAGGAGACCCGCCTGTATGATCCCGTTAAAAATGAGACCCGGCCCATGCGCAGCAAGGAGGAGGCGAATGATTACCGTTATTTCCCGGATCCGGATCTCCTGCCCGTGCAAATCGACAGGGAAACCATCGAGGCGATCCGCCGGCTACTACCCGAATTACCGGACGCCAAACGCGCACGATTTATGCGTGACTATGGCCTGTCCGATTACGACAGCAGTAACCTGACCGCAAGCCCGGAACTGGCTGATTATTTTGAAGCAACCGTAAAATCTGCGGCGGGAGAATCCAAATTGAGCGCTAACTGGATCATGGGAGAATTCACCGCGGCACTCAATCGTGAAAGCCGGGACATCAGCAGGAGTCCGGTCTCGGCAGAAATGCTGGGTGGTCTGATCCGGCGCATCCGGGACAATACGATTTCAGGCAAGATCGCCAAACAGGTCTTTGAGGCCATGTGGAATGGCGAGGGCAATGCCGATGCCATCATTGAAAAGAAGGGTTTGAAACAGGTCACCAATACGGATGCTATAGAAAAAATGGTCAATGACGTCATCGCCGCCCACCCGGAACAGGTCGAACAATTCCGCGCAGGCAAGGACAAGGTACTGGGCTTCCTCGTCGGCCAGATCATGAAACAATCCCAGGGCAAGGCAAATCCACAGCAGGTCAATGAATTAATAAAGGAAAAACTGGGGAAGGTCTGAATATGTCCATCCGGTACTTGTTCAGGGTGTTGTTTATTATTCAACCGAATATATTGCCATATCAACGTGATATGGATACTTCTCCATGGTAAGGGGTCAGTGTCTGAGTTATCCCCACGAATAATCATGTTTGCCATTGCTGCTCTTGCAGCAAGTCATTGAGCTGAATCCATGCGGCATCAATATTGTTCCTGGTTAATCGTATTCTCGTTTCATGAATCATCTGCAGTCCAATAAAAATAGTGGATAACCCCCGTTTGTGACGGATACTGTTGGCCTGAAATGGATAATGTTGACCACTGAAGACGGTGGCCAGTCCTAATAACCACAATACGATGAAGGCCAGATCCGCGATTAACAATAGCATCTGCAAACGTGCTGCAGAACTGGTACGGTGATAGTCGAGGCCCAGTCCGAAGCGGTGACTCTTCACATCACGAAATCCTTCTTCCACCTGCATGCGTTGCCGGTAGAGGTTGACCACTTTCTTCGCCGGCATTGCTGAAGAGGGTAATGACGTCGCCAGTAACCAGGGTTCGTGTTGTGATTGGGCTTTCTTCCGGCTGTAGGCATTGGCCGCAATCTCATCCAAACGATTCTTGTGTTTACGCCCTTTTGGCGGGTCTTTATAAATGACCAATTGACACTTTACCTGATGTCGCACGGTTAACATCCCTTCACCCGGATATTGAGGCCGCGAGGAGGCCGATGCATAACAACGTCCGGCATCAAACCAACGGCCCCCGCTCGTCCAACGCAGATAATGCCGGTTCCGCACACGTCCTACCCAGTCCCAGCCGATGGATTCAACCAGTCGAAACCACGTTGTCCTGAAGCCCGCATCCGTCACCAGAATGGGGCGGCAATGGGCTGGGAATAACGCCTTGAGTTGTTCAAGAAACCGTTGGTGGGTAACCCGTTTCTCTTTCGTCGCATTCGTAGGTACTTCTTCATACAAGGTGAGCGCACGGCCCGCAGCCACCAGCGCTGCCCGCAACACAAAATGTTGTTTGTACTCGTCCATGTCCGACCAATCAATCAGGACCACCGGGCGCGTTTGTGACCCAATCAGCAACTGCCACAAGGACCGGTAGACTTCGATGCTTCCCCCGTGAAGATGGACATTGGAAAGCAACCGGTCCGTGCGTTTACTATTATGTTTATAACTCGTTCCGCTTCGTATTGACCGGCCCATGTCTGTGACCGTCAGCCGCCGCCCGATTAATACTGCCATTACATTGGCCGCCAGTGATTCACGACGGGCTTTATGCATCCATTCACATGTATTTCTCAGTAATTTGTGTAACACTGCTTGTGCCTGCATGGTGGCTTTCTCCGGTTTGACCTTGATTCGCATCTTGATCAGATCGAAATTCATCATGCAGGTTCAATTTTCAAAAATATAAATACCTAACGTATTGTTTTAGATCGATTTTTAATAAATATCTGCGGGGATAACTCAGGGTCAGAACCCTTTAAACACTATAGGTAACAAAGTCTCAACTATCCAGACAGTAAGTGGGTCAATACACGATAGTTGTTCAATTCAATAGTCCATACCATGAGTAAAATCCATGCCTATGGTGGAATGATTCGCTAGATGAAACGGGGAAGCACGACAGAGATAAAAGGAACTCAAAAAACTCTGTGAACAACTACTACAAATCACACGAGCCTTTATACCTGGCCATCATCATTTCAGTATAACCTCGATGAGTATGACTCCAGAGAGCCCCTTTCAAGAACGGCCTTTACTGCAGGTTCGTCAGATGCCTGCAATGGACCTGTTCATCAGGCACATAGCCGAGCCGGCAGTTGCCCCGATCGCTGTAATCGGCCTGTATTTCACACCTGTCTTGTTGTTCGGGTGTGTTAATCGTGGACTCATGGCGTTAACGGTCGTGCTCATATCGACTGTGGCCGCCTTTGTCACAGCCGGTCTTGGTTTACGTGCGAAGGCGCAGAACCATCCTTCATCGAGCTGGTGGCTGTCTTCGACACTCATCCTTTTGCTGCCGATCGTTCTGGTTCTGGATCCGTTAGGCTGATTACTGCCAACACAAAATCATTACGACAGATTGCGGTAGCGGTTAACAGTGTTCTGTAGCTGTGAACGAACATAACCCTGCTTGATTGAGGATATATACGCACATCGTCAATGCATGCAGGTCTATACCCCGGTAATGCTGGCAAGTCATAGATAACACTCTTGTTTTTTATTATCGTACCTGTCTGTCATTCAACACTGGTATACATTTTTACGTATTGCATCCTGGAAAAGACATTTGTATCCATATGCTTCCTGAGAGAGCCTTTTATCTCCCTGATGGAAGAATAATTATTCTTTTCCATCCAGTCTGTGATCTCCTTAAGTAATTCTTTGATAACTGAAAAACCGTTCTTATACAAAACAGAACACAGTTGAATGGTACTTGCCCCTGACATCAATAATTTGAGGCAGCTCCTGGCATCATGCACACCAGTGGTCGCACTCAGATCACACTTGACTTCATTATGTAAAAGGGTTATCCAGCGCAAGGTGTTGCCAATATATTGTGAATTACTCAATCGCATTGTATGGATCACCTCTTTCGTGTCGATATCAAAATCCGGTGTAAAAAACCAGTTGAACAGTACGAGGGCATTCACACCGTCAGCATCCAGTGTTTTTGCAAAATTAATCAATGAGGTGAAATAGGGCCCAATCTTGAACATGATCGGGATGGTAATATGCTTTTTCAGTTCCCTTAGTATTTCATAATAAGCATTTTCAACCTGACTGCTATCCTGGAACCTGATGGGTGGGAAATTATCCAGTTTATCGTAATATTTCTGATCAAATTCCGGGTGTGATATGTGTTCCTTATGGGGTAGTATGCTGATATTCAGTTCCAGTGCATCTGCACCTGCAGCCTGTATTTTCCTGGCATAATCAACCCACAGGGATGAACTTGTACAATTTATGCTCGCAATAATCGGAATACTACAGGTACGTTTGGCTTTATCTATTAAATTCAGATATTCATGCAGGTCATAACCCCTTAAATAATCATATTCTTCAGGATGGTGGATGGTAATACCACTCTGTAGCTTTGCAATATCAGCAAGAATTTCCTCTTCAAATACGGACCTGAGTACAACCGCACCTGCCCCGGAATCATCGGCTCTTTTTACCCCGTCAATATCCTTGGTCAAACCTGAACTGGATACGATGAGTGGATTTTTCAATGTCAAACCAGCATATTTAGTCACAGTATCAGTCATCTGACTTCCCCATATAGTTACCTGATTTTAAAAAAATGATTATCGAAGTATTTGCGAAACTATTCAATCACCTTCTTCCCGTGCGTGAGGCACCTGGAAATGGAACATGAAAACAGGGGTATCCAATTCCAGTCCACCCACCATAGCCAGGGTTCTTGAAAGGAACAGCGCAAGAAATTAGCCTGAAACGCATTTATATAACCTCTATACGGGCACCAACACCTAGTGATAAAGTCTTTGCTGAATCACCCTGATTTATTGCGATTTCAATCAGACCACTGGAATTTTTATACCAGAATATGTGTCCTGCCTGTACACAAGAGAATGTATCTGCATACAGTATTTCCTGATTGGCAATCCTTAAGATTTTGTCATCACTTATAATCTCTGCACGGATGCCGGTTATACAATTTCCAAAATTATCAATATAGATTATCTCGGCAAGATCATCCGGCCAGTGGTTCCTGTCCTTCCATTTGAAGCTTGTGCCCGGCACGCCATCACCATTTGCAAGCATGGCACAAACAGGGGCATAAAGATCGCGACCATGGAAACTTGCAGACAGTTTTTCCGGCAACCAGGTAATTTCCAGGCAATCAATGGATGATTTGTGACGTGCCACAATATCAAACAGACCATTATCTGGCCCGACAAACCAGCGATTATCGATCCTCAGCACAACCGGTTTGTCTTTGAAACTCCCTACACCAGGGTCAACCACACAAAAAAAGATCGTCCCGGGAGGAAAATCTTTCGTATAGGCATCAAGCAGATAGGCACAGGCTTTTGGATTCTGTTTCGGGGCATCTGCAAATAAGTTGATGACATTTTCTTTTGGCGCATGCTGAAGCAAGACTGCCTGTACCTGACCGATGTAAGGACCTTCAATCCCATAATCTGTAAATAGAATAATCATGCAAACCTCTCCCAGAAATTTATAGTCATTATTTTAAAATACTGGTAACGAATTAACAGGCAGCAATCGTTGATACATAACAACATAATACAGGCCCAACGAGTACATTTTTTAAGAAATCTCAGATTATTCATGGTTTCCGCTGGACAGGGAGGTTCCGGCATTTTCAATAGCTGTCAAGCCATTGATAATGTGAGAAAAACCAATCTCATTTTTACTTTTACGCATACCCTCCATGGTATACGCCCTTCGGGTCAGTGCTTGCGCACTGTTCAAAATCGCTCCAGGCGATTTTGTCGCGGTCTGAAAATTCCAGGACCGCGGTACCCCCTGGTGGGGCAAGAAATTATTCAGACTTTTTTAAAATAAAAAACCGGGCATTACCCGGTTTAATATTACAGAATTGACGGTTGTTATTATTGTTAAACTTCTGCGTTTTTGTCATCACCTTCAATACTGACGGGTCTGCCTACCAATTCCACAATGGCCATCGGGGCCTTGTCACCAGCACGATATCCGCATTTCAGGATTCGCAGATAGCCGCCCGGACGCTCCTTGTAGCGTGGACCCAATTCGTTGAATAACTTTGTTACAATGCCACGATCACGTAGCCGTGAATATGCCAGACGCCGCTTGGCTACCGAATCGTTTTTTGCCATGGTAATCAAGGGCTCAGCCACACGACGTAATTCCTTCGCCTTGGGCAGGGTCGTCTTGATTATCTCGTGTTGCATGAGCGACACGGTCATGTTCCTGTACATCGCCTTGCGATGTGAACTGTTACGATTCAGTTTTCGACCACTCTCTCTATGACGCATTTTACTTCTCTCTTGTTATCATGCGGACGCTGATTCCCTGTCTTCATATAATCCTGGTGGCGGCCAATTCTCCAGTCGCATACCCAGAGACAGTCCACGTGTAGCCAGGACATCCTTGATTTCGGTAAGTGATTTTTTTCCAAGGTTTGGTGTTTTTAGCAATTCAACCTCGGTACGCTGAATCAAATCACCGATATAATATATGCTTTCAGCCTTCAGGCAGTTTGCTGAACGCACAGTCAGTTCCAGATCATCTACCGGACGCAGCAGGATTGGATCGATTTCCGGTTCATTACTGGCTGCCGTTTCAACAGCTTCTTCAGCTTCAAGATCAACGAATACCTCCAGCTGACTGCGCAGGATACTTGCCGATTCCCGAACTGCGTTTTCCGGATCGATTGTGCCATTGGTTTCGATCACCATAACCAGCTTGTCCAGATTGGTCCGCTGGTCGACGCGTGCATTCTGTACTTCATAGGAAACACGACTGATTGGACTGAATGAGGCATCCAGTTTCAACCTGCCTATCGCCTGATCGCCCTCTTCACTTCCTCCGATAACCACCGGCCTGTAACCACGACCGCGAGCCACTTTCATGATCATGCTTAATTCACCCGCCTTGGTCAGGTTGGCAATAAGATGATCGGGATTGGCAATTTCCACATCATGGTCAACCGTAATATCCCTTGCCCGAACCTCGCCAGGACCACTTTTTTTGAGTGTCAGGGTTGCTTCATCTTTGGCATGCATCTTGATTGCCAGTCCCTTGAGATTCAACAGAATATCGGTGACATCTTCCTGAACACCTTCAATGGCCGTATATTCATGTAATACACCATCGATCTCCACTTCGACCACGGCACAACCGGACATGGAAGAAAGCAATACACGGCGCAATGCATTTCCCAGGGTATGACCGAACCCCCTGTCCAAGGGTTCAATGATGATCTTGGCACAGGTAGCACTGATGGGTTCAACATCAACCCGGCGTGGCTTCAATAGTTCTTCAAAAATAGACGTCATGCGCTAAACCTCCAGTAGGCTTACTTGGAGTAGAGTTCTACAACGAGCTGTTCATTAATATCGGCAGACAAATCACTCCGTTCCGGAACCGACATAAAGACACCTTCCATTTTCTTAACATTTACTTCAACCCATTCGGGTATACCATACTGCTCTGCCACAGACAGGGATTCCTTGATACGCAGTTGCGTTTTGCATTTTTCACGAATCGCTACAGTATCGCTAACTCTGACCTGATACGACGGAATGGTCACAGCCTTGCCATTAACCGTAATCGCCTTGTGACTCACCAGCTGCCGTGCTTCGCTGCGTGTACAGCCAAAACCCATCCGGTAGACAACATTATCAAGTCTGCATTCAAGCATTTTTAACAGGTTTTCACCGGTGGATCCCTTATGGCGTGCTGCTTCCTTGTAATATTTGCGGAACTGCCTTTCCAGCACACCATATATCCGGCGCAATTTCTGCTTTTCACGAAGCTGCAGGGCATAGTCGGAGAGTCGTTTCTGCCTTCCAGCATGAACACCCGGAATTTTGTCGATCTGACATTTTGACTCCAGGGGGCGTGCCCGGCTCTTTAATAAAAGATCCGTCCCTTCACGTCGACTAAGCTTGCATTTCGGTCCCAGATATCGTGCCATCTTGCCTCTCCTGAATATTAAACCCGACGTCTTTTCGGTGGACGACACCCGTTGTGCGGAACGGGGGTAACATCTGTAATGTTGGTAATCTTCAAACCGACGGCATTCAATGCTCGTACTGCAGACTCACGCCCTGGTCCCGGCCCCCTGATAAAGACTTCCAGGTTCTGCATTCCGAATTCCCGCACCGCTTCACCTGCTTTCTGCGAAGCTATCTGTGCTGCAAATGGCGTACTCTTCCGCGAACCACGGAAACCGCTGCCCCCTGACGTTGCCCAGGAAAGGGTATTCCCCTGTCGATCAGTGATAGTAATAATCGTGTTATTAAAGGAGGCATGAATATGGGCTATGCCATCCACGACGGTCTTTTTTACACGCTTGCGGGTACGAGTAGTTGCTTTTGCCATTCGATTTACCTGTATAAATTACTTTTTTACAATCCGTCTTGGACCCTTGCGGGTTCGAGCATTGGTACGGGTGCGCTGTCCACGGACAGGCAGACCGCGGCGATGCCGTATGCCTCGATTGGTACCCAGATCCATCAACCGCTTGATATTCATTGATATTTCACGCCGTAAATCACCTTCCAGATTGTACTTGACAACTTCAGCACGTATTTTGTCCAGGTCTTCCTCGCTCAGATCACGTACTTTCGTTTGTTTATGCAGACCCGTTGCATCACAAATCAACCAGGCTCGTGATCGCCCGATCCCGAATATATGGGTCAATGCAATATTCAGATGCTTGTTGTCCGGTATGTTTACGCCTGCTATACGAGCCATTGAATTATTTCTCCACTACGTTTGCGTGCCTTAACCCTGACGCTGCTTATGGCGAGGGTCTGTACAGATAACCCGTACTGTCCCCCTTCGGCGAATGATTCTGCAATTGCGGCAGATTTTTTTAACTGATGCTCTCACCTTCATCGCTGTTCTCCGTGCAGTAAACCTCGACTCATCGTCGACGCCCGTAACTTTTCAGATTGGCTTTTTTCAAGAGTCCTTCATATTGATGGGACATCAAATGAGCCTGTATCTGTGACATAAAATCCATGACAACAACAACGATGATTAACAGGGAAGTACCGCCAAAATAGAAAGGAACATTGAACTTGAGAATAAGGAATTCCGGTAACAAGCAGACAAAAGTGATATATATCGCCCCCGCCAGGGTCAGCTTGGTCAGAACACCATCCAGAAAAACCGCTGTCTGTTCGCCTGGCCGCATACCCGGTACAAACGCACCTGATTTTTTCAGGTTTTCCGCTGTTTCCCTCGGATCGAAAACCATCGCCGTATAGAAGAAACAGAAAAAGACTATCCCCGCTGCATAACATATGACATAAATCGGTTGTCCGGGTGACAAGGTTGACGCAACATCCTGCAACCAGCGCATTCCTTCATTCTGTCCAAACCAGCTCGCTATGGTCGCCGGAAACAGAATCAGGCTTGATGCGAATATGGGCGGGATAACACCGGACATATTCAGCTTCAGGGGCAGATGACTGGACTGCCCCGCATACATCTTGCGCCCGACCTGCCGTTTTGCGTAATTCACGGTAATCCGCCTCTGCCCGCGCTCTACGAAAACCACAAAACCGGTAATAACAACTGCAAGGGCAAACAGTCCGAAAACGGCGAATAAATGCATCTCGCCTGTACGCGATAACTCCAGGGTTCCACCAATCGCCTGCGGTAATCCTGCAACTATCCCCGCAAAAATTATCAATGATATCCCGTTACCCACTCCACGTTCGGTTATCTGTTCACCCAGCCACATCAGAAACATCGTCCCGGTCACCAGTGTCGTGACGGCCGCAATTCTGAATCCTATTCCAGGATCCATCACAACAGCCTGCCCGCCTGCCTGCTGACCTTCCAGTGCCATGGCAACACCCAGGGCCTGGAATGTTGCCAGCAAAACCGTACCATAGCGCGTGTATTGTGTTATTTTGCGTCTGCCGGATTCACCTTCCTTGCGCAGTTGTTTCAGGCTGGGTTCCACCACCGTGAGCAATTGCATGATAATCGAGGCTGAAATATACGGCATAATGCCCAGCGCAACGACAGAAAAACGTCTCAAAGCCCCACCCGAAAACATGTTAAACATATCCAGGATAGTGCCACTCTGCTGGTTAAACATATCCGCCAACGCCACCGGATTGATACCCGGTACCGGAACATGGGTACAAATACGAAACACAAACAGTGCAATCAACAAGAATAAAAGCCGCTGACGCAGCTCTTTCAGCTGACCCAAGCCGGCCAGACCGCCGGGTATTGCCGGTTTAGACGCAGCCATTTATTCCTCGATCACCTTACCGCCTGCAGCTTCTATTGCAGCACGAGCACCCTTGGTGACTTTCAGACCCTTGACTATTACCTTTTTCCCCAGAGAACCTTTGGCAATAATCCTGGCCCGGATAATATCTTTCGATACCAGATTGGCTTGCTTCAGCGCGTCGAGGTCAATCGTCTCTGCATCAATACCAGCCAATTCATGTAATCTGATCTCAGCCGTCAATTTACCAATACGCGAATGAAAACCAACCTTGGGGAGACGACGTTGTAATGGCATCTGGCCGCCTTCAAAACCGACCTTGTGATAGCCTCCAGAACGGGATTTCTGCCCCTTGGTCCCGCGCCCGCATGTCACACCGGTACCGGAGCCAAGACCACGCCCTACACGCTTGGCCTCTTTTTTTGAATCCGCATGAGGTTTAATTAAATTTAGACGCATATCATACCTCTTCTAGCGCCAGCAAATAGGATACCTTATTGATCATGCCCCGGTTTTCCGGCGTATCATCAACCGTCACGGTATGCCCGATCCGTCTCAAACCCAGTCCGGCAACACATGCCTTATGCGCCTTGAGTCGTTTGTTGATACTGCGCTTCAACGTTACCTTTATTTTGTTATCTTTACTGGCCATGTCTAACCTGTAATTTCCTCAACCGTTTTGCCACGTTTTGCTGCGATATATTCCGGCGATGCAATTGACTGCAATCCCTTTATCGTGGCACGCACAACATTGATCGGATTGGTTGACCCAATCGACTTGGAAAGAACATTATGCACACCGACCACTTCAAAAACAGCACGCATCGGTCCGCCCGCGATGATGCCTGTACCTTCGGAAGCTGGTTGCATGTAAACCCTGGCAGCACCGTAATCAGCTGTCGTGGCATAATGCAGTGTGCCTTCTTTTAACGGGACAGATACCATATTACGCCGGGCATCTTCCATTGCCTTTTGTATGGCTATGGGGACTTCCCTTGCTTTCCCAAGTCCTATACCAACTTTCCCGTTACCATCACCAACAACTGTCAGGGCTGCAAATCTAAACTGGCGACCACCTTTTACCACTTTGGCAACACGGTTTACCGCGACCAGTTTTTCCTGCAGCCCTTCATTTCCAGTGATTGAATCAATTAATGCCATAAATCCGTACCTCTAGAATTCCATACCCTGTTCACGTGCTGCATCAGCCAGTGCCTTGACACGCCCGTGATATTTAAAACCGGATCGATCAAAAGCAACTTTGGAAATACCAGCCTTTCTGGCTCGCTCAGCCAGCACTTTGCCAACAAGAGATGCTGCCTTGATATTACCACTGTATTCAACCTGCCCCTTTATCTCTTTATCGATCGTGGATGCACAGACAAGCACCTCGGATCCGTTCGGGGTAATAATCTGCGCGTAGACATGCCTTGGTGTCTTATGCACACAAAGGCGGTGTATCCCTTGCTGTTTAATCCTTGCCCGGGACTTTCTTGCACGGCGTAATCTATGCGTTTTCTTCTTGTTCATATCTAGCTATGCCTTCTTGGCTTCTTTACGAATTACCCGTTCATCAGAATAACGTACACCTTTACCCTTGTAAGGTTCCGGTGGCCGATAGGCCCGGATATTTGCAGCGACCTGCCCGACTTGCTGTTTGTCGATACCTTTGATTACAACTTCTGTCTGACTGGGTGTTTCTATCGTGATCCCATCAGGAATACAAAAATCAACCGGATGGGAGAATCCCAGCGTCAGGTTTAAAACCTTACCCTGCACCTGTGCGCGGTAACCGACACCAATGATTTCAAGCCTGCGTTCATATCCTTTACTGACACCGGTTACAATATTCTGTAACAAAGCCCGTGTTGTCCCCGCCACGGCCTCTGCTGATCTGGATTCCTCACTTGTCCTCGTTATCAGCATATTGTCTTCCTGCTTTACGGTAATTGCCGGATGGAGGTTATGATTTAATACGCCTTTATTACCCTTTACCGTAATGGTACAGCCATTGATGTTCACTTCAACACCAGCAGGGATTGCGACCGGATTATTTGCTATTCGAGACATATTCTGTAAACCATCAAGCGACTATACAAAGCACTTCGCCACCAATACCCTGTTTGCGTGCGCTTTTGTCTGTCATTACACCTTTTGGTGTCGATACAATTGCGGTACCAAAACCACCCATAACCTTTGGTAAGGTGTTCATGGATTTATATTTATGTAAACCCGGGCGACTTACACGCTGAAGCTTTTCAATCACAGGTTTGCCTTCAAAATATTTGAGTTCGATCACGAGTGATTTTTTGCACCCATCTTCTACCTGCTTGAAATCAGTAATAAAACCTTCTTCCTTCAGAATTGTTGCAATAGCAACCTTTAGCTTGGATGATGGTACAGTTACCTGGTGTTTCATTCGTGCATGCGCATTACGAATGCGCGTAAACATATCAGCAATAGGGTCTTGCATGCTCATACTTTATCTTCTCTTTTATCCTAACCAGTTACCAACTCGCCTTGACCAGACCCGGGATATCACCGCGCATGGCTGCTTCACGCAGTTTATTGCGACTTAATCCAAACTTACGATAAAAGCCATGTGGCCTTCCCGTAATATGGCAACGATTTCGAACACGTGATGGACTTGAATCCCGTGGCAACTTGTTCAGCATTTCTCTCGCGGCCCTGCGTTCTTCTCCACTGAGAGAGGCGTCCTTGATCCTGACTTTTAATCCGTTGCGCTTGGCCGTGAACTTTTTTACCAGCCTTATCCGCTTCTTCTCACGGTTTATCATAGAGCGTTTTGCCATTACCAACCCTTCCTCATGACCTTAATGGAAAATTGAATGCCAGTAACAGGGATCGGGCTTCTTCATCTGTCCGTGCAGTCGTCGTAATTGTGATATCCAGACCCCTGATGCTGTCGATCTTGTCGTAATCAACCTCAGGGAAAATAATCTGTTCCTTCACTCCCAGACTGTAATTACCACGGCCATCAAAAGATTTCGGGCTGAGACCGCGAAAATCACGTATGCGTGGTATAGCTATCGAGATCAACCTGTCGAGAAATTCATACATACGCTGTCGCCGCAGGGTTACCTTGCAGCCGATAGGCCATCCTTCACGAACCTTGAAATTGGCCACCGACTTACGCGAGTTGGTCACGACAGGTTTCTGCCCGGATATCAGGGTCATATCAGCTACCGCGTGGTCGATTATTTTTTTGTCTGCTACCGCCTCGCCAATCCCCATATTCAGGGTAATCTTGGTGATTTTTGGTACCTGCATTACAGTCTTGTAACCAAATTGTTCGGTTAACTGTCTGATGACGGTCTCTTTATAATATTCCTGCAATCTTGCCATGGTTCGCCACCTGTTATACATCAACTACTTCGTTATTGGATTTGAAATAACGAACCTTCTGCCCGTCTTCCAGAGTCCTGAACCCAATGCGATCACCCTTGCCTGTTATCGAATTCCATATTGCAACATTTGAAATATGTATAGACATTTCCTTCTCAACTATACCCCCCGGCTTCGCCTGCATTGGATTACCTTTGGTGTGTCGTTTCACCATATTCACATTTTCGACAATCACCTTGTATTCATCCGCCAGCACATTTAATACAACACCATGCTTTCCCCTGTCCTTACCGGTCAGAACAACGACTTCATCACCTTTTTTTATCCTGTTCATTTTTTACAAAACCTCAGGGGCAAGCGATATTATCTTCATAAACCGTTCACTGCGTAATTCACGTGTGACGGGTCCAAAAATACGGGTGCCGATTGGTTGAAACTGATTGTTCAGCAACACGGCAGCATTACTGTCAAAGCGAATCAGGGATCCATCCGGACGACGCACTCCTTTCCTGGTCCGCACAACCACAGCATTGTACATCTCACCTTTTTTTACCTTGCCTCGCGGGATTGCCTCTTTGATACTGACTTTGATGATATCACCGACATGGGCATAGCGACGCTTGGATCCACCGAGTACCTTGACGCACATCAGACGCCGAGCACCGCTGTTATCAGCAGCATCAAGCATGGTTTCCATTTGTATCATATGCGCTCTTCCCCCGGTCCCTAGATTTCCTGTGCCCTGGTGATAACCTTCTGCAGACGCCACGACTTGTTCTTCGAAATAGGTCTGGATTCCTCGATCACAACTACATCACCTTCTTTGCATTCATTGTTTTCATCGTGCGCGAGCAGTTTGGTGCTCCGTCTTATATGCTTTTCATACAACGGGTGCTTCACAGTCCGCTGGATCATGACAGCAATTGTTTTATTCATCGTGTTGCTGACGACCCGGCCAGTAAGCGTCTTTACCTGTTTTTTCACTTCACTCATACAGATTTACCTGCTGCCTTCTCCTGTAAAAGAGTTTTTATTCGCGCGATATCACGTCGAACTATCTTCATCTTGCCTGGTTTGGTCAACTGTCCGGTTCCTTTCTGCATTCGCAGGCTAAATTGCTCACGACGCAGATCCATCACCAGCTTATTCAACTCAGCCTGAGTCTTTTCTCTTAATTCTGATGCATTCATTACATTATCGTTCTGATCACGAAAACAGTTTTCACAGGTAATTTTGCCGCAGCCAGTTTAAATGCTTCCCGTGCAGTTTCCTCCGGGACTCCTTCCATTTCATATAACATACGTCCCGGCTGTACCTGGGCTACCCAGTATTCAACATTACCCTTGCCTTTACCCTGACGAACCTCGAGTGGCTTTTTTGTGATTGGCTTGTCCGGGAATATCCTTATCCAGACCTTTGCGCCTCGCTTTACACTGCGAGTAACAGCCCGGCGTGCAGCCTCAATCTGCCTGGCGGTAATACGCCCGCGGCCAACCGCTTTAAGCCCGTACTCTCCGAAACTGACCTTGTTTCCGATTGTTGCGAGCCCGCGATTCCTGCCTTTGTTCTGCTTCCTGAATTTTGTTTTTTTCGGTTGTAACACGCCAAATCTCCACTATGCTGCCACTGTAGCCTCTTCTTTTCCGGTATCTTTTTCGCCAGTTTTACCGTAGCCGTATACTTCGCCTTTGAAGATCCAAACCTTGACACCAATAATGCCGTAGGTTGTCTTTGCCTCGGCTGTACCATAATCAATATCTGCCCGCAGTGTATGTAATGGTACCCTGCCTTCCCGATACCACTCGGTACGTGCTATTTCCGCACCATTCAACCTGCCGCTGACGGTAATCTTTATTCCCTGAGCCCCAAGTCGCATGGTATTTGTCACTGCGCGTTTCATTGCCCGGCGGAACATGATTCGACGTTCTATTTGCTGGGCAACACTTTCAGCAACAAGATAGGCATCCAGTTCCGGTTTTCGAATTTCTTCTACACTGACATGAACTGGCACGCCCATCATTTTTGAGATTAACATCCGCAGTTGATCGATATCTTCACCCTTCTTGCCGATAACAATACCCGGCCTTGCAGTGTGAATAATGACCCTGGCGGTACCTGCTGGTCGCTCTATCTGAATACGACTGACTGAGGCATTTGCCAGTTTTTTTCTTACCAGATCACGCACCTCCAGATCAGTATGTAAAAAACCTGCATAATCCCTGTTGTTGGCATACCAGGTTGATGTCCAGTCCTTTATGATGCCCAGGCGTATACCCGTTGGATGTACCTTTTGACCCATTATGTCCTCACTCCTGATTCTCAGCGACTGTCACTGTCAAATGACTCGTCCTCTTCAATATTCTGTCAGCACGCCCTCTGGCCCGGGTACGCAGACGCTTCATTGTTGGTCCGGGGTTAACGACAACTGAACTGACTTTCAGTTCATCAACGTCCGCACCATCATTATGTTCTGCGTTTGCTATAGCTGACTCCAGCACCTTCTTGACCACTACTGATGCTTTTTTGTTACTGAATGTCAGAACGTCAAGCGCGCGATCAACAGACAGACCCCGTATCTGATCTGCAACAAGCCGCATCTTTTGTGGGGCTATATGTGTAAATTTCAGTGTCGCTGAAGTCGTCATATCAATTCATCGATTCATCGTTATTTGGTCTTTTTATCCGCTGCATGACCTCTGAAGGTACGGGTCAGGGCAAACTCACCCAATTTATGACCTACCATATTTTCTGTTACAAAGACTGGCATGTGAACACGACCGTTATGGACTGCGATCGTCAACCCGACCATTTCAGGCATCACCATTGAACGTCTGGACCATGTTTTGATCGGTCGTTTGTCATTTTTTTCTCTAGCCGTCTCGATCTTTTTATCCAGATGATGATCTATAAACGGACCTTTTTTTATTGAACGTGGCACGTTAAACCTCTCTATTTCCCGCGATTACGAACAATCAGGCTATCTGTGCGCTTGTTCTTTCTGGTCTTGTATCCTTTTGTTGGTACACCCCAGGGTGACACAGGATGCCTGCCACCTGATGTGCGACCTTCACCTCCACCATGTGGATGATCGACCGGGTTCATCGCGACACCCCGAACAGTTGGGCGGATACCACGCCAACGCTTTGCACCTGCCTTTCCTAAAGAACGTAATGAATGCTCACCATTGCTGACTTCACCGATCGTGGCGCGGCAATCAAGCAACACCTTACGCATTTCACCTGAGCGTAAGCGCAATGTTGCATATGCACCTTCCTTGGCGACCAGTTGTACTCCTGCACCTGCACTACGTGCAATTTGTGCACCTTTGCCTGGTTTCATTTCAATGCAATGCACCGTTGTTCCCAATGGAATGTTACGTAACGGCATACAATTTCCGGACTGGATAGCTGCTTCAGTTCCTGACATCAAATCTGCACCCTTGACAATCCCGTTTGGAGCTACGATATATCGGCGTTCACCATCTGCATAGAGCAGCAATGCAATATGCGCACTGCGATTCGGATCGTATTCAATTCTCTCCACACTTGCCCGGATTCCGTCCTTGTCACGCTTGAAATCGATTACACGGTAACGCTGTTTGGAGCCTCCACCGCGATGCCTGACCGTAATCCTGCCCTGATTGTTGCGACCGGAATTTTTGCCCTGTTTTTCCAGCAGGGGTTCATAGGGTCCGCCCTTGTGTAATTCCGGACTGACGACCTTGACCATAGAGCGCAGGCCAGGGGAGGTTGGTTTTGGTTTGAATAATGGCATATTGATGTACTACCTTATATATTCATTGTGGACCCAGATAATCAATATCGAATCCTGACTTCAGCTTTACATATGCTTTTTTCCAGCCAGAACGTTTTCCTGGTCTGCGACCAAATGTTTTTCTTTTGCCGTTCACATTGCTTACCTGTACAGACTCCACTTCAACTTCAAACATCAATTCAACAGCCTGTTTAATATCTGGTTTGGATGCACTCCTGGCAACCTTGAAAACGAACTGCCTGAATTTCTCACCAACCAGTGTTGATTTCTCTGTAATCCGTGGTTCCAGCAAGACATTCATTAATCTTTCCTGTTTCATGATAACCATGCCTCAACTTTCCCAAGTGCACCTTTTGTTATCAGGACTTTATCAAATCCAATCAATGAATATGGTTCAATTTCATCTGTATCAATAACATCAACATGTGGAATGTTTCTTGTGCCGAGATAAAGTTCTTCGGAAACTTCAGCGGTAATGATCAGGACTTCACTCAGGCCAAGTTCATTTAACCTGTCAAGCACAGCCCTGGTCTTCACCTCTGCAACCGTAAATTCATCCACACATACTAGACGATCTTGCCGTACCAGTTCAGACAGAATAGAGCGCATGGCACCACGATACATCTTCCTGTTAACCTTTTGTGAGTGATCACGCGGTTTTGCGGCAAAGGTAACTCCACCACCACGCCAAATCGGACTGCGTATGCTACCCGCACGTGCACGTCCCAATCCTTTCTGACGCCAGGGCTTCTTGCCACCACCCCTGACCTCTGAACGGTTCTTTTGTGCCTTCGTTCCGGATCGGGATCCAGCCAGAAATGAAGTCAGCACCTGGTGTATCAGCGGTTCATTAAAATCAGCAGCAAACACACTATCCGAAACCATGATGGTTCCTGCCTTTAGTGTGCCTGATTTATGCAGCTTCAGTTCCATCATGCGTCCTTTTTCTTATGATTCTTGATTGCGGGTTTAACCATTACTCTCCCGCCCTTTGCTGCCGGGACAGAACCCTTGATAAGCAACAGATTACGTTCATTGTCAACTTTCACCACTTCAAGATTCTGTGTTGTCCTCCTGACATTACCCATATGTCCTGCCATTTTTTTGCCCTTAAAGACACGTCCAGGCGACTGATTTTGTCCATTTGCACCCGCAGAACGATGCGACAGCGAATTACCATGGGTGGCATTACCCATTCGAAAATTATGCCGTTTGATAGCACCTGCAAAGCCTTTACCAATTGTGGTGCCGGTTACGTCTACCTTCTGTCCCGCTTCGAAAATACCCACTCCGATTTCACTTCCCGGGGTCAGGTTCTCACATTCATTATCACTGAGACGAAATTCAACAAATCCCTCTCCCGTCTCAATGTTCGCCTTGGCGAATATTCCGGCCTCCGCCCTGTTGACAAGTCCAGGTTTTTTCCTGCCCCATGCAACCTGCACAGCCCGATAACCATCCACCTCCGTGCAGGTCAGGTGTGTTACCCGATTTGGATCAACCTCTATTACGGTGACAGGAATGGACTGGCCTTCATCGTTGAAGATCCTTGTCATCCCTCGTTTCCGTCCAACAATTCCAATCGTCATTGTCTTATCTGCCTGTTAACCG